>VOFJ01000120.1_pt1 | contig 33414 bp, 28 predicted proteins | sample 5384081 | NCBI WGS metagenome assembly VOFJ01 (sample SAMN12384729, study PRJNA508395) | human gut metagenome | isolation source: healthy gut I | host: Homo sapiens | reverse complement strand
GCCGGCAGTATCCGGCCATCCGTCGTGGTCGACGGCGGATTGCTGCCGCGGCCGGGACTGATCGCTCCCCCGTGGCCGCCGGGGGTGTCGATCGCAGTCAAGCGAGCACTTCTACCGCTACACCGTCCGTGAAGGCCGTGCGGTCGACAGCCTCGAGCGCCGTGGCCAATGCCTCGCACTACCGCAGCGACGCCCTGTCGTCGTTGGGGGACGTGCTCGATCGGCAACAGCCTCGCGCCTATTTCCTGGGGCAGAAGTGGCGTATCGCCGATCCGAGTGCGGCGCTCGTCGGCGTGGCGGTGCTCATCTTCAAGAGTAGCCTTCGAACGCTGGTCCGAGACGGGGCTACGGGCGAAGCTGTTGGAAGCGTTCGCTTTCCGGCCGACGTGCAGGAGGAGATTCTGCGCATCGTGACGGCGTTTCCTCGAGGTACGCGAAGCCGCACAACCTGCGGACCTGCACGCATCCGCCGCGATCGCCGTCGAAGTGCACGTCCCGCATGGACGATGACGTGGCACGGTCTCACGCCTCTGTGACGGTCGACACGAACGCCGCCTGCGCGCCCGCTTCGGCGAGGGCAGCACGATGACGCCATTCACGTGGAGCTGCTGGAAATAGCGGGCGGCTGGATTTGCCGCCGGATCCCGCAGTGGGCTGTCGCGCATCCGCCGCGCCAGTCGCGCGGGTGTGGCGGGGCGTAATTTCACCGGTCAGCTTCTTGCCGGTTCGCCGGAAGTCTCGGTCGCTTTCATTTTGCCCAGTACGGGCCGTTTGTGCACTTGATTTTGTTCGTTTCCTGGGGCGAAACGTGCCGGAATATTGCCGGCGGAGTAGAAAAATTTGGTTTTTCGAAAAAATGTGCTTATCTTGCCAGCGTAAAGCCTCCGGAAACGCCGATGTTTCTCAAGGCCCGAACCAAGAACTGCAACGACATCGACAACTAAAAAAAGGATTGCCTATCAGGAAAGAAATCTACTCTTAGTAACTAATTTAGGGAGACAAAGAGTATGAACGTGCAAGTATTAAGTGACCAGGTATTGCTTAATCACTACCTTTCAGGTGACCGGAGTGCCATATCCCAAGCTTATCGAACGCCACAGCCGCAGGGTGAAGGACTATATCCACATGATGGTCAAGGACCGTGATGTGGTGGACGATATTTTCCAGGAGACATTCATCAAAGCCGTCCGCGTGATCGACGAAGGCCGTTATACCGATAACGGCAAGTTCCTTTCGTGGATACTGCGCATCGCCCACAACCAGGTGATCACCACTTCCGCGCACAGCGTCAGAACAAGTCGGTCAGCGAGTCCGAAGCCGGCTACGACGTGCTCGGGACGCTGAAGCTGGCTGAACGTACGGTCGAGGATTCGATGGTCTGCGACCAGATCGAACGCGACGTGCGCGCATTGGTCGAACTGCTGCCCTCCGAGCAGCGCGAGGTGGTGATCATGCGTTATTTCTCGGGTTTGAGCTTCAAGGAGATCGCCGAACAGACCGACGTGAGCATCAACACGGCGCTGGGGCGCATGCGCTATGCGCTGATCAACCTGCGGCGGATGATCAAAGAAAAAAATCTGATTCTGAGCTGATGCCGCACAATAATCCCCGGAGGGGTTGCGTTATATAGATGCAAGCAAGTTAAAACTAAAGCCTATGGAGGACATTGACAAAAACGAGGTTTCAGACAACGGCATCTCTGAGGACGAGGACTTAATGATGCGGGAGGTGGTACAAGGCGACGCTGATTTATGCTATCTGCACCACTATCTCTCGGAGGTCTTCCGAAAGGGGATAATTTTTAAGGGTTAATTTTTGATGGGGAAGGGCGCCGGGAGGCGCCCCTTCATTTTTACGGTCCGGGGAAAGGGGCTGCGGAACACCGCGTTTTGCAGGGGTGCCCGCCTTCAATCTTTCCCCGGGAGGAACTGCCGGTGCGATTGCACGCCGGGGTTGCCGCCGGGAGAATCCGACCCGCTGTCCGGGCGCGGGCTTGCGATGCCCCGGTCCGTTTTTTGCACCGCTCGTTTCATAAATCACGGAAATCATGGCACAAATACGTATACTAAACGGGTTTACGAGGCGCCGGCGCCGGACGACGGCTGCCGCGTGCTGGTCGACAGGCTCTGGCCGCGGGGGCGTACGCAGGGACGCTCTGCATTACGACATCTGGGCCAGGGACATTGCGCCTTCGGCCGGACTGCGCAGCTGGTATCATGCCGATCCCGGGGGCCGCTGGGAGGAGTTTCGCCGTCGGTATACCGACGAACTGCGTGCGTCGCAGGCCGTACGGGAGTTCGTCCGCGGGATAGATGGAGCGGACACGGTGACGCTGCTCTACGCCTCGAAAAATGCGGCGGAGAACCATGCGCTCATCCTGCAGGAGTATTTGCAGAAAGCCTCCGGAGGGGTTACAACCGCGTGATTTTCGTGATTTTCGCTTCGCCCTGTCCCGGCAGCGGCTTGAAGACGATGACTTCGGCCCGGTAGGTTTCGGGGTTGGGCGTCATGGTCTTCGCCTTGCAGACGAAGCGGTAGTTGGTTCCCGCCACGACCTGCGTGCCGACGCTCTCCGGGGTGTAGCTCACGCCGGTCATACCGGCCTTCACCTGGCGGAACAGTTCGCGCTCGGACGCTTCGAGGGGCCGCTGTTGGGTATAGCCGCCACACAGAATCGTTTTTTTCTGCTGCTTTTCAGTCCGTTTTGCCGGACCTCCGCATGCGGTCAGCAGTATGGCCGCGAGGATCGCAATCGTTAATTTCAACATCAATCGGGTGTTTTTGAGCACCAAAGTTACCGATTCTCCGCCGAAAAGCCAAATAAACCGCGTACAGGTATTCGGATCCCGCAGTTCCGGGTCTGGGCGTTTCGGGATTTTGCGGTCTTTGTGTTATATATGATACATGTATTTTTGTGTTTTATGGCCAATTTTGCACCGATAATTGTCTGAAATGGCGGCGGGAACAGTCTTTTTAGCCGGTTCGGACATGTGCAAACACGAATCAATTTGTGTATCTATGAGTATGAATAAGAAGATCCTTCCGGCGCTTCTTCTGGCCGTGTGCTGCTGGGCCGGAGCGTCGGCGCAGCAGGTGGCCGTGAAGACCAACCTGCTTTACTGGGCCACCGCAACTCCGAATGTCGGGGCCGAGGTGGCTGTCGGCAAACACTCCACGCTGGGCTTTTCGGCCAACTATAACCCCTGGACCATCGGTTCGGACAATAAAATCCAGCATTGGTTCATCCGCCCCGAGTACCGCTACTGGGTGACCGAGAAGTACACGCGCCTCTTTTTCGGGGTGCACGCCATCGGCGGCAAGTTCGAGGTCGGCGGCTTTAAGCTTCCGTTCATCGGCGACAAGGTATTCAAGGGGTTGCAGACCAACTATTACAAAGGTTCGTTCGTCGGTGCGGGCATCAGTATCGGTTACCAGTTCTACGTCAGCCCCCACTGGAACCTCGAACTTTCGGCCGGTGCCGGACTGGCGCGCCTGAACTACCATACCGAGCCGGTCAGCGGTCCGAAGCGCAGTTCCTACGTCGATACCAAACGTTTCCTGCCGATTCCCACCGAAGTCGGCGTAACGTTCGTCTACCTGTTCAACTCCAAGAAATAAACGATGCGTCCCATGAAAAAATACTGCCTCCTTTTCGTATTTCTCGTTGCGGCGCTTTCGCTCCGCGCCCAGATCGTGGGCGACGTCGCCGTGACGCGCAAGGTGCTGGCCGAACGCGGCGGCGAGCTGCACATGGTGCTGGAAATATCGGTGTCGCGCAAGGCCGTGACCCGCTCGCAGAGCTGGGCGATCCTGCCCGAGCTGAGCACCCCCGACCGCAAGTCGGTGAAACTCTTTCCCCACGTGCTGATTAACGGCCGCTATCAGCAGCACATGCAGGAGCGCCGCCGCCTTCTTTCCGGCGCCTACTGGGCCGAGCGGCAGCCCTATATGACGATCAACGCCGATAAAAAGACCGATCAGGTGTTCCGCTACGAAATGAAGGTTCCCTACGAGAGCTGGATGGCCGGCGCCACGCTGGTGCTGCGCCAGGTTCAGACCTCGCCGGGCGGCGTCAGGCGGGTCTTTACGGTCGATGTGAACGGTGCGGTGGACGTTTCCCGCAAGTAAATGCCTGTCCGGATGATGAAACAGCGCGAATGGATGGGGTATGCGGCGGCCGTACTTGCCGCGGGCGCATTCCTGGCCGGGTGCGGAAATATCCGCAAACTGGCCAAGAGCGATCCCGAAGTGGGGGTGCACCTCCCGGCCCGGTCGGCACAGAACCCCGTGGCGCAGGCCGCCGATACGGCCCGCACCCAGAAGATCATTACCTACCGCAAACAGGACGGCACGGAACTTTTCATTACGCCCGTGGACGTCGATTCGCTGTCGGGCGAGAAGATGATGTCGGTGGCCATCGACGAGGTGGTCATTTCGGCCTCGAACCGCCGCAACCTGGTGGAGCGCAACGGCAAGATCAACGTCGAGTTCGTCGTGTCGGTCCCGCAGCAATTGCAGGCCCGGAACTGGCGGCTGGTCGTCGATCCGCAGCTGCTCAAGGGGGAGGACACGCTGGCGTTCGATCCGCTGGTTTACAGCGGCGACCGCTTCCGGACGATGCAGCGGCGCGAATATGCGCGTTATGACGACTACCTCGGGCGGATCGTCGACAGCGCCGACTACTTCGAGCGTTTCGGCGACAAGAGGGGCTATTCCCGCTACATGGACCGCGTGGCGGAGCAGCAGGCGAAGTACGCCGACGCCGGCGCCCGCCTGGAGCGCATGACGCCCGAGGAGGCGATGTTCGACAGGCAGGTGGGATGGACGACGCGCGGGGAGCGCCGCCGGCAGTACGCCCGGTTGCGCCGCTACGTCACGGCTACCGACCGCAAGGTGCGGGAGCGGACCTCCTACACGCCGGATGCCAGCGACAAGTTCGACCATCTGAACGACTATTTTGCGCCGCGTTACCGGCATGCTTATACGGGCGACGACGTGCTGCCCGGCGGCGGGATCTATACCCGCGTGCAGGGCGAATACCCGGTCGACGGGGGCCGGGAGCGCGAGGCCTACATCCGTTCGCTGACGGAGAATCCGGGGCGCGTCTACGGCGAGGTCTATACGGCCGACGATGCCGGGATACGCACGCTGGCGGGCCGCCGGCTCGCCTACACGGGGCTGCGCCGTCCGGAGGTCGAAGGGTTGCTTCGCGAAACCGGAGACAGCGCCGCCCGTGAGAATTACCGGATCCGCAAAGCGTATGCCGCCGACCGTCTGGCGGCCCTGAACGCCCTCGATACGGCGGAGGTGCGGCGCGGTATGCTCCGCGAAGGGGCGGTGCGGCGCAATTATGAGCGGGCCGTGAACAGCCCCGCGGCCTTCGCGCGTCTGGTGCGCCATCCCTACTACGCTGACGCACGGCTCGACACGGTGATCTACCGTCCCGACGGGAGGGTCGACTATTATTACACCGAGCAGGTGCAGGCCGACGAGAACACGTCGAAACTCTACCTCTGTCTGGCCGGGGAGGTCGAGGACCGAAGCGGCCGCACGTACCGGATCACCCGGTCGGACACGCTGACCTACAACGTGGCCTCGATGACCACGTTCCTCGACGAAACGACGCGCTACATGCAGCGCATCGTGTTGCGCGACGCCGAGGCCAACGCGCGCTTCTTCTTCACCTTCCCGTCGGGAAAATCGACCCTTGTCGACACGCTGACCGCAAATCGCCGTCAGATCGCCGCCGTGCGTTCGCTGACGCGCGACCTGATGACCGATCCGGTCTACATCATCGACAGCATCACGCTTCGGGCCACTGCTTCGCCCGAGGGAACCTGGCAGGTCAACGAACGGCTGGCCCGCGAACGCGCCGAGGCGCTGCGCCGGGTGCTCGTGTCGGAGTTCCGCACGCTGTACGACTCGCTCAAGGTGTCGGGCAGCTATACGCTCGACGAGAACGGCCGCCAGGTGCTCGGCAAGCCCGTCGAGGGGCTTCCCGACCTGCCGAACCTGCTGCGCACGAAGTGGCTGGCCGAGGACTGGGACGAACTCTGCCGGCTGACTGCCGCCGACACGCTGATCGCCGACAAGCAGGAGGTGCTCGCCATGATGAAATGGGAGGGAAATCCCGACACCCGCGAATGGCGTATCCGGATGAAATACCCCAAGGCTTACGAGCGTATGCGCCGGGTGATCTATCCGCAGATGCGCGCCGTGGATTTCCGGTTCAACCTCCACCGCCGCGGCATGCAGCAGGACACGGTCTACACGACCGAGGTCGATGCCGATTACATGCACGCCGTGGAACTGCTCAAAAAACGCCGTTACGAGGAGGCGCTCACGATCCTGCGTCCCTACGAGGACCGCAATACGGCGCTGGCCTACATGTCGCTGGGGTACGATGCCGCGGCGTACCGCATCCTGCGCGCCGAGCCGGACGCCGCCTCGACGCCCGACATCCAGTACATGCTGGCCATCCTCGCATCGCGTCTGGGCGACGAGGAGCAGGCCGTGAAATATTTCCTGCGTTCGGTGGAACTGCGCGAGAGCCTGAAGTTCCGCGGTAACCTCGATCCCGAAATCTCCCGTCTGATCCGCAAATACGGGTTGTTCCGGGAGGAGTTCGAATAGCCGCCGGAGACGGAAAACCGGGACGTTCCGTGAGGGAGCGTCCCGGTTTTTTCGTTGCCGGACGTGTCAGCAGTCGCCGTGGAGGCAGTGGTGGGCGTTGCGGAGCTGGAGGGCCAGCGAGAAGGCCGTGATGCCGGCCAGGAGCAGCGTGATGCCGACCCAGACGATGACGGCCGTCGTGCCGATGACCAGCGGCTGGAACAGAATCCACAGCGAGCAGAGCAGCAGCAACACGCCCGTGAAGATGGTCCAGCCCGAGCCGGCGATCTCCAGGGCGTTCATGTCGCCGCCCAGCCCGATGGCGCTGAAGCCGCGCATCATCAGCCAGAACCCGAGGAAGATGGGCAGCGTGGCGGCCGAAAGCCCGACGTTGAAGATCAGGATGATGCCGAGAATGATCTCGATGATGCCTCCGGCCATCATCCAGCCGCGGCCCGTGATGAAGTGTTTGTTGGCCGAGGAGAGCACGACCTCCAGGATGCCCGAAATCAGCATCAGCCATCCGAAGACGAGCGACATGCCCAGGTAACTCTGGGCCGGGTAGACGAAAATCAGCACGCCGACCGCGAAGAGTGCGATGCCGATGATCAGCAGCAGCCACCAGTAGCGGACGGCCTGTTTCGAATTTTCGATCAGTGAGGAAAAATTGTTCATGGTATGAGGAATTTCTTCCTCTCCGAGCAATTTGCGTACCAGAGCCGCCGGACCGCATACGCGGAAAAGGCCGGACAATCAGCCGGATGCCGGTCCGGGGAGCCGAGGAGTCCCGGGACGGGATTTCGGGTTAACGGGGCGGGACCCTGGTTGGCGGGTCCGGTCCCTGATTAGCGGGACGCGGCGGGGCCGGGGGCTGCGAGGGGAACCGCTTCGCCGATTTCGGGACGCAGGACGTGCAGCGCGGTGTCGGCCGCCAGAGCCGCTTCGGTCTTGAGCGGTTCGTCCCAGCGATGCCGGGCGAGGGCGTATTTGGAGTGGTGAACGGTCAGGATCTCTCTTGCACCGAGGTCTTTGGCCGCCTGCGCCAGCTGGCCGGGCAGGGTGTGGATGTATCTCCACGCCTCGTTGTACTGCCCGTTTTCGAGAACCGCCAGGTCGATGTCCGGGAATTCGCAGCCGATTTCGGCGAAATGCTTCCCGTAACCGCCGTCGCCGCCCATGTAGATTTTCCGCGAGGGCGATTGCAGCAGGAACGATCCCCAGAGCGTCTGGTTGGATCGCAGCCCGCGTCCCGAGAAGTGGCGCGCGGGGAGGCAGCGGATGGTGAAGCCGTCGCCGAGCGGAGCCTGCTCGTGCCAGTCGAGTTCCACGATCCGCTCTTTCGGGAAACCCCAGTACTCGAAATGTTCGCCGACGCCCAGCGGGCAGACGACTGTCCCGATGCGCGGTTTGAGCGCCATGACGGTGCGGCGGTCGAGGTGGTCCCAATGGTCGTGGGTGATGATCAGGCAGTCGATGTCTGGCATGTCCTCCGGACGGTAGAGGTCCGCGCCCCGGAACGGGCGGTTGAGGAAGGAGAGGGGCGCGGCGCTCAAGAAAACCGGGTCGACCAGCACCCGCCGTCCGTCGGTCTGTATCAGGTAGGAGGAGTGGCCGAACCAGACCGCCAGGGCGCTGTCCGGAGCGAGTGCGCGGAGGTCGGTGCGGACGGCCTTCACGGGACGGTCGGGACGCACTCCCTCTTTCTTTCCGAACAGGAATTCGAGCATGCCGCGCACGCGGCCCTTGCCGTCGGCCATCAGGGGACTGGGTTCGAGGTTGCGGAACTGGCCGTCGCGGTAATTCGGCGAGTTGCGGACCCTTTCGAGCCGCTCGCCCCGGGGCAGGCGTCCGAAGCCCGGCCGGACGGCGATTGCCACGGCGGCGATCGCCGCCGCGAGGATGAGACCTGTGATCATCGTTTTCCTTCTTTTTCTCTGAACTGACATAATGCTGCGGTTACGGTACAAAGATACCTTTTCCCGGGAAATTGCGGTTATACGGATTACGGGCCTGCCTACCATTTTTACCGGATCGTCTCCGCCGCTGTCCGTCAAACGGCCCGGCGGACGGTCTATTGTGTGCGGAAGAGGGCTGAAAACCGGAAGAAACACGAATATTCCGAATAAATCGGTCTTTTTTGTACTTTTATATACCCGATATGTTAAAGTTTGCTATTTTTGTGACGGATTATTCTGTGATAAGTGACGCCCTTATGCATGGTATTGAAAAAATGCGTCCGGGATTCGTGAGGTTTTTAGCGGCCTTGCTCCTGGTCGCCTGGTCGTGTTTTGCCCCCGGTCCCGTGGTCCGCGCGCAGACCGTGCCGCAGAAGACAGCGGTCAGAGGCCGCATCGCCGACGAAGCGGGAAACCCGCTGGCCGGGGTTACCGTCGTGGAACGGGGAACCCCGAACGGCGTGGCCACGCATTCGGACGGCCTGTTCTTGATCAGCGTCCGTCCGGGCGCCGTTCTCGACGTTTCGTGTCTGGGTTACCTCCCGCGCAGTGTCGAGCCGGGGAGCCGCACCGAGCTGGAGATCGTCTTGCAGGAGGATGTGAAGTCCATCGAAGACGTGATCGTGACGGCGCTGGGACTCGAACGCAACTACGTCGACCTGACCTATGCCGCCGACAAGATCAAAGGTTCGCAGCTCACGGCCGTCAAATCGCCCAACCTGATTCTGTCGCTTGCCGGCAAATCGGCCGGCATGCAGGTCGGTGAAACCTCTTCGGGGGCGGGAGCGTCCGCCAAGGTGAGTATCCGCGGCGTGCGTTCGGTGGCCAGCGACAACCAGCCGTTGTATGTGGTCGACGGAATGCCGATGCTCAACTCCTCGCCCGAGCAGGCTTATTCGGCCATCGGCGGAGTCGCCGACGCCGGGAACCGCGACGGCGGCGACGGCATCTCGAATCTCAATGCCGAGGACATCGAGAGCGTTTCGGTCCTCAAGGGCGCTCCGGCCGCGGCGCTGTACGGCAGCCAGGCCGCCAACGGCGTCATTCTGATCACGACCAAGAAGGGCAGCGTCGGGCAGCAGCCCGTGACCTTCTCCTCGAACCTGACTTTCCAGACGCCTTTCAGCCTGCCGAAGTTCCAAGACCGTTACGGGGTGAGCGGCGGCGTGGAGAGCTGGGGCGCGCGCGGCGGCGTGAAGCCTTACGACAATACCGGGGAGTTTTTCCGGACGGGTGTGACGGCGATCAACTCCGTTTCCGTCTCGACCGGTTCGAAGCAGGTTCAGAACTACTTCTCCTACGCCAACACCGCCGAGCGGGGCATCACCGGGAAAAACCGCCTGATGCGCCACAATTTCAACCTGCGCACCGTCTCCGAACTGTTCCGCGAGCGGCTGCGTCTCGACGGCAACATCAGCTTCATGCGCCAGGCGGTTGAGGACAAACCCGTGCCGGGCGGTTTCTACATGAACCCGCTGGTCGGTCTGTACCGCTTTCCGCGCGGCGTGGACATGACCCCTTACCGGGAGCATTACGCGGTCTACGACGAGGACCGCAAGCTGGACGTGCAGCAGTGGATCGCCCCGAGCGACGATTTCGAGCAGAATCCCTACTGGGTTGTCAACCGCATCCGCAGCCGGAGCGTGCGCAACCGGGTGATGGCCTCGCTTTCCGCCGACTGGAAGGTGAACGACTGGCTCCGGCTCCGGGCGCGCGGCAATGTGGATTACCTCGGGGACAAGGTCCGTCAGCGGTTCTACGCCTCGACGGCTCCGGCGCTGGCCGGGGCGAACGGGCGGTATGTCGAGAGCGCCTTCTCGGAGACGCTTTTCAACGGCGAGGTGCTGGCGCTGTTCGACCGGCGTTTTTCTTCCGACTGGACCTTCAGCGCGACCGCCGGGGCGTCGATCAACGACCGCACGGTCAACTCGCTGCGCATGGACTCCAAGACCGCGTCGCTCTACTATCCCAATATCTTCAACGTCGCCAATATCGTCATGGACAGTTCGGCCTACGTCGACGAGCAGATCGACGCCCGCCGGCAGATTCAGTCGCTGTTCGCCACGGCGTCGGTCAAATACGCCGAGAGCCTCACCTTCGAGGTCACGGGGCGCAACGACTGGGCCTCGACGCTGGCCTACACTTCGGCCGAAGGCAGCGGCTTCTTCTACTGCTCGCTGGGCGTGTCGTGGGTGGTCAGCAAGATGTTCAAACTGCCGGAGTGGATTTCGTTGGGCAAGGTACGCCTGACGTGGAGCCGCGTGGGCAACGACATTCCGATGTTCATTACCAATCCCAAAGCCCATGTGACGGCCGGCGGCGGCATCAATGCCGCCGATGCGGCTCCCGGGACCGACCTCCGCCCCGAGATGACCCACGCCGTCGAAGCGGGTGTCGAATGGCGTTTCTTCGGCGACCGGCTGGGCCTCAACGCGACCTATTATAAGACCAACACCCGCAACCAGTTCTTCAAGCTGCCGGCGCTTTCGGGCGAGGTCTACGCTTTCCGCTACGAGAATGCCGGAAACATCGAGAACGAGGGCGTGGAGATTGCGCTCAGCGCCTATCCGCTCTACGGAAAGGCCCTCACGTGGCAGTCTGCCGTCAATTTCGCCCACAACAAGAACCGCGTGATCCGGCTTCACGACGAACTGCGCGAATACGTCTACGGCCCGTCGAGTTTCTCGTCGTCCTACGCCATGAAGCTGGTCGAGGGCGGTTCGATCGGCGATATTTACGGCCGGGCGTTCGAGCGCGACGAAAACGGCAGGATCGTCTACGAGACCGAAGGGGACTACGCCGGGCTGCCGCGGACGGTGGGCGAGGGAAATACCGTCCGGGTGGGCAACGCCAATCCCGTCTTCTCGCTGTCGTGGAGCAACACCTTCTCCTACCGCGGCGTGTCGCTGTCGATGCTCGTCGACTGCCGTTACGGCGGCCATGTGCTGTCGCAGACGATGGCCGACCTCGACTCCTACGGCGTCACGGAGGTCACGGCCGACGCCCGCGACCGGGGATATGTGACATTGGAAGGGCGGCGGATCGAGAATGTGCGGGATTTTTATAAGCTGGTCGGCGGACGCGCCGGGGTGACGGAGTATTACATGTACGACGCGACGAACATCCGCCTGCGCGAACTGTCGCTCTCCTATGCGCTGCCGCGCAAACTGATGCGGCGGACGGGCGTGTTCAGCGGCGCGACGGTGTCGCTGGTGGCCCGCAACCTCTTTTCATCTACAACGCCGCGCCGTTCGATCCCGACCTCATCCTCTCGACGGGCAACGATAATCAGGGAATCGACGTCTACGGCATGCCGACGGTGCGGAGTTTCGGGTTCAATATCAAACTGGAGTTTTAAGGATGAAACGTTGGCGTACATACCTCTTCGCCGGATGCTGTGCGGTCGTTCTCGGGGCCTGCACGGGTAATTTCCGCGACCTGAACGACGACAAGTCCGGCATCACGGACAAGGAACTGGAGGCCGACGACAACGGACTGGGCTACCGCCTGGGCATCGTCCAGCAGGGCGTCTATTTCAACTACGACTACGGCAAGGGCAAGAACTGGCCTTTCCAGATGATTCAGAACCTCAATGCGGACATGTTCTCGGGCTACATGCACGACCCCAAGCCGTTGCAGGGCGGGAGCCACAATTCGGACTACAACCTGCAGGATGGCTGGAACGGCTCCATGTGGCAGTTCACCTACTCCTACATCATGCCGGAAATCTACCGGCTGGAGCAGACCGCGCCGGAGCAGAAGCCCGCGTTCTACGCCATTGCGAAGATTCTCAAGGTGCTCGTCATGCACCGTGTGACGGATTACTACGGCCCGGTGATCTACTCCCATTTCGGCGACCGCGGCAACGAATACGTGCCCGACAGCCAGGAGGAGGTTTACGGCCGTTTCTTCGACGATCTGGACGAGGCGGAGACGATCCTCACCGGCGCGGTGCGCGAACGGGGCGTGTCCGAAGAGTTCGGGAAATTCGACCTGCTGCTCGACGGCAGCTACGTGTCGTGGATCCGGCTGGCCGCCTCGCTGCGCATGCGTCTGGCGGTGCGCGTGGCGTGTGTCCTTCCGGAGCGGGCGGCCGCGGAGTTCCGCAAGTCGCTCGAAGGGTCTTACGGTGTGATCGAAACGAATCCCGCGAACGCCGCGGTTTCCACGTCGGGAACCTATACCAACCCGCTGGGCGAGATCAACCGCAACTGGAACGAGGCGGTGATGAACGCCTCGATGGAGTCGATCATGGTCGGGTATGGCGATCCGCGGCTCGAAAAATATTTCGAACCCTGCAAAAGCGATCTGGTCATTCTGGACGGAAACGGAAATTCGGTGACCGTGCCGCTCAAGGGCGGTTTCCACGGAATCCGTCAGGGAACGGCCTTCTCGCATAACTACTATGCCGCCTTTTCGCGCCTTACGGTCGAGACGACGACCGACGCCGTGCTGATGACGGCGGCCGAGGTGTGGTTCCTGCGTGCCGAAGCGGCCCTGCGGGGATGGACCGGGGAGGATACGGAGACCTGCTACCGCAACGGCGTCACCATGTCGTTCGCCCAGTGGCAGGCGTCCGGCTGCGAGCAGTACCTCGCCAGCGACGCGGCGGCCGTTGGTTACAGCGATCCCGTCGATCCGGGGAACGACATCGCCGCCCGCTGCCGGGTGTCGCCCCGCTGGGACGAGTCGGCGAGTCCCGGGCTGAAACTCGAACGGATCATCACCCAGAAATGGATCGCCATGTATCCCGAAGGCTGCGAGGCGTGGGCCGAACAGCGCCGCACGGGCTATCCGCGGCTGTTTCCGGTGCGTTACAACCACAGCAGGGGCAGAGCATCGACACCGAGACGATGATCCGCCGGCTGCCGTACCCCGCGACGCTGGAGACCTCCGATCCCGAGCAGTACGCGGCGCTGGTGAAGGCGCTCGGAGGGCCGGACGACGGCGGAACCCGCCTGTGGTGGGACACGGGACGCAATTTCTGATCCGGCGGCACTTGTGTGCGGGAACGGTAAAGGCAGGGGCCAAGTCCCTGCCTTCGCGTCTGTGCTTTCCGGACGCCGGATTACGGCAGGTCGAATGTAATTTCCATTTGACCGACGGCGTGGTTTTCAAACCGGTTCGTTGTGAAATTCACCGGGAGGATGCTCAGCGTGCCGATTCCGCGACTGAATGCTCCGATCAGTTCGTCGCCGCCCTTTTCCGTCTGCACGTCGCCTTTGTCGTCGAACCGGATGTAATACGCGGCGAGGTTCTCCCGAATTCGCTGTTCTTTCGTATTCAGGCTCTCCTCCCGCATGATTTTGGAGACGACATTCCGGGTCTCCTGAAAATTGTCGTCGGATTCGACCAGCAGCCAGGCCGTCCTTCCGTATGCCACGCCGTTTATGTAGGACATTTCGCGGCGTTCTTCATCGCTGACCGTCTCCGTAATCAGGTTCTGCGGGAATTCGCCCACGAAAATTCGGATCAGTTCGTGGCTGTAGGTGTAAATCATTCCCGTCCGTTTCTCCATCTCTTTGCCGGAATACGATTCGCCCGACACGAGTTCGTCGAGATTAAGCCCTGCATTGCCCAGGCCCAGCAGATGAAGCTGTCGGTAAGAGGTGTACCGGATCGGGGACTGGCAGAAGAACCCGCTGCTCTGGTGCGGCGATTTGGCGACGAGTTCCTTCACCCATGCGTTTGTCGCTTCCAGCGAGGGCTTCGCCAATTCTTTGATGCCGTAGGTGCTTGCGGCGAGGATAATCGGGTTGAACGTGTATTTGTCGGCGTAATCCGTCAGTTTCCGGCCGGGTGCATGGCGGTCGATCAGGTTGCCGGGGAAAATCTGCGTCCTCCACGATGGGGAAACGGCCAGTTCGAATGCCGTGATCCGATACTTCCGCGGGCCGCTGCCGTCCGACGGTTCGTAGGTGATGTCGGAAAACCAGTTCGTCGGGAAGGTGTACCATTGCATCGGCGCAGGGGCGCGCTCTCCCGCTTGGGTGACGTAAACGGGAATGGATGTCCGGTCGTACGACAGCGTTACGAACGTTTGGCGCGGATTCTCGTCGTAGTTGGGCATAACTTCCACGGCGAGGTATTCCCTGCCGCCGGCAGTGACCTTCTGTGCGGAGCACCACTCCGGCGTGCTTTCGATGCCCCAGTCGCAGTTCGATGAAATGGCGATGCGTTCCTGGATTCCCGGGCAACCGGCCGCAATTCCGCTCATTTCGGGCGTAATGTAATACGTTTGTTCCGGTTGATCGTCGTGACAGGCCGTAAAAGCGAGCACGACAAGAAAAAGTCCCCAATGTTTCATACTAAAAGAGTTTTAGTTAAACGACCGGGAGCGGAGGTTTGTCGGAAAATTCAGCCCTTGGTAGTGTCTGTGCCTTGTAAATGAGGGTTTTATACCTGCTTCGCAGCCCCCCCCTTGTATCTTTCCGCAAGGTATGAAAATATAATCCGATAAGCAAATAAATCGGCGCCGGGAAGCCTTCAATCCATTGATTTCCGGTGGCCCGTGCGGGAATATGCCGCGTTTCGGTTGCGGATGTGCGGAATCCCATTACCGGAGTTTGCTCACAAAAAAGTCTCCCAAAGGAGACTGAAAAGTGCGGATAAAGGGACTCGAACCCCCACGCCGTAAGGCATCAGATCCTAAGTCTGACGTGGCTACCAATTACACCATATCCGCTCGGTAGGAGCAAAGGTAGATAAAAATTCACAAAACACAACCGGCACGGGCCATTATCCGGCTTTTTTGGTTACTTTTGTAAGTAATTTTTTGGACATGCCGCAGCATATTACCCTTGTACTCACGCCGAAGCAGGCTGCCGATGCGACGTTTTACACCTCGCAGGCGGCACGGCGCCTGGGTGTCGGCGAGGCCGATATTGCGTTGGTGCGGGTCGTGAAACGGTCGATCGACGCCCGGCAGCGGCAGGTGAAGGTGAACCTGACGCTCGAGGTGTACGCCGACCGCGAGCCGCAGCCCGCGCCGGTGCATTTCGATTATCCGTCGGTCGAAGGGCGTACGGAGGTCGTGGTCGTGGGATCGGGACCTGCGGGGCTGTTCGCGGCGCTGCGGCTGATCGAACTGGGCCTGCGGCCCGTGATCCTGGAGCGCGGGCGCGACGTTTCGGCCCGCAAACGCGACATCGCGCAGATAAACCGCAACGGCGCCGTGAACCCCGACTCGAACTACGCCTTCGGCGAAGGCGGAGCCGGAACCTTCTCCGACGGGAAGCTCTTCACGCGCAGCAAGAAGCGCGGCGACTATAACAAGGCGTTGCAGACGCTCGTCTTCCACGGCGCGACGCCCGAAATCCTTTACGAGGCCCATCCGCCACATCGGCACCGACAAACTGCCGCGCATCATGCAGCGCATCCGGCAGACGATCGTCGATGCGGGCGGCGTGTTCCGCTTCGAAAGCCGCGTCACCGATTTGAAAATCGAAGGCGACCGGATAAAAGGCGTATGGTGCGGCGACGAACTGATCGAAGGCGCCGCCGTGGTGCTGGCTACGGGCCATTCGGCGCGCGATATTTACGAACTGCTCCACCGCCGCGGCGTGCGCGTCGAGGCCAAGCCCTTTGCGATGGGGGTGCGTATCGAGCATCCGCAGGCGCTGATCGACTCAATCCAGTATCATTGCGAAACGCGCGGCGAATACCTTCCTGCGGCGGCCTATTCGCTCGTGAGTCAGGAGAACGGCCGCGGCGTCTATTCGTTCTGCATGTGCCCCGGCGGATTCATCGTCCCCGCCATGACCGATGCCGCCCAGTCGGTGGTAAACGGCATGTCGCCCAGCGGCCGCACGTCGCCCTATGCCAATTCGGGGCTGGTGACCGAAGTGCGGCCGGCGGATTTCGAACACCTGCGCGCCGAATGGGGCGAGCTGGCGGGGCTGAAATTCCAGCAGCAGTTCGAGGAGCTGGCGCGGGAGCGGGGCGGGGAGCATCAGATCGCCCCGGCACAGCGGGTCGCCGATTTCGTGGCGGGACGCGCCAGCGGGTCGCTGCCCCGAACGTCGTACATTCCCGGCATCACGCCGTCGCGTTTGGACGAGTGGATGCCCGGCTTCATCGCGCAGGGACTGCGGCAGGGACTTGCGACCTTCGGCCGCCGGATGCGCGGCTTCGTCACCAACGAAGCCGTCGTGGTCGGCGTGGAGTCGCGGACCTCTTCGCCCGTGCGCATTCCGCGCGATCCCGGGACGCTGATGCACCCCGAAACGAGCGGTTTGTTTCCCGCAGGAGAGGGGGCCGGTTATGCCGGCGGCATCATCTCTGCGGCGCTCGACGGCGAACGAATCGCCGAAGCGGTGAAAAATTATATCCGATAATCGATGGAACCGAAAGTAAGCGTTATCATTCCGGTCTACAACGTCGAGCCGTTCCTGGCCCGATGCCTGGACAGCGTGGTGGGACAGACCCTGCGCGACATCGAGATCATCTGTGTCGACGACGGAAGTCCCGACCGTTCGATCGACATTCTGAACCGCTATGCGGCGCAGGACGACCGTATCCGGGTCATTTCGCAGGAGAACCGCGGGTTGGGCGGCGCCCGCAACCGCGGTTTCGATGCCGCGACGGGCGAGTTCGTCCTCTTCGTGGATTCCGACGACTGGATCGACCCGGCCTACTGCGAACGGCTCTACGAGGCGGCCCGGGAGGCGAAGGCCGACATCGCCTGCGCCTCGATGCTGAAGATACGCCCCTCGTATTCGAAATGGACGATCCGTTATACCGAACGGCAGGTGGTGGCCGACGTGCAGGAGAAGTTCCGTGTTTGCCGCTGTCCGCCCGACTTCTACGTGATGAACAAGCTCCTGCGCCGGGAAATGCTGCTGCGGCTGGGGCTGCGCTTCCGCGAAAGGGTCTGCTACGAGGATGTCGAATACACGATGCGCCTGCTGGGCGAAGGGGGCGTTTTGGTGACGGTTCCCGACGTCGTTTACCGCTATGTGGTCAACGGGGCGTCGATTACCAAGAGCCGCCAGACGCCGAAGAAGCAACAGGACAAATATCTGGCTCACAAGGCCTTCGTAGCCTACGCCGACGCCCGCGGAATCCGCCTCGACGCGAGGTTCCGGCGCATCACCCGCCGTTCGTTCGACCGCTGGGGGCTTACGTGGCTGAAAATCAAGGAGTGCGGCGGCTGGGAAACCTGCCGGTTGTTCGACTTGATTCCGGTGTGGCGGAAACGTGTAACCGATAAACATGCATGCGATGGACATTGATCTGGTATACCTTTGGGTCGATGGAAACGACCCCGTGTGGTTGACGAAGAAAAATGAATTTCTGCCGGCCGACAGGCAGGTGGATCCCCAGGTGGCGGGGGGAGTGCCGCTACGTCGAGAACGACGAACTGCGCTATTCACTGCGCTCGGTGGAGAAATATGCGCCGTGGATACGGCGTATCTACCTTGTAACCGACGACCAGACGCCCGCGTGGCTCGATACGTCGAACCCGCGCGTAAGGGTGGTTTCCCACCGGGAAATCATGCCTGCGGAGATTCTTCCCGTATTCAATTCGTGCACCATCGAACTGTTTCTGCCGCGGATTCCCGATCTGGCCGAGCATTTCCTCTATGCCAACGACGACATGTTCTTCAGCCGTCCCGTCGATCCCGGGTTCTTCTTCGACGGGCAGGGCCGCCCCATCGTGCGGCTCAAGGTCCAGTCGCTGAAAAAGCACGATGACGACATCTATTGCCATACGATCCTCCGGATGCAGGATCTCGTGCGGGCACGTTACGGCAGGTGCTCGTCGCTGGCTCCCCACCACAATGTCGACGCTTACCGCCGCAGCGATTTTCTCGAATGCTGCGAGATTTTCCAAGCCGAACTGGAGCATACGAAACACGCCCGGTTCCGCTCGCGCGACGACTGGCAGCGTGCCCTGGTGCTCTACTATGCATTGGCGCGCGGACGCGCCTCGCTGCGCAAGGTGACCCGCTTCAACAAACTGCACAGCCCCCTGCGGCTGCTTCGGGCGGCTTTCGGCTCGGGTTGCGGCAGCGACTCGCGCTGTATCCCGGCTTATCTGCCGAATCTTGAATCTATTATGAAGAAGTATAGCCCGTCGCTGTTCTGCCTGAACGACGACGCGCGCATGACCGACGAAGACCGTACCCGGGTCCGGGCGTTTCTCAAGACCCGTTTCCCCGAAAAGTCATCGTTCGAAAAATGAAATTATAGCTTCATGAAAAAAGCCGGATGAGTCCTCGCATCCGGCTTTTTTCTATAAATCTGATTCTAGGATATAGCCTTGTATTCTATTAGTTGTTCCATTGTCCCATACATAACCATGATTATTCAGATAATATATTGCTTCATTGTAATTTGTAGTTATAAAGGTATTGGATGCTTTAGAACTATACATCCTATATATTGGAATTGTATTCGAGCTTGTGCTATTTTTGTAAACATATCCGAGGATGTAATTTGTTTGTGCATTATCTGGATAATAGCCTTTCTGTTTGTAAGAATCCGCTTCTTGATAAGAAGTTGTAAAGAATGTATTACGTTTACTTGAATTATATAGTCTTAATAAAGGAACTGTTCCAGGTTGTTCTTTTTCAAAAATATAGCCTTGTATATAATGATATTGTCCATAATCAGGAGTATATCCCTGTTGTGTATAATAGTTAAATTCTGCTAATGATGATGTAAAGAATGTGTTTCTCCATTTGCTTGAATACATTCTATATAGAGGCTTCACTTCAACGACTGTTATTGTTTCATTTTTTAAATACTTCTCAATGGCTGCTTTTATTGCTGCTTTTTTAGTTTGATCTGCAATAAAATCATAAATTGGGAAGGCCATATCCCAATTTATCTGGATAATTGTAGCATTTTTATCATTAACGGAGTTTTCCCAAGAAGAGAGGTTAAATGTACTTCCAGTGATACCGGATTCTGCGTTATATGAAAAAGTAGTACCAGAGTTTTCTCCCCCGAAGAATTCTATTTCAGTATTCCAAGTCGCATTTTTTTGATTAGATGTAATAACCTCTTGTTGGGTATAAGAGTTAGAAAAATCTGCTCCGAATATCCCTATAGTGAATTTTACACCAGCTTCAACAATCCTTTTTTTATCAACTGCATTAGATGTTTCAAAAATAGTTGAACGGTAATTAAATTGAATTCGGCCTCCGATAGATATGTCGAGTAAAACATGTGTGCCATACGTTTGGACAAATTCATCAGGGGTTTTTATCGTTAAATCTCTTATAAATTCGGGGTAAAGATAGTTTTGTAACATTTCGGGTGTTGCATTTAAATATATTCTTTTTACTCTTTTTGTAACATCTCCTCTGGCATAAGAATATTTGGAGCTATATTCGTGTCTAGTGAGTAGATCACTTTTGAATTTATTATTCCAAGATATAAATAATTTCATGTCAGAGTTTATTTCATAATTTGTTGCTATTGACTGTGAATACTCTTCAGCATCAGCACCGGCTGATATTATAGTCTGGCTATGGGTGGTTGGGTTTTGTACATATGAATTCGGGTTGTCTTTTAAAAAAGCATCGATATCAACGACTGGAAATTTTGTGGCATCAATATCAAGATAATCACAGGTGATATCATAGCTTGTCCCCAATGAGTGGTACCCTTGATTTATTATTCCTCTTGTTTGAGGTGGAGTGTTGTTATTTATTTCTTCCGATGAAAAATTGATATTATTACATGAGTATTTACAACCGATTGTTACTCAATATCTTGTATGTAATAAATCAGAAATATGGCCTTAATCTTTAATGGTACATTCTGAAGGGCGAATATTTAACGCTTTTATTAATTCTTAACTCTCTTGGAACTTCAATATAGGCTGTTCTTTCACATTCCAGTGCTATCTGCGCTCTATGTTCCACATTAATTGGGGCTCATTATACAAGCCTTCGCAAATATAGTATATTTATAGAATTTAGTGTGGTTTTCTGAAGTAATCTTACCAAAATACTAATGAGCAATCTTGAAATAAGCAGACACCAAACCTACATCGCAAAGTGTTTATATTTTGTGCATACATACACTTTTTTTGAATTATACAAGAAAATCCACGAAAAGGCATTACCTTTGTGACTGAAAAAGCAACTGCGCTAATGACCTGAAGAATAAGAATAAATAACATACGAAACTCCTTCGCTGTCTTATAGGCTTTGGTCTGCCTCGCAGGGATAGTGATGGAGTTTTACTTTTATATACGACCATGGCAAAAAAGGCAAAAACAAAAGATGTAGCAAAGAAGACCATCGAGCAAACTTTGTGGGATTCAGCAAACGAATTACGCGGCAACCTTGATGCTGCCGAATACAAAAGTGTAGTGCTCGGACTTGTATTCTTAAAATACATCAACGACTGCTTCAAAGTTAAGCACGATGAACTTGTAGCAGAGGGTGCCGGCTTTGAGGAAGACCCTGATGAATATATCGGTGACAACATCTTTTTTGTTCCTACAGATGCCCGTTGGGATAAAATCGTCAAGGCTTCGCTTACTGCTGAAATAGGAGTTGTCATTGATACAGCAATGGAAGCGTTGGAGCAGGAGAACAGGCAGCTTAAAAGCATTCTCCCGAAAAACTATGCCCGTCCAGAACTCGACAAACGCCGCTTGGGCAATGTAATTGATATTTTTGAAAACAACCTGCATTTCACAGGAACAGAAGCCCGTGATGTGCTCGGGCGTGTATATGAATACTTCCTTGGAGAGTTCGCTCGTGAAGAAGGTAAGAAAGGCGGTGAGTTCTACACTCCATCATGTGTTGTCCGCACCATTGTTGAGGTTATCCAACCCTACAAAGGAAAAATCTTTGACCCGGCTTGTGGTTCGGGAGGTATGTTTGTACAGAGTAGTAAGTTTATCGAACGTCACCGAGGTAATATCAACCAAATTTCTGTTTACGGGCAGGAACTCAACAGCAACACATGGAAATTGGCACAAATGAATCTTGCCATTTGTGGCATTGAGGCTAACTTTGGCGACAGCTTCGGCGATTCATTCCACGATGACAAACATCCGTTCCTCAAAGCGGATTTCGTCATGGCTAATCCACCGTTCAACATTTCCAAATGGGGCGGCGACCAACTGCGTGACGACCCTCGCTGGCAATATGGCATACCGCCGGAGGGCAACGCCAACTTTGCTTGGATGCAGCATATGCTTTATCACTTGGCGGACAACGGACGCATCGGATTAGTGCTTGCCAACGGCTCGCTTTCCTCACAGCAAGGCACAGAGGGCGAAATCCGCAAAAACATTGTCAATGCAGATTTGGTAGAGGGCATTGTAGCTATGCCGTCGCAGTTGTTTTATAATGTGCAGATACCTTGCTGCCTTTGGTTCTTGACGAAGAAAAAGGCTCAACCGGGCAAGACGCTTTTCATTGACGCTCGCAACATGGGCTATATGAAAGACCGTACACACCGTGAACTGTCGTGTGGTGAAGAAACCGAAGACCACGGTAATGACATCGGACGGATTGCAGAAACCTTTGAACAGTTCCGTGCCGGAACGCTGGAAACTGAAAAAGGCTTCTCTGCAATTGCAACCATTGAGGATATAGAAAAGCAAGACTTTATCCTTACTCCCGGTCGTTACGTTGGCATTGCGGAAGTGGAGGATGACGGTGAACCGTTCCAAGAGAAGATGGAGAGGCTTACTTCCGAACTGTCGGATTTGTTCGCCCAATCGCATACACTTGAAAATGAAATCCGCAAGCAGTTGGCAAGAATTGGCTTTACCGTTAAGTAAAAAACTTCTACTCTTCGTTATGTTCACCCAAAAATAACGAAGATATGAAAGAGAAATTAATCCAAGAAATCAGCACCGCAATGGCAGAAGTGTTAAGTTTTGAACAAGTAGCTCACCTTAATAGCGTATTGCTTCAGGTTGTAAGCCAGTACACTATTACCGAGGACGGCGAGACATTGCATGAAAATGCAGTGTCGAATGACCGTCTGCTTGACATCTTCTTGTCTGCAAAACAAGTGGAGGGCTGCACCACTCCGACTATCAAATACTATGGCTCTACCATTCGGCAGTTGTTCAAAAAGATGCCTAAAAAGGTAACAGATTACACCACCGAGGACATCAGGGCCTATCTTGCCGTGTTCCAGCGGAAGAACAAGTCAAGCCGTGTAACTATCGACAACATCCGCCGGATATTTTCTTCATTCTTTGCTTGGCTTGAAGAAGAAGATTACATCATCAAAAGCCCCGTCCGCAGAATACACAAGGTTAAGACCGGAACACAAGTAAAAGAGGTATTGAGCGATGAGAATATCGAACAGCTCCGTGACAGTTGCACCGAAATCCGCGACCTTGCCATCATTGACATATTGGCTTCCACTGGTATGCGTGTGGGCGAGTTGGTGAAACTTAACCGTGAGGACATCAACTTCAACGAGCGTGAATGTATTGTTTTCGGCAAAGGGAACAAGGAACGTATCGTTTACTTTAATGCCCGGGCAAAGATACATCTGCAACAATACTTGGCTTCTCGCAAAGACCGAAATAAGGCACTCTTTGTTTCATTGGCTAAGCCGCACAAGCGTTTGGGTATTTCGGGCGTGGAAACACGTCTGCGCAAACTTGGCCGCTCGGCTAAGATTGTACGTGTTCATCCTCATAAGTTCCGGCGCACATTGGCTACAATGGCTATCGACAAAGGTATGCCTGTCGAACAAGTGCAACGGTTGCTTGGTCATGTCAAGATTGACACGACCATGCACTATGCTATGGTTAATCAAAGCAACGTAAAACTCTCACACCGTAAATTCATAAATTAGCATGTGGTGTTGTTCGACATACGGCAGAAGAACATCATTTCCCAAAAAATAAGCGTGGAAATGATAATTTAGAGCAGCAGGCACAGGCGTTGTTCAAGTCGTGGTTTGTGGATTTCGAGCCATTCAAGGACGGCGAATTTGTGGATTCGGAACTTGGAATGATACCAAAAGGTTGGAGGGTTGTTTGCTTGGGCGAAGTTACGAAACAAGTTACTGAGAAAGTTGGTAATCGAGAAGATGTAACCGTTCTTTCTCCTGTAAATTCAGGTGAATTGGTTCTATCAGAGGAATATTTCACAAAGCAAGTGTTTAGCAAAAACTTGTCGAAATATTTGATAGTTAATCCGTTGTCGTTTGCCTATAATCCAGCTCGTATCAACATCGGTTCTATTGGATTAAACGAATATGATTTTGTCGGCTGCGTTAGCCCGGTTTATGTTGTCTTTAAGTGTGAACCGAATTACCACTATTTCTTTGACTTTTATAAAAAGGACTGCGGTATTTAAAGATGAGGTCGCATTAAGAGCTATTGGCGGTGTTAGACAATCATTGGGATATGACGATTTCTCTTTGATTAAAACAATATATCCAACACCTGATGTTGTAGCCGAATTTAATAACCTCTATCTGAAAATGAAGGAGGTTATAACGCGGAATGACATTCAAAATAACAAATTGACCACTTTGCGAGATTCACTTCTCCCAAAGCTGATGTCAGGTGAACTAAAAATCAATAATTTTAACCGCTAAATTCTCATTTATGGAACAGTGGAAAGAATATAAATTAGGAGATATTTCCAATATGAAATATGGGAAACTACCTCCAAAGCAAAAATAACGGTTCATATCCAATTTGGTCTGGATATAGAAATGTAGGATTTGCAACAACTTATAATTGTCGCAAAGGAACTATCATTGTGGTTGCTCGTGGCGTAGGTGGAACAGGCGATGTTAAAATTTCCAGCGAGGATTGTTTCCTAACGAATTTATCGGATAGCAGTTGAATTGATAATAAGATATGGATTTTGCCACTATATTTTTACTATAAATACAAATTATCAAATCTAAGGTATTTAGATACTGGTTCAGCTCAATCTCAAATTACTATTGATGATTTAAAGAGATTGTCATTAAAACTACCTCCTCTTGAAGAACAGAAACGTATTACGGAGATTCTTTCCTCTATTGATTATAAAATCGAGCTGAACCGCCGGATAAATGATAATTTAGAGCAGCAGGCGCAGGCATTGTTCGACCACAACTTTGACAGTGGAAGCATATATCTTGAAGATTCTATTATGGGATGTTTGACTGATATAGCCGTCTATCTAAACGGGTTGGCAATGCAGAAATTTCCGGCAACTGATATTGAACGAAGTTTACCAGTACTTAAAATAAAAGAATTGGGACAACGTAAATGCGATGATTGTAGCGACCGCTGTTCGGATTCCATAGATGCAGATTACATTATAGACAATGAGGATATTATATTCTCATGGTCTGGAACTCTTATGGTTGATGTTTGGTGTGGAGGTAAATGTGGATTAAACCAACATTTATTTAAAGTTACTCCGTTGAAAAAAACTATCCACGGTGGTTTGTTTATTATTGGACAAACCGTCATTTAAAGAAATTCAAACTCATTGCAAAAAGATAAAGCTGTAACAATGGGGCATATAAGGCGTGGTGACCTTGAAAATGCAGAAGTTGCTATTCCTACAAATCTGAATATGTTGGAAATTAACGCTCGAATAAATCCGTTGTTTCAATCTATCATTGATAGACGATTGGAAATTACTAAATTAGAGAATATTCGCGATGCGCTTCTCCCGAAGCTGATGTCTGGCGAACTGACAATAAACGAAATATAATAAGGTTATGGATAAATCAATCGGCATATTAGATAAAGATTACACGCTATGGGTCAAGGAACTCGTAAAGCGTTATCGCAGTAGCCAAATCAAGGCGGCTGTAAAGGTAAACAATGAAATGCTCCGTTTTTATTGGGAGCTTGGCAAAGACATTGAGGAAAAGCAAGCGGACAACAAGTATGGCAGTAAGTTTTACGCCACATTGAGCCGTGACTTGCGCCATGAGTTACCCACTGTTGAAGGACTATCTGAAACCTCAATCCGCTACGCAAAACGCTTTTACTCGCTTTTATAACCAACAGATTACAATTCTGCCACAACTTGTGGAAGAATCTAAAAAGGCAAATCTTCCACAGCTTGTGGAAAGATTGCAATCGGATTTATTCTCTGTACCTTGGGGGCATCATCGCTATATAATCGACAAATGCTCGGACGAGTCCGACAAGGCTCTGTTCTATGTCCGCCAGACTTTGGAAAATGGTTGGAGCAGGGATATGTTGCTCAATATGCTGGGAACAGACCTGTATGAACGCAGCGGCAAAGCGCAGACCAATTTCAAGAGTACACTTCTTAATACAGACAGTGATTTAGCGCAGGAAATAACACGTGACCCTTATAACTTCTCTTTTACTAAATTACGAGGAAAATACAACGAGCGTGCCCTTAAAGACGCATTGCTTACCAACATCACAAACTTTTTGCTGGAGCTTGGTACAGGCTTTGCTTATGTAGGCAAAGAGTATCGCTTGCAAATTGCTGAAAAAGAAAAATTTATCGATTTGCTCTTTTATAACCTAAAACTGTCCTGTTATGTGGTGGTAGAGGTTAAGATAGGCGAGTTTGACTTTGCCGATGTCGGGCAGTTAGGCGGTTATGTTGTGGCTTGCAATCACCTTCTCCGCAAAGAAGGGCGTGACAATCCTACGATAGGATTGCTTATTTGCAAACAAAAAGAGCAACACTCTGGCTCAATATGCGCTTGAATCAAGCAGTCAGCCCCTCGGAATATCCGAATATGAGCTTGAAAAGCTATATCCCGAAAAGGTGGAAGGCACAATGCCGTCCATCAAGGAGATAGAAGCTAAATTAGATGGTCAAACCAATAGCTAAATTCTCATTTATGGAACAGTGGAAAGAATACAAATTGTCAGATATACTAAGCATTGTCAGTGGCTTTGCCTATAAAGGGGAGTATCTTGGAAAAGGAGAGTCATTATTGCTTGGCATGGGCTGTGTGTCTTATTCTGAATTATTCCTTGAAAAAGGAATGCGCCCTTACGCAAAGGAGAATTTCCCGAAAGGTATTCGGTTGAAGCTGGTGATATAGTTTTAGCTACACGGCAACAATCCGACAATCTTCCAATTTTAGGTATGCCAGCTATCGTACCTCAAAAATTCAAGGGGAAGAAAATGGTTTTTGGCGCAAATCTCTATAAAGTTGTTCCCAAATCTCCTGAGTTTCCAATCGACTATATATATTGGCTTCTTAAAACCCCCTGCCTACATTCGTCACATACGGTCGTGCCAAACAGGAACTACTGTTAGGATGATAACGAAAGCAAATATAGAAGACTATGCTTTCATGTGCCCTTGTAAGGACAACGTAATCAAATAAGCAAATTGCTCTGGGATATTGAAATGAAAATCGAGCTGAACCGCCGGATAAATGATAATTTAATGCCAACCTATTATGCCTAAGACGTTTCATTTCACAGAAGATTCATACGAACAAACGATAATCTCATTGTTCAAGGATATGGGCTATGAATACCATTATAGCCCGGAACTTGACGCAGATACCAGCAGGGAACTTACCGATTCCACCATACCGGGAGCATTGCGTAAGGCAATGTTGGCTATAAACGGAGCGGACAAAGTCGCCGCCGTGGATGAAGCCATCCGCAAAATCAGAGAACAATTCAGCCAACCTTTGGTAAGTGCAAACATAACCCTCACCGATTGGCTGCAAAATGGGCTGGATGTGACCTTCAAAACCGCTCAAGGCTCATTGCGTAGCGACCATATCAAGATAATCGACACAGACAATATCAACAACAATTCTTTTGTGGTTGCCAACCAATGGACGGTTACAAATGGCAAATCCACCAAACGTGCCGACATAGTGGTATTCATCAACGGACTGCCAATCTCCGTTGTTGAGTTGAAATCCCCTTCCCGTGAAGTGACGAACTCGGAGGAAGCCCACCAACAGTTGCAGAACTATATGCGCATTGTTCCGCAACTTTTCACTGCTTGCCAAATGCTCGTGATAAGTGATATGGCAGACACACGAGTAGGCACGATTACCGCACCGCTTGACCGATATATGGAATGGAAAACCACGGATGGAAGCTATGAAAGCACGGCGTTTGCCGACTTTGAAACATTCTTCAACGGCATATTTGAGAAGCATCGGGTCATTGATATAATTGCTAACTTTACCCTTACAATGGGTGGCGATAAGAAGATACGCATACTCGCTGGCTATCACCAGTATTTTGCCGTGAAGAAAGCCCTTGAATGTACCAAACAAGCCCTGCAACGCAATGATGGAAAAATCGGCGTATTCTGGCACACACAAGGTTCGGGCAAGAGCCTTTCGATGGTGTTCTATGCCCACCAACTCTTGAAAAATCTGCTTAGTGCGACCTTGCTTGTGCTAACCGACCGTCTTGACTTGAACGACCAACTGCACAGCACTTTTGCATCGTGCAGCGACTATTTGCGCCAAAAACCAATCAAAGCTACTGATGGCGAAAACCTCTATGAATTGCTCGAAAAGCGCAAGAGCCACGGGATAATCTTTGCCAATATCCAAAAGTTCAAAGACCGTGATAAGCTCATCACCAGCCGTTCGGATGTGATTGTGATTAGCGACGAAGCCCACCGCACACAATCAAACACCAAGACAAAGATTGATACACAAACTGGAGAACTGAAACTCGGCTTTGCGGCTATCGTGCGCAAACTCCTGCCCAATGCGGCTTTTTATTGGCTTCACCGGTACGCCTATTGAACAAGACGACAACGACACGAGAGAGGTGTTTGGCAACTACATTGACATCTACGACATGACCCAAGCCGTGGAAGATGGTGCTACCGTGCCTGTCTATTACGAGAGTCGTTTGGTAAAATTGGATTTGGACGAGGACACGCTCAAATTGTTGGATGACGAGTATGATAAACTGGCGGAAGAAGGTGCTGACGAACAGGACATCAAACGTTCAAAGAGTGAAAATGCACGGCTACGCGCCTTGCTTTCAGCCCCACAAACCATCGACACACTTTGCAAGGACATCATAAATCACTATGAAAACAACCGTGCCGACTTGCTCACCGGAAAAAGCCATGATAGTAGCGATTGACCGTGCTACTGGTATAGACATATATAAAAAGTTGATGGAGCTTCGTCCTCAATGGAAAGATATTATCTGCGTAGTTATGACGCAAGGAAACCAAGACCCTGTAGAATGGAACGACATCATTGGCTCTGCCGCACGTAAAGAAGAACTGGCTCGCCAGTTCAAAGATAACAATTCACCGCTAAAAATCGCTATCGTAGTCGATATGTGGCTCACAGGCTTTGATGTTCCATCGCTTGCCACAATGTATGTTTACAAGCCGATGAAAGGACATAATCTTATGCAGGCTATCGCCCGTGTAAACCGTGTGTTTCCCGAAAAAGAGCGGCGGTTTAGTAGTGGACTACATCGGCATTGCCAAGGCTCTCAAAAAAGGCCATGCACGACTATACAGGACGTGACAAGAAAAACTACGGCGACCCGAACATCAAGACAACCGCCTATCAACAGTTCGTCGCCGCACTCAAGCGTTGCCGGGAATGTATGAACGATTACGATTATTCCTCTTTTTTCCGATTGTTCCAATCTGCAGCGTGCTAACCTCATTAGAGGTGGTGTGAACGTGTTGCTTGATAAGGATAACCTTGTCTCGTCCGAACCTACCACTCAAACTGATGAAAATGGTAACATTATTCTTGTGGATGCCGTTCCTGCCGAGGCGAGAAAAGTCTTTATGGAAGAAAGCAAACGCTTGTCACAGGCTGCTTCGCTTTGCCGCAGTTTGCTCACCCCTGCAGAACGTTTTGAAGAAGCATATTTTGAAGCTGTACGGACATTGCTCTTGCGCCTTTCGGGAAACAATAAAATTACCCGTAAAATTATAGACGAACGCATCACACAACTGTTGAAAGTTGCAATCAAGGCAGAGGGGAATTGTGGAAATTCTCAATACAAAAGGCTCGGAATTTTCACTCTTTGATGAGAATTTCCTGAAAGAGATAGCCGAGATGAAAGAGAAGAATTTTGCTCTCGAATTGCTCAAACGGCTGCTTGAAGAACACATCAAGAAATATGCTAAAAAAATGGGTTGAAGCCGAGAAATTCAGTGAAATGCTTGATGCCCGGCTTGCTGAATACCTCCGTGGGCTTATCTCCAACGAGGAAGTGATTAAGGAGCTTCTCAAAATGGCGCAAGAACTGAAAGCCAATGCGGGACAAGCATCTGAATTGGGACTGACCGAGGAAGAACAGGCTTTCTATGATGCTTTGACAAAGCCGCAAGCCGTAAGAGATTTCTATGAAAACAGCCAACTTGTTGCTATGGCAAAAGAACTGACTGAAGCCCTGCGTAGTAGCAAGACCATTGATTGGCGACAGAAAGAATCAGCCCGTGCCAAGATGCGCTCTATGGTGAAGCGATTGTTGAAAAAGTACAAATACCCACCAGAGGAACAAGAGGCTGCTCTCGAAACCGTTATCCGGCAATGTGAACTTTATGCGGATTCGGATAACGAAAGTTAGCTATAAAGTTTCATATCCTATCTGGTTATCATTTTTTTTGATTATATTTATTTGTACGCAAAAATATATTATGAGTAGAGGATTACCTTTAAATGTTAAATTATGTTTGGATAAAGCATTGGATTCTGCTTTGTTGTCAGTTGAAACATATAATAAACCTGCTGTGAAATTTAAATCAGGTGGGTACATTGTTTTAATGTGTATCGCATGGACATCATTGTTTCATGCAATATTTTTCAAAAGGGGGGATAAAACCATTTTATCGAGAAAAAAATAAAGTACGATTTAAAAGAGTTGATGGAGAAATTCAATTTTGGGAGTTAGCCACATGTGTAAAAGAATACTTCAAAGGAGAAGATTGTGCAATAAGGAAAAACATCGAACTCTTTATTCCATTAAGAAATAAATTGGAGCATAAATTCTTACCAGAATTAGATGCTAATATTTTCGCAGAGTGCCAAAAAGCTCTATTGCTAAATTTTGATAAGATTGTAGAGAAAAGAGTTTGGTGAAGATTATTGCCTAAGAGAGTCTTTGTCCTTTGCATTGCAACTATTTCCCTCTTCGAGAACTCTTGCAATGGGGATAAAAATGAGCAAAGATGCTCAAAAAATTACTCGATTTATTGATAAATATAGAGCGTCAATAAGTACAGATATTATGCAGAGCGGAGAGTATTCTTTTAAAGCATTCTTGATTCAAGTTGCTAACCATAAGTCAGTAGATGCTCTTCCTGTTCAGTTCTTCCCATATGATAAACTGACAGATGATGAAAAAAAAAAGTTGAAAGAATCGCAGGACTAATCAAGGAAAAGCATATTCCAGTTGTAAATAAAGGGACATTAAAACCTGCCACCGTAATACAACAAGTTCAGGAACGGTTAGGTAACCCTAAGATTATAAGAGGGAAAAAAACAAGTTAATAAATTTAATTCCGATACTCATACGAGGTGTTGGAAAAAATATGAAGTTCGTCCAGAAAGGAATTCAGATAACCCTGAAAAAACAAAGCCAGAATACTGTTTATATGATGAACCTAATAATAGTTATCTATATACAGAAAAATGGGTTGAGTTTTTTAGTTAAAAAGATGCAAGACGATGATGAATATCAGTCTTTATTCAAGTAATTAAAGGGGAGAGGATAGACACTATCCCCTTTAATTGTTTAGTTGACTATTTTACATTATGGCTTTTATTTTCTCATCGAAAATCCTCTCTTTTGCTGTTGGGCATAATCTCCTTCCACCACGTTATTCACTTCCTGTCTGGCTTTGATTTGCTCCCGGTTGTCAAACCCGCCCTTTTGCTTGGCGGTGAAGCACAGGAAATCTCTGGCAGCCCGGAGTGATTGTCTGTCCTCCCCGAACAGGTTAAGGGCACTCTTGATGTCCGACACCTGTTCCGTATCAAAACGGGACTTGTAATAATCACGGGCAAAACGGACGACACAGTAAACAGCCTTGCGGAAGATGTCGTTTGTTTTGAGCAGCAGGAAACTGAGGCAGTCGATGATATGGCTTTGCCATGCAATCCGGTTTTTCAACCTTGTGGTCTCCTGCGTATGTTCCGCTTCCTTGCGGCTCAACTCTGATTGATGCCTACTTTCCAGTTTCATCAGTTCCCGATGGTGGTCACTCTGTATGGTTTGGATTTTATCCTGTAACCGCTCAATGGTTTCCTCGTGCGTGGAAATCTCATTGCGCAAATCCTCTATTTCATTTCTCAGGGCTTTCGATTTCCCGGTAGCCCAGCCGACAGCGGCATTCAGAAGTTCGCTCCCTTTTTTCCCTGTTTAGCTTGGAGCGTTTTTCGCTGATAGCCCGGTCAAGGTCTTCGCTCTGTCGTTCTTTCTCATTTGCTTTTTCGATAAGGGCGTTGGTAATGCTTTCAGTTTCTTGCATCTTTTGATTAGCCATTTCCAACTGATATTCCCGGTATTGCCTTGTGGCATCAAGCCCGCTTCATTTCCTCCTTCTGTTTCTCAATGATAAAGTCGTTACGTTCCAAATGTTCCCTAGCTGTAACAGCCTTTGACTGTCCACGTTCCATCATGAGAATATCGGATGCCAAGCTCTGCATTTCGGTCATATCCTCATCGTTGAGCTTTTGGCTCTTGCCCGTGTCGTGGTTCATCCAGTCGAATACGATATGTGCATGGTAATTCGGCTTGAACCATTTTTCGCCCACCTTGAAACTTTCTTTGTCTTCTTGGGTGGGTTGTCCGCCCAGCCAATGCCCCTCGTCCTTGTGCAGGAAGATTTGGAGCGGTGTGATGCCCCAGCGTCTTTGGCATTCCTCGCCAAATTTTTGTACGTCTGCCAGTGTCGTGTCCGGTCGGATGAGCAACACACCCTCACGGATGGGGGAGCATCCCGCCACCTTGATTATTTTTCCATTCTTTCCCTTGCGTTCACGCTCCTTTTCCTGCATGGCACGACCTGTCTTTTCTTTGACCATCCCGCTTAATGTAGTCATAGTGCGCCTGCAGGTCGGGATTGCCGAAGCCGGGATTTATCCACTGCTCATTATTGGCAGTGAGTTCGGGCACAATGTAAATTTGGGACTTGCCGATATTACGCATGTACTCGGCACTCCTTCGATTATGAGCCTCGCTTGACGAGGTCTTGCAAGGCTTGATGTGTATACTGCTTTTTGTAGCCATATTTTCAAAATATGATTTGGGTTGTTGATTAAACTTATTGCTGTCCGCTCATAACCGCACGGGGTTCTTAGGGGTACAACCACCCATAAGCGGAGATTGCAAAGAGAGGGTCACTCTTTGCTCTGGGTTCTCAGGGGTGAAACGCCCTGAGTGGGTTATTAGGGCAAAGCCTTAATCCCCTCGGGAGAGCCCACAACTACGGAAGCGGAGCGTGTAGTTATAGTGGGCTATATCAATGGCAAGCCATTGTCTGTTACCCACAGCCTACGGCTTCCGTTCTCCTCCGTTAAGGAGGGTTTTCACCGCTGTTGCCGATTGGGGATGCACCGACCAGTACAAGGTCAAAATCATCTATTAGCTTTTGCAGGACGGGATTCTTTTCTATCATCCGGCAGAGGATTCTTTCCGCCTCGACCAAGTGGTCGGCTGTACAATTTATTTTGCTTTCCCGTATCTGGAAGACAATCCAGTCGGCTATGTCAATATGTGCCGCTTTCTGCTCCGGGGTGGCATTCTTCTCAATGATGTCAGACACGACCGTCTTGCAATAGGTCATGCTCCCGGCACGCTGTTTCCATTCCGCATAGCCGTCCGCATCGGGAAAGAGGAGCACGGTGCGCCCGGTCAGCACACGGAGCTTTTCCTCTCTCAGCTGGCTCTTGCCGCCTGTCGCCAGCCATACATAACCGGGGAAGA
>VOFJ01001706.1_pt1 | contig 33418 bp, 49 predicted proteins | sample 5384081 | NCBI WGS metagenome assembly VOFJ01 (sample SAMN12384729, study PRJNA508395) | human gut metagenome | isolation source: healthy gut I | host: Homo sapiens | reverse complement strand
GATATTACATGCTCCGGTAATTGTTAAGTCCGAATGACCTTTTACCGTCATATTCATCGGTTCATCACATGTAACAGAAACCGGTTTCCGTGTGTACACTTCCAGATCATCGTCGGCATCCGGACTTTTCCACCGGTAATTGACCAATGGGTCCGGCGAGCAAGTGATCTTCTCTCCTGTCGGAACACCCTTCAAAGGTGGATACGGCGACTTCTTCAAGTCTTTTCCTTCCGGACTAGCAGCCAGTACGAACAACGGTGTCAGTAATAATATTTTCGTAAACAGAATCAAGTTTTTTTAGACATAACTACAATTTTTAACTTATAAATAACTATTTAACGCAATCCGAAGATAGTACAATCATAACAAATATGGATATCTTGCCATTGTAATATGATTTATATATATTTGAGATAATCTGAGGAAAGGAAACTGATTATCAACAGTTTTAGAAGACTTCCGCATGTATTGGGCACTGGATAAGTAGATGTAAAAGTGCTTAGATACACTTCGTTTTACATGCTTTCAAATAACTCTACTCTTTTGCAAAGATACATAAGATTATGAAATAACCATACTTTTTTAGGTTTTTGAGTGCCTGATTATAAAAAAAGCCGTCGATGTATTCGACGGCTTTTCAGTTAGATTTTCATACTGCTTTTAGTGGGACGATCTGCATCAGAGGTAACACGGGGCACACTGCCTATAATGATTCTTCCACCCGAATTGTCCGCTATCTCCCGAAGCCGGAAGGTATATAAGTTTGCCCGGTGGTTTGTGTCGGCTGGGGATTATCGGGCATCCGCTTTTCAGCCTTTTCAGGCTCATCTAAGGGCTGCCCTTCGCTTTCGCTAATCGGTTTAAGGGAAAGCTGTATCTTGCGGTCTAACTCCGTCAATTCGGCCCGCAAATCGGCCAGTTCGGGTTCTTTGCGCTAAAGGTACTTTCCACGACTTCTTTTAACAGCGGAATATCTTTGGAAAGTTGCTCATTCTCTTTTTTGAATTTCTCCAGCGTCGGTTCGATAGTGGCCAGCGCATTAATAAAATTCTGGGATGCCAGCCGCGGATCAGCAGCCAGATTACCGTGATTATAATGATACAGGTAATTTCCTTCTCCCCGGAGATAAAAGCGGTTTTGTACCATATCCAAACCTTCTTTTTTGAGTGGTTTCGCTTTTAACCAGAATATCGAAACCATAGAGGGTACCTACCTTGTCAAACTCCCCGGCAGTCCGGGCGGTTTCGGCGATATGGTTCAGGTGCTTGCCGATAAACTTTATATCGCCGCCCTGAACGCCATTGAGTTGGATCGGGTTCTTATAGGAGCCGTCTTCGTTCAACTGTACCTTACTATTGAAGTTATTCAGGTCACGTCCGATGCGTTCTATCAGGTCGCTGTTCTTATCAAAGGCTTTGGTTATCTCGTCCAGTTTTGTAGCGGCTGGATGATTTACCCCGGACGAACGCCTGCCGTTCACTTTCCAGCGTGGTGATCCTTTTTTCCAGACGGGCTTTCTCCAGTAGTTCCGTATTGCCCGAAAGGATAGCCACGTATTCGGAGAAATTCATACCCGTTTTTTCATCTATCGCACCCTCGTCAATAGTACGGGAGCCCATATTGTTGGTTTTAAGCTGCCGGATAAACAGCTGTTTGTTATGGAGCAACCCGAATTTATAGGCGTCCAGCGATTTTTTTCGACGGCATACAGCACTACGTCCACTTTATTACCGGCATAGTATTTGGCAATCTCGTTGCCTGTGCGGATACCACGCCCATCGCGCTGCTCCAGGTCGCTGGGCCGCCACGGGCTGTCGAGGTGATGGATGGCAACGCATCGTTTCTGTGCGTTTACACCTGTTCCGAGCATTTCGGTAGAACCGAACATCACGCGGATTTTTCCGGCGTTCATATCGGCAATCATATTTTTTCCGGGCGTTTTCTGGTGGTCGCTTCCTGAATGAAGCGGACTTCGCCGGGTTTCAGTCCATGATCCTCCACCAGCTTGCGCTTCACTTCACTATATACATTCCATTCGCCGGGCTTATAGGTGCCCAGGTCGGAGAAAACGAACTGCGTGCCTTTGTGCTGGTCGAATTTTTTGTAATAACCGGCAACCAGGCGGGCGCAGTGGCTGGCCTTGTTATCGACATCGTCGCCGTAAAGAGCCGGGAAATCATACGCATATCAAGCGACATTTTACGCGCGTAATCGGTGGCGATAAGCATTTTGGCTTTATCTTCCCGTTCGGTCAAGGGGCAGACGGTGCAAAAAGCGTGGCATCGCCCGTTTTTGCGAATTTCACCAGCCTGTCTATGAACTGAACCTGGTCGGGCGTGGGCGGAATATTATGCAGTATTTCGTTTTTTCTCCGGGCGGTCGATACCAATATCGGCTGCGGTTCGGAAATCGGTTATTTCGGCATAAAAATCCGGCCAGTTCCGGCACTTTGATAAAGTAGCGGAAGCGTTCTTTTTTGTACAATCTCATTCGTTATTGAAAACTCATAATCTATGGTTTTCTTGGCGAATATGGCCGCCCAGGCATCGAAGGTTTTGATATTCTGCCTTTCGAGTTCTTTGGGACGGAGATACTTAAAGAGCAGGTACAATTCGGTGAGCGAATTGGAAATAGTCGTACCGGAAAGGTAGGTGGCTCCCAGGTCACGCCCGGTACGTTCCTGGATGGTACGGATGGCAAAGAGCATATTGAGTGCCCTTTGCGAACCTTCGGGATTACCGAGCCCCGCTACCCGGTCGTGGCGGGTATTGAATGTAAGGTTTTTGAATTTATGCGATTCATCGACATACAGGTGGTCGATGCCCATGTGTTTGAAATCGACCGCATCGTCCCTGCGTGTTTCGATGGTGTGCATTACCTTTTCCAGTTTGGCTTCCAGATTGAGCTTGCGTTTGATACACCCCCTTTTCATCATGGCGCGGGAAACATTCTTTGCCCTGGTCTTTGAGTACCTGCAAATTTTCCTCCACGCTGTCGAGTTCGGTCTGTAATATCTCCCGTTGCAGTTCCGGGGATTGCGGTATCTTCCCGAATTGTTCGTGTGTCAGGATCACGGCATCCCAATCGTTGTTCTTTATCTCGCGGAAGATCCGCTCCCGGTTTTGGGGAGTAAAATCTTCTTTGCCGGGATAGAGGACACGGGCATTGGGATAGGCGGTCTTGAAGGTCTGGGCTATCTCGTGGATATTGGCTTTCAGACCGATAATCATCGGCTTGTGAGCCAGTCCGAGCCGCTTTTTCTCCATTGCCCCGCAACACATGATTAGGGTTTTGCCACCGCCTACTTCATGGTCGCAGATGCCTCCACCTAATAATTTATCCATCCAGATGGCGTCCTTCTGACTTTGGTAGAGGTCGGATATTCCCAGCCCTTTGAGGTCGAGTCCCGGAAAGGTCTGGTGCGAACCGTTGTACTGCGGACGCACGAAACAGTTAAAAGTACGGTTATACAGGTCGGCAAGCCGGTCTTTAAATTCGGGCGACTGTTCGCGGAGCCAGTCGGAGAAACCGTCGCGGATTTCGTCGATCTTGGAGTTGGCAAGCTGTATGGCTTCCGGGTCGCGTACTTTGACTTCCTGCATTTTCCCATCGACCAGCATATTAACTTTTTTTGGTAATATCGGGCGAGGTATTGTGCAGCGCGTGTTTCATCAGCGCTATGCCGTTGAATTTCCGGCTTTGGGAATCTACGGCATACTGGTTCTGTGTCTTTATGTTCAGTTTATCGGCCTTAACGTTATATTCGTCAATGTTGGGCGAAAAAGTGATCTGAACGTCCGTATCGAACAGCCAGGAGGCATACCTTTCATAAATGCCTTTGGGTATCCACCGCTCACCGAAATTGAAATCGAGGTCGTCAAAAGCAATGGGTTTCGGGGTGGCCTCCCGGTGCCCGCAGGGAAGCCTCCGCCTGAGCGTGTCGGGATTGTCTTTCAGGAAACGCTCTACCCGGTCGGCTTTTTCAATGACGTTCCCGGCGATATACTTATCGGCAATTTCATAGCCGTCCATATCCGGGTTGTAATAGATGCTGCCGTGCAGTTCCTCCAGTATGGAATCCACCGTACCACCTGTCAGGGTAGCCATGTAAGGAAGATCAACGGAGGCGGATTTATTCAGGCTGGCTACAAGCGCTTCCCGTGCGTCGGCGGCCTGTGTAATCTCGTTGGGATTGAATGCTACCGGATGATGGAATATATCGGCTTTGTGAGCCACCCCGTCGATGTATCGTTCCAGTGAGAGGACTTCCTGACCGCGGGCATCCATTTTAATCAGGTCGAGGTTCTTCTTGTCGTTGAGTTTGCCGAAACGGTCTGTAAAATTATCGTACAGGCGGTTCAGCATTTCACGCAGGGCCGGATTGGCTTCGAGCCGTTCGGCTTCGTTTTGATACAGGTGATAGTAGGTATCCCGTATTTCAACGTAGATAGACGCTTTGGTTTCCTGTGTTTCGGATAGTTCCAGCGGGTGGAACATGGGCTGTAAACCGTCGATATTTTTCAGGTACCCGATTCGGTTGTGTTCGTCCGATACCAGCGACCCTTCGCGGTAATGCGCCTGTATTTCCGCTTTGAAAGGAACGGGTTTCAGGTATTCTTCCCGTTCGCGTTGTTCTTTTTTCCTGTTGCTCCAGTTGTTCCCGCCGCCATTGCTGTTCAGCTTTCCGGGCATCTTCTACCGGATAGACCGGAGATGTAGTGCCGGATGCGAATTGTCCGGGCGACGGTTCCGCCTGCCGCTCCTTTTTGCTCGCGCTCGCGCCGTGCGTTGAGCATGATTTCCTCGCGCCATTCGATTACGCGGTCTTCCTCCTGCTTCTTTTTCTGTTTGGCAGTCTTTTTACGTCGGCGCGGACGGCTTATCTGGCTGCGTTCCTCCTGGGAGAAACCGAACAGGTCGTATAATAATGTGATAAGCGGCTCCTGCTGCACATTCAGCGTCGGCTCTGCCACCCTTTGGGGTTTGGTAAGGATAGCAGGGTCATCCATATCAAAGAGGGTACCCCGGAACTCCCCTGCGGGAACGGTCGGTGCAGGCTCCATAGTCGCCTGTTGTTCAGGCTCTCCGGCAGGTTCGGCCATTCCGTAATCCTCCGGTTGCGGGGGGTATTCTTCCATTTGGCGCTGCTGCCGTTCCGCCGCCCATAGTCCGTAATCGGCCCAATCTTCGGCGGTCGGTTTATACTCCGTATTTTCGGCAGGCGTAATATCCTGCACCGGTTCCGTAGTCGCCAGCGGTGTCAGCTCACCGGTTTCCAAGTCCAAGTCGAATCCTTCGGCCTTCGCCTTACGAACGGCATCCTGGCCTTCGACCCATTCGTTAAACTTATGCCAATCTTCCGGCGTGGATTTCCAGTCGGGATTGAGGTAATCCGGACTGTCGTTTCCGGGTGGTCTTTGACTGCGGGAGGTGGAAACGTCGGCTTCCACTTTGTTTGAACCGCTGTCAATGTCCACCTGTTGGGTGCGCTCCGGTTTTATTTCCGGTGCAGCAACATTACGGACTTGCGATTGCTCTGCCACCTGCGGAGCAAAAGAGAGGTAGCGGTCCAGGTCGAGGTGTTTGGAAAAGTCCTCGGCCAGCATCCGGCGCAAGTCCTGTGCGATACCGTCCACGCCTCCGGCATGGGTAAACTCCATTGCCGGCTTTCCGTATGGATCAGTGCCGACCTTTGCGTCGGTATGAACGACGCGGTCGAGTTGCTGAAACAGGTTATTGACGCGGGAATACCGTTCGAGAGTTTGCGGGATTCTATAAAGTCTTGCTGCCGATGGGTAACGGCATATTCTCCCTGCGGTCTTTTCTGCAATACAATCAGGTCGCTGCCCACTTCTGTCCCGGCGTAATCGGTAAAAAATTGTTGGGCAGGCGTACAGCGGAAACCACATTGCACCGCTGGGCCAGCCATTTTCCCTTACAGGGCGGTTCTGTTCTGAATTTAGGACGCCTTGCGAGGTGATAAAAGCGATAATACCGCCGTCGCGCACCGTATCGACGGATTTCATAAAGAAATAATTATGCAATGTCCGCGTACCCTGCCGCCGTACCGGGTCTATGTGCGTGGAGAAAGCCGGGTCGAACAGCGCTACATCCCCGTATGGGATATTGCTGGCGATAACGTCATAATAGCCGTTATATTTACCTTCAATGCTCTCAAATCCCTGTGCCCTGACTGTAAATGTCGGGTTAAGATGTTTCAGGATAAGGGCTGTCAGGGGTCTTTCTCGAAACAGGTTATCTCTGCTGACGGATTGGCCAGGTCGGCGTATTGCCCGGAATATCCCGGTGCCAGCGCTCGGGTCGAGAAACCTGACCGGTTTTACCCCGCTTTCAAGCATCGCCGAAGTAAGCGCGTCCACGACTGCCGGAGGTGTGTAAAAAGCCGTCAGGACGGAGTTTTTTATCCCGTCCCGAGATACCTCTTGGCAATCTTCTCATCCGGCGACTCCTGCCGGATAACCTCATGCAGTTCTTTAACTAACGGGTATAAATCCTGATCGCCCTTCGGCCATTTATCGACGGGCACCTCCGAGGGTGGCGTATTTAATATGGCTTTGATACCTCCAAAACCGCTATATTCAGCCAGTATTTTCCGTTCCTGCGAAGTTTCCGCTTCAGCACTCCATTCGTAAGCAAAAGGCGGTCTTTATCGCTTTTATATTCCGGCGAAGATGTTCCGCTTTATTAAACCTTGCCATCTTCCAGGAGTATTTGGACGATACCCGTCAGTTCGGTATATAAAAGACCGTATTCCGCAGTAGCGGCAAAATCATCCGACAGGTCGTACTTTTGCCAGAATCTCCGTACATAATGGCAATAGCCGTAATGCGACGGCGGGAGCATCGTTTTCGGGTATTTCTGTGGAAAACTCATCCCACAGAATATTCCGCAGGGTATTGTAGGGTGAAAAGTGCAGGCCCCGGTAGAGTTCGGCACTCGCACGTTCTTCGGCTTCGATGTGGGTCAGTCCGCTTTTGACCGTATCGCTGTAAACCTCCGCCGCAAGGTCAGCCCTCCCGGCTATAAATGTATTGTCTGCCGCGAGGTCGGGGTGGTTATTGGTGAGATAGGATAAAAGGGATAAGCCGTAATAAGACAGGTCGCCCTGCGGCGTATAATTTTTCTTAGTCATAACATTGGAATTTTAGTGGATGAAAAGGCAGGGAAGCGGAATATAGCAGAAAGGCGCTCCGGGTTCCCACCCAGAGCGCCGACCACTAAAAATTCTCCGTTATATCAAGTTGATCTTAAAAAAACAACCCGTACACAAAGAATTTTATAGTGGCAAAGATAACGATTTATTTTCGCTTACCGCCTTTCCCTGCTTTGCCCGGTTTATTCTTGGGGAAATCGAACACGGTCTTAAACTCCGGATCAAAGGTTACGGCGGCATCGAATGTGCCTCCGGCCGACTTCTGAAATCCTTTGATAAGTCCGGTTTTACCTTTGTTAAACAGGTCTGCCAGCTGCCCGTCGGAAAGTTCCTTGCGGGCCATGCTGCGGAATACGGTCAGGGCGCAATCAGGGTTCTGGCATTTGGCTACTTTGGGATAGAATACCACGGGCTGCCCGCAACGGGGGGCAGGTTGCCCCAGCCCGGCGGCCGCCGCCTTCGATTTGAGCCGTCAGCAATTCAGAGGCGATTTGTGCGGTAAACACTTCTATTCCCTGATGAAAAGTAAAGGCGTCCATCTCTCCCGGAGGCGATTTTCGACAAGGCGAGTTCCCAGCCGCCGGTCATGGCTACGTCGGCGATCTTCTTATCCTTTACTATTTCGTAAACGGCCAGTCCCTTATCGGTCGGTACGAGGGACTTCTTCTCCCGCGGATGTATTCACGGGCAAAGAGGGTTTCGATAATGGCTGCGCGGGTAGCCGGGGTTCCGATACCGGATTCTTTCATGGCTTCGCGCTCGGCTTCGTCTTCCAGTTCCCGCCCTGCCGTCTCCATCGCTGCCAGCAGGCTGCTTTCGGTATGAACCGGGCGGGGTTTGGTCTGTTTTTCCAGCACGTCGCATCCTTTCACGGGCAGGATGTCGCCTTCGGCCAGGTCGGGCAGAATGGTTGTGTCTTCCTCTTTATCTTCTTCCTGGCTGCCGAATACTTTCTGCCAGCCCGCTGACAGGATCACGGAACCCCTTGCGGTAAAATCCATTCCGGTGCACGTCAGGCTGACAAATGTGTTCTCTTTACGGCAAGCGGGTGAAAAGGCTTCCAGCATACGACCGGCTATCATTTCGTAAATGGTACGCTGGTCGGCTGTCAGTTCCTTCGGAATGTTTTCTGTCGGCAGTATGGCGTGGTGGTCGGTAATCTTACTGTCGTCCACCGCACGGATATTCAGTATTTTCATATCCATTTCCCCGGCATAAGCCGAAAAGCGCCCGTAGGCTTTCAATCCGGCAATACGTTCCGGTATCCGTCCATGATGTCCGCCGATATATACCGGGAGCCGGTACGGGGATAGATAATCAGTTTGGCCTCGTAAAGCCCTTGTGCTATATTCAGGGTTTTATCCGCCGAAAAGCCGTGCTTGCTGTTAGCCTCCTTTTGAAGGGCTGTCAGGTCATACGGCAGGGGCGGCTGCTCGTTTACCTCCTTGCGTTCCACTTTGGCAACCTGTACCTGCCCTGCATCGGTTACAGCGGCAAAGCCGTATCTGCGGCATCCCTGCGGTCGTATTTTTTACCGACAGGGCGGCGAATACGGTAGCCTGTTTGGCGGTGTGGAGTTTCAGTTGGAAATAGGTCTGTGGGGTAAACGACCTATTTTCCAGATAACGGGCGCAAATAATCGCCAGCGTGGGTGTCTGCACCCGGCCGAGCGACCATACACCGTTTCCGGCGGCGATAGCCAGTGCTCGGGAGGCATTCAGGCCCACCAGCCAATCGGCTTTCGCCCGTGCGTCGTCGGCGGCAAAATAGAGGTTGTCGTACTCCTTGCCCGGACGGAGGTTCTGCAATCCCTCGCGGATGGCACGGTCGGTCAGGCTACTGATCCACAATCGACGACACGGAGTTTTGCTCCCTACATAATTATATATATAGCGATGTATAAGTTCGCCTTCACGGCCGGCATCGGTGCCCACGATAATTTCATCGGCACGGCTGAACAGTTCCTGAATAGTTTTAAGTTGTTTCATCACGCCGGGATCGTCTTTATAGATTTTACCCTCGCGTACCTGACGGGGTTTTAGAATGAATTGCTGCGGGAGAATAGGCAGGTCTTCGGCTTTAAATCCCGTAAATCCGTATTCGTCGGGCATAGCCAACCCTACCAGGTGACCGAATGCCCAGGTGACGGCGTAGCCGTTACCGTCTATATAGCCGTCTTTGCGGCTGTTTGCTCCGACGATAGCGGCTATTTCACGCGCTACCGACGGTTTTTCAGCTATGATTACTTTCATTGTGATACTATTTAATGGATGAATACTGTGTTAAATCCGGACGCCTTTCTTGGCTTTCGGCGCGGACGGCTTTCTGGCAGGGGCGGCTTGCCGCTGCTTGTTCGTCCTGCTTTTTCTGCTGCCCTTCTGTGGGTTTCTGCTGGCCCTGTTTCAGCGGCTCTTTTTACGTTTTTGGTCGACTCGTTGGTCTTACCCTCGGTATTGACGGCGTGCTGGGTCTTGCTCTCGTTAGCGGGTTTCACCTCCGCGCCCTGCTTTTTGGCATAGTCGGGGTTCCACCTGAAAAACTCCAGCTTCCCTTTCTCAAAATTGGGCTTTACCCACAGGTTGATGGGTTCGTCCTTGCCGTCCAGCATCATGCCTTTCACATAGGTGGCCCGGACATTTTTCTGTTTGGTGGGGTCGGCTTCGGCTTCTTTCCACTGATTGTATGCTTTGTCCGGCACCTCGGCTCCACCCAATAACTTGTGGATGAAACTTTGTCTTTGGGAATTGCCGGGAGCCTGTTTCTGCTCCTTCTTTTCCGACGCCACCTTCTCCCGCCGGATTTCTTTATTCGCCTGGGCATAGCGGTTGCGGTCGAGGCCCCTCGTAGGAAAAATCGAAATTACGGTTGAGGCATTGATCTGGATATAGGCATCGCGCTTATATCCGGCGCGGGTGGTCATCCCCTCCAGCAATATCTTTTTGCCGTGGTCGTACAGGTCGATCTGCTGGCCTTTGGAGAGTTCCACGCCTTTGATGTTTGTACGTTTTGGGAAATCGGCCACCCGCATTACTTCCAGCGTGTTGGTCATCTTGTCGAGTGTAACATAACACGGTTCCTTTTTGCCGGGGGTAATTTCCAGTTTAATGGTTTTACCCGCGTTGCCGGTCAGTTCGAGGTTGGTTTTGGTTTCGGAGTCGAGTTTCTTACCGTACAGGGGAGCATCGAAGTTGGGTTTTTCCTGCCAGTAGTGGGGCCTGACTTTAATAGAGCCATCCGGCTGTTCTTCCAGCGATACGCGCCCTTTGGTGGGTACCCGCACTCCGCCGGGTTCCATTTCGGGGTTCATATCTATCAGCCCGTTGGACTTGTGACCGTAGGACATAGCCCGCAGGTGCGGTTCCATATCTTCCCAGCGGATGCCCTTGCGCTCCATATCGGCCCGGTCGATTTTGTTTAAATCGAGAGGTTGGAAGGCTTGAGGATTCCTCGCCCGCATCCTGTTTCTGTTGCTGTCCTTTCTGGAGTTCGGCAGCGGGATCGACGCGGTACTTTTCCAGTTCTTCGGGAGGAAAGTCCATTTTGATAAGTTTGCGGAGAACGCTCTCGGTCATAATGAAAATGTTGGATAATCCCGTATGGGCCGGATTATCGGCCTGCTCGAGCATCTTTTGAAGAAGGCTTCGAGCACCGAATCCTGGGTGTTCACGTTCAGCAGGGAAGCGATGTTCGATTCGGTGGGGTCAATGGTCTGGATGTTCCCATCCTTGTCCACGTTGGTAACGGCTTTCAGTTTGCCGTCGCTTGCGTCTTTGACGAGCATTACTTTTTTCTCGTCTTTTTTCTTTTTTTCGTCCATATTGCGAATGATTTAAATGAGCGCCAACATCGGCGCACGGACGAAATTAGGGGCTTAATCAGCTGGCTGGTAAAGGGTTGAATGGCGTGCGGAAGTGTCAGGAAAATAACTGGCGACTTGTGGCTTTAAACTCCACTGCGGGAAAGAGAAAAACATCCGCTGTTTACTCCCTGAACTGAATTTATTCCCTAACTTTGGGAACAGATATAAATGAAATAAATATGATCGAACAATTTTACGCCATCGGCCACCTGACGACGGAGCAGTTAAGGGAACTGTTTTCATCCAACCGTAACCGGGGTTGGGTAGATTATGAATATTACAAGCTGATGCCCGAGGGGGGTACTCCGCCGGAACTCACGGACGAGGAAATACTGTTTAATATGGACGCGGCCAATCCGCACAATTATTTTGTATTTATGTTGGGCATGGAAGACGAGCCGGACGGGGATTATGATAGGCTTCGGGCTGACGGAATATCCGGCATTCTGGGGCATACCTGCACCTGGATATGGAGTTGCTGGACGAGATAGTGAAGAAATATAAACTGGAAGAAACCGGTACGGAAACAGACCGACTTTTATTTACAGGGGGCGCGGACAGCCTGCCGAACTGATTATACCTCTTGGGGAATAGGTTGTATAAGGCAATAGGCGCCCAATGAGCGCCTATACTTTAATTCCTCCCTCCTTAAATCGTTGGAGGGCCATGCCCTGCCATACCTCACCGCGCCAGACCTTGCCGTGTTCGGCCTTGCCCCTGCCACACCTAACCATGCTTTGCCCTAACCCTAACGGATAATTCTGCGTGATGGATAGATCGGTAAGCAGTATTTATTTGTCCTTAGCGGACACCTCAAAAATAATAAAGTTTTTTACAAAAAAAAAGAATTGCCGTTTTTTATTACTGCTCCGGCAACAGGTGGCAAAGCACCGGATCGTTCTTGATCCTTTCCAGTTCGTCCTCGACGATCTGCCGGGTTTCGGCCTTAATGCGGTCGTAATTTTCCTGAATCATTTCCTTCATCCGATCAACCCCATCCTCGTCCACAAAATTGGTGATTACGGGAATCTTCCGGTAGGCTTTAGTTTCAGCCGCCACCTTCGCAGTATCCACTACGATTTCGCAATGGAAAATCTTCTGCTCGATGCGTTCGTCGAAGTTATCGGCGATGGCTCCCACGAACATACCCTGCGTGAGTGTGGCGATTTTACTGGCAGGGATCAGGCTGTCGAGCTGGGTGGATATGGATGTGCTTTTGTCGTTCCGGTTGATGGTCATAGACTGGCGTTTCTGCAAAAACCTTTCCGGAAGCGTTCGAAAGCATTTTGGCGGTATCGCCTACTACCTGACCGGAGAATATATTGCCGACCGTGTTCATTACCACAGCGGCTTCTTTATCTCCGTAGTCGCGTTTAAGTTGCGAAAAGTCCTGAAAACCGAGTAGGACGCATACTTTATTACTCCGGGCAGTGGCAATTAAGTTATCCAGACCTTTGAAATAGATGGTCGGTAACTCGTCGATAATGACACTACTTTTTAAGCTGGCCCTTCTTATTGATAAGTTTTACGATACGGCTATTATAAAGGCCCAGCGCTGCCCCGTAGATATTCTGCCTGTCCGGGTTGTTGCCTACTACCAGCACCTTCGGCTCGTCCGGATTGTTAATATCGAGCGTAAATTCATCCCCCGGACACAATCCAGTAAAGTTGCGGGGAAATCATGCGGGAAAGGGGAATTTTCGCTGACGCTATCTGGCCCTGAGCTGATCTTTGAGCGCCACCGAGCCACGCATCCATAAAGGGACTGAGATAGTTTTCCAGCTCCGGGTATGAGGTGAGAATGGGGAAAATATCTTCGTACCGTTTGTTCAGAAATTCTATGGCATGAGGGAACGTACAGTATTTTCCACCCTGATAGATGCGGAGATACCAGATAATTGACGCCAAAAGGATTATGGGGGATTCCACGAAAAAATCGCCTTGTTTTTGCACCCAGGTTTTATTGAGGTTGAGCATTATGGTATAGGCGCTTTCGTAGGCGTCGGATATATCGGTCATAAAGGCCGGATTGATGGGATTACACCGGTGCGACCGGGCCGGGTCGTCAAAGTTGATTACATAGAAAGTCGGTACCTTTTTATACCCGTTTTGGTTGTTCAAAAGGTGGTTATAGGCTATCTCGCTCAGGTCGGGAAATTTGAAGTCGTACACGTACATGGCAAATCCCTTTTCAATCTGCTGTTTGATGAATTGGTTTACGACGGCGAAACTCTTGCCGCTGCCCGGTACGCCCAAAACGATGGCCGCCTCTGCGGCGCTACGACTGAAATCCAGCCATCGTTCCATTTTTGTAGTAGAACCGGGGGCAGATTGACCGAATATTCGTTATCTATCCGGCGTGTTTCCTGCTGGAACGATTCGTTTTCGACATTGAAAACGTCGTCCATCATATTATTCTTCAACAGGCGCGACATCCATACCCCCGCCCATCAGCAGGCAGATATAACCGGCCGACATGGTCAGGATATAAAAAGCCAGCGTTGGCATCCATAGGCAGGGGCAGATAGAGCAACCACCAGTTAAAGAAAAAAGAGGATAAAGCCGACGGAGAGTGAAATGATAATTTTCCCAGGTGATCTTTTCCTCTTTTACCCCTTTGTTCCCAGACAGGAAAGGGCAAAGAAATACAACGGCAAAAAAAAGTTTTGTCCAAAGTATGTTGTGGAACAGCCCTGCCGTGCGGTCGAAATTAAGGAGTATCCTGTCGATTACGCCGACATTGATACCCCACGCCTCGATCTGCTGGTAACAGTACCAGTAGATATTGATTACTACAAAATAAAATACTGAGGGCACGCATAAAGTCCATGACTTTGGCCAGGCCCCGGAGATCATCTTCTTGTTGCATATTATAATCGCTTTTAGGAGGTTTGAAAAAGCGAAAATACGCAGCAGAAAAGTCTAATTGATTGATAATTAATTGTATAGCAGTTTCAGGAAGGGAAGTGGCTGCTTTTGGCATAAACAGCTATAAAAAACCGCCGCGTTATCACAACGGGCGGAGTGGAAAAGCAAAAAGAAAAGCAAAACATGGATTATTTCTTTTTTTCTTCATGTTCCTGAATTTACTGAAATGGGTTTCAATAAAACGAACTACGTCCGATTCCTTATAGTAGGTCTTATGGTAGATCATCTGGAAAGGCAGTTCCCCGGAGGAACGGTAACGCTGCAAGGTGCGTTTGCTGACATTGAGCATCTGGCACAGGTCGTAATTATCCAGCAGCATATCACCGTCGGGCAACAGCGGCCGTTCTTTGACCGGAGTGGCTGCGTGGAGTTTCTCCAACTTGTCGAATCGCTCCATGATGCGGTGCATCCAGCCCTCGAAATGTTCTTTGTCGATAAACATACGCCGATGCTACTGATTTTGAATACGACCTTTATCGGCAAGTTCCTCCAGTGAGGGCTTATCCCGCCGGATGTTTTTATCCTTCAGCAGTTCTTTGACCGCTGCCACGCTGTAATAGGTTTTGCGGCCGATCATGGAATAGGCAATCACTCCGTTGCTGCGGTAGCGTTGCAGGGTGCGTTTACTTACTTTGAGATAGGCGCATACCGTATCTTTATCCAGCCAAAGGTTATCCGGTTCGGATTTATCTTTGGCACTGTCGATAATAAAGCGCTCTATCCGGTCAATTTTGCCATAAGCTGTTGCCAGGCTTGCGATTCGATTGTTATTGTTTCCATATTACTGAGATTATAAATTCTGTTTTGCAAAGGTGGCAAGGTTTACCGGGGTGTATTCACAAGTTGGGTACACTATTTTTTGAATTATTTTATATCCGGTTCATTATCAGTAACTTTTCATTAAAAAGGCATAAAATTTCCGGGCGGTAATTTCTACTGGATTTAGTATAGAATGTATTCAGCGCGATGTTATATATTGAAATACAGCGACTTACAATACAAGCAAATTGTATCCTGTTCCTTTAAAAATTCAGAAGCACAAAAAAAAGTCCGTATTCGCCTTAAAAAGCGATATACGGACAGGAATACTAAATTGGGTATAGCGTTATTCTTTTACTCTTTTCTGGGAATAACATTTTGTACCGTCTGGAGAGAGGACGAAATCGAATGTTTCGGTGGCTCTTTTGTTGGTCAGCGGTTCGTCGATGGTATAGGTGCAGCGGACGACTACCGCCAGTATTTCGTTGTTGTCCCGGCTTTCGTATCGGGCGGTTTTCGCCGGAGCGGTCTGCTCCAGCGAATCTATCAGGTGAGTGTAGCGGTCTACATTTTTTGATAGAAAGTCATCATGGTTTTTCCCTTGGATAACGGCTGTTCTTTTTCTTTGTCCAGACTTTCCTGATTGCGGGTAAGGGATTGCTGGAGTTGCGCTCTTTTTTTGTCCTTGTCGGCATTAAAAGCATCGGCAATAATCTGAATGCTGTCGGCAACGGTAATCTGCCGGATCTCTTCCAGATTATCAGCCTTAAAATTAAGGTCGTATTTTGTACCCTTGCCGTCTGTCTGTACTACATCGGCAATCAGTTTTTCATACTTGCCTGTCGTACCTCCACAGGAAAAACAACAAGGCTACCAATGGTAATAATAAAAAATCCTTTTCATAAATCTGCATTTTTAAGTTATTCATCATCATCCTTTTTTCTTGCCGGGCTTTGTGTTTTCCATCCGTTTGAGGATTTCTTCCCGCAAACGGTCGAGAAACGGCGTAGGCTGTTGGCGGATGCGCATGTCGTAGAAGTTACGGGCGATGTTGTTACCCAAGTCGATGTTGAATATGTTTACAAAATAGGCGGTAATCTGATTAAGCGGTACTTTACCTCCATTGAAACATCCTACGGTATCCAACGCATAGATCAGTTCGATCAGATCGGTTTTTGCTGCCCGTCCATGTCAGTTTAATCTTCGGGAAGGCCCCGGAAGAAACGTTATGCTGACTATTGTCCAGTTCTTCCAGTTCTGAAAGTAGGTAAAGCCTGCAACATGTCGTTGGCCAGGATACGGGCGACCTTGAAATCGCAGTTGGTCGAAAACTGCGGATCACGCTCGTAGTAGAACGTTTCCAGGTATTGCTCCATGTCGGACTTGCCACGCACGAAGTAGGCGGCATCCAGATAGTCGGCACAAGAACGGTAGTAACGATAAAAAATCCAGTATCTTATTGTTGTATTCCTGGATGGCATCGAGTTTATCTTTTCAGGTACACCCTTTGCGCATCCAAGCTGGCCACAGGACGGTTCATCTCGATGTTATAGACCTTGCGGTAATAGATCAGGTGGCAGAAGATCTTCGGCTTGATCTCCTTGAAAAATAAGATTTCCTCCGCCTCGTCCGCGAAACGGTAATTGATAATGAACTCTTTCAACCGGTCGAACGCTTCTCCGAGGACACGCGAATTTTCCAAAGATTTTTTAAGCATATCCGTCTCTTTCGCTTCATTTTTCTGCAAACGAACTTTTTTATTTCCTTTTGTAAGATGTATACAAATTCCTTCATATAGACAGATTGATTATGTGGATAACCGATTTGACATCAAACACCAATTTATAGTTTACAAATATCCGCGAATAAACCGAGATATTTTAACCCTAAATCTCATATTTATATCCCTGAAACGTAAAATATTCACGAATAACAGCCTAACTGTTCTGTGTTATTATTTTCCGTATAAATAGGGATTTATCATACGGTGACGGGTAAAAAGTTTATTGATGTTTTACGGGTAGTTTCCTGTTATTTGCGGTTATTTTTCTGATGCCCAATCGGGAACTTTGCAGTTGAATAAAATCAAGTGTAAAAGCATATGAAGAAATATTGTTTATTACTCTGGGACTATGTTGTTTTGTCCCAATCCATGCGCAAAGCGTTATAGACAAGTACTATCCAAGGGCTTGATAATAACGAAAGTATAAAGCAGCAGACCTTCTTGTTGAAGAAGAACCTGTATGCCCTTAAAGAAGCGCAGTCGCTTTTTTTCCCGAAATTGATCGTTAGCGGCTCTTATAAACAAGGCAGACGGAGGCCGTACCGTAGATTTTCCTGTCGGCGACCTACTAATCCGATTTACAATTCCCTTAATGAACTTACGGGAAGTCAATCTTTTCCTTCTTTTGGAAAATATGGCGATACAACTGAATCCCGACAACTATTATGATGCAAAGATACGATTGGATATGCCTGTATTCAATGCGGAACTGTTGTACAACCGGAAAATAAAGCGGACAACAGCGGATATGCAGGAAACGGAAATCCTTTTGTATAAGCGGGAATTGGTTAAAGAGATTAAGAAAAGCATATTATCAGTATTGCCAATCGTCAAAGACTGTTGAAATAAGGGAAAACGCAGTGAAAGTGGCAGGCGAAAGTTTCAGGATCAATCAATCGCTTTTAAAGAACGGAAAAACAAACAACACAACTGTTTTAAGAAGCGAAAACGAAGTGACAAGAGCCGAAGCCGCTTTATTTTCGGCATTGCAGGCTCAAAAAAACAGCCAATCGTATTTCAATTTTCTGTTAAACAAGCATTTTGAAACAGAAATAGAGATAGAAGAACCCGAAATAATCCTGTCGAACGGCAGCTCAAATATTTCTGTTGAGGACAGGGAAGAAATGCAAAAACTCTTGTTGGCATCCGATATAACACAATTGAATAAAGGACTTGCAAAATCATTTATGCTTCCTAAAGTGAATGCGTTTCTCGATTTGGGCTCACAGGGCTTTGACTGGAAAATGAACGATAAAACCCGCTACTATATGCTGGGGGGTATCTTTACAATGGACGTTTTCTTTGGGTGGGCAGCATATCCATAAGATAAATGCGGCTAAAGCCGATATCGGTGCGACGCAAGCGCAAACCAACCATGTCCGGGAGCAATTGAATTGCAATTACGGCAGGCAATCAATAACCACTTGACGCCTTGAACAATTATGATTCCGAAAAGTCCCAGATGGATGTCGCTGAGAAATATTACAGGGATATGGTGAAGCTCTACAAAAGAGGGACAAGCACTATACATTGAGTTGCTGGACGCCCAAACCCAATATATCAATACTTCGGTGTTGTTAAATATCGCCCGGTATAACGTCTGTATCAAACAGGCGGAAGTGGAACGGGCTAACGCAAAGTTTTAATCTGAATAATTATTAAACGCAATGAAAACAATACATTTTATCATTATTGCAGGGATATCATTATCCGTAATGTCCTGCAAGCAAAAGCAAGCCGAAATGGTTAAAAAATATAAATGATATTCCAGTTCAGTTGGCCGATGTCAGGACACAGGAAGTCGCAAACAGTGTAACAATACACGGTGCATTGACTACACTTGAAGAGGCGAAACTATCTTTCAAGACCGCTGGAATCATCAGCCGTATATATGTAAAAGAGGGTGATGGAGTATATAAAGGGGCAGCTATTGGCGGAACTGAATTATACTGAAATCGAAGCACAATCCATACAAGCCAAAGAAAATGAAGATAAAGCAAAACGGGATTACCAACGTGCCGAATCCTTGTATGCCGACAGTGTTATTTCATTGGAACAGTTTCAAAATGCAAAAACTGCCTGGGTATTAGCCAAACAAGCCTCGGATATTACGGAATACAATAAAACAAATTCGCGGATTATTGCGCCTGATAACGGTGTGGTTTTAAAAAAGGATTGCCAACGAGGGAGAACTGATTTGGTATAGCCTCTCCCGTATTTATTGTGACAACAAAAACGGGAAACGGCCTGATTTTAAGAGCTGGTGTGCCGGTTACTGATTGGCAATCCTTGTCGGTGGGCGACAAAGCGGGGATTACGATTGACGGTTTTTCCGATAAAAGTTCAACGGGCGCGTACATCACCTTGCCCTATCGACAGATCAAAGTTCGGGATTATACCTTGTTGAAGTAAAGTTGGAGCCGGCCAAAGAACGTATCTCTGTCGGAATGTTCGCCAATGCCGAAATAAAATCCGGCAAATCACATTCTTATAAAGTTATTCCTGTAAGCAGCCTTGCCGAAATTGCAGGAAAGAAGGGTGTGGTATATATCCCTGAAGGTAATAAGGCAAAAGAAAATTCCGGTATCCATTGCCAAAATTGAGGATAATAATGCCTTTATCAGTCAGGGGTTATCGGATATAGACAAGGTTATCAACGAAGGAGCGGGATTTATAACTGAAAGCTCAACCATTAATATACAATAAGGCCCTATGAAAGCATTTATACAGTTTTTCGTAGAGAAAAAAGCAGTTTACCTATATCGTTATCGCCGGGTTGTTGATATTGGGTATAAACTCATTGCTGACCATGCCGAGAGGCGAAGAACCGGATATGAATTTTCCGATTTATTCCGTGGCTGTAATCATGCCGCCACGCCAACGGAATTACAAGATCAGGTAATAAAGCCGATAGAGGATGCCTTTTATGAAATGGATGGCATAAAGGAGATTAAAGCCTCAGCTGCAAGCGGCTTGGCGTATATCGGGCTTCGGTACGATTTTTCTACGGACAGAGACGAAAAGTATCAGGAAATTATACGTGAAATGGAACGATTGCGTTCCGGTGAACTTCCTCAAAACATCGCACAAATTCTTATCAAGCGAACCCGAACAACCGATGTCAATATCTATCAGATTGCATTGTTGTCCGAAACCGCATCCTATGCGGATCTGGAATACCATTCCACCGAATTGAAAAACCGACTAAAAAAAGTGGGCGGTATAAAAACCGTAGAAACGTGGGGATATCCTCGTCAGGAAGTAAAAAGTAGAGTTGAATATCAATAAACTTTCGGAGTATAATATTCCTGTCAGTTCGGTATTCACTGCTTTAAAAAGGGATAGCTATACGCTTCCGGCAGGAAATGTTGTCTCGGGAAACACGGCATTCAATGTAAATTCAGGCGATACCTACGAATCGGTAGAAGAAATTGCCAATACGGTAATCCATGTTGCCAACCAGCAGATTATACGTTTGAAAGATATTGCTGATATCAGCAAGGATTATGAAGAAGAAAAAGCATATCGTCCGGCTGAACGGTACAAGGGCTGTTCTCGTTACAGCATCCTTAAAAAGCAGGATATAATATTCTTGCGGTAGCTGACGCGGCACAAGCCATTATTGATGATTATGCAAAAGTTTTGCCGGCCAACATTGAGTTGAATAAACATTTTTGACCAATCGGAAAGCGTTTCTTCCAGGCTTAATCAGTTGCTACACGATTTCATTATTGCCATTTTGCTGGTTTCCATAACCTTGTTGCCGCTGGGATTCCGCTCGACGGCAGTAGTTATGATTTCTATTCCCTTGTCGTTATCAATCGGGGTGTTCCTGTTGAGTATATTAGGTTGCAGCCTGAACCAATTCAGTATTGTCGGACTGATTCTGGCATTAGGGATTTTAGTGGGATGATGCGATTGTTATCAACGAGAATATCGAGCGTTCTCTACGTTCCGGGCTTCCTTTGAGAAAAGCGATTATAGAAAGTACCGGCCAGATAGCCCTTTTGCGGTGATGGGTGTAACCACCATGATTATCCTTTGCTTTTATACCCATTCTGTTTATGCCGGAAGTTTCAGGCGAATTTATGCGTTCCCTTCCGCTTGCAGTAATCACAGCCGTTGCCGCTTCCCTGTTCGTTTCATTGGCTATCGTTCCATTCATTTCGGATAAGCTGCTGAAAGAAAAAGTAAATCCCGAAGGAAATATCTTCTTACGCGGATTACACAAGGGAATCCATTGGAGCTACGGGAAGGTTATGGAAAAATCCCTTCGCCATCCGAAATGGGCTACGCTGATTGTTGCCGTAATTACCATTGCTGGATTCTCGGTGGCGGGCAGTATGGGATTCTCCCTTTTTTCCAAAAACCGACAAACCTCAGTTTCATGTAAATATTGAAACTGCGCCCCTAACGCTTCGTTGGACGAAACGGATAAAGTTTGCCGGAAAGTGGAAGATATACTGTCTAATCAACCGGGGTGAAGTATTATACAAGCAACGTAGGTAAAGGAAATCCTCAAGTATATTACAATGTGTACCAGCAAGACGAACGCCTTAACTTTGCCAATATATTTGTCCAATGCGAAGATGCGGATGTAAAAACACAAAACCGCCATAATAGATTCCTTACGGCGGCAATTCCTGAAAATCCCGGAAGCCAAAGTCCAGTTGTTGGAGTTTGAACAAGGGCCGCCGCTGGAAGCACCTGTCGCTATTCGCATTTTTTTGGGGACAATCTGGATACATTGCGGAAATACTCATTGAAAGTGGAGGAAATTATAAAATCCATAGATGCGGCAATGTATGTAAACAATAGCATCGCCATTTCCAACACAGGGCTGAAAGTTGAAATAAATAAGGAGAAAGCATCCCTTCTCGGCGTTCGGAACGAAGATGTGGACAAGGCTGTGCGAATGGCGATAACAGGGTCTAAAGCCGGGGAAATACAGTTGGATCGGGTGGAACGAAAATCTCCAATCAATATACTTCTGCCTAAAAGGCAGGTTCCAGCAAATGGATATATTCGATAAAATATATGTGCCGACCGCAAAAAGGAACGCCGTTCCCTTAACAAGCATCGCCGATATTGCCTTTGAGAAAAATCCGAACTCTATCACAAGGCTGAATAAAGACTTATACACAACGGTAACGGCTTATGCGCAGGAAGGGTATCTTTATTCCCAACTAAACAAAAGATGTTGTAGCTAAGTTACAATCCCTGAAACTGCCTGCCGGATATACTTGGAAAGCAGCCGGGAAACAGAGAATCAGCAACGGTCGTTTTCAGGATTCGGGGCAATCCTTCTGTTTACTCTATTTGCTTTTTTGTAGCAGCTTTGATCCTTGAATTTAAGAGTTTTAAATCCTGTTTAATAGTCCTTTCGGTGATTCCGTTAGGTTTATGGGGGGGGCATACTTGCATTATTCATTACCGGAAGTCCCTTTATCGTTTATCTCAATAATTGATTCATTGCATTAGTAGGGATCGAATTGAAAAACTCTATTCTTATGGTAGATTATACGAACTACCTGCGTAAAGAAGGTATGCCGTTAGATACAGCGGTGGCTACTGCCGGAGAAGTTCGGTTTATCCCGATATTCTTAACCACCATGACGGCCGTAGCCAGTATGATACCATTAATTATACAAGGGTCACCATTATACAGACCGTTGGCATTGGTAATTGTTGGAGGGTTGATTAGTTCCCTGCTGCTATCGCGTATATTGACACCGGTTCTGTATAAATTGCTGCCGCCTAAAATCGCATAGTCATGGAATAAATATTCGAAAACGAATCGGGGGTAATTTGGTTTTAGTAAGACGAGAATTACCCCTGAAACGTAAAAAATACCAAGATTTGGGGATTGAATTGTTTTGGGATACCCGTATCTTTGTAGTCTATTAGAAAAAAAGATTACATAATATGAGTATTCAATATTCTTCTATCACTCAACCAGGGGCATGGCTGGAAGTTATAGCCCAACAATTCGGTGCTCCTGTCATTGATGACCAGATAAAACTCCCCCGCAAGCTGGGGGAGAAGGTTTTTTCAGGCAATATTATCCATTTGAGTGGCTGACTGTTTCGTATCTGCGATTCAAAGTGCATCAACCTATGAACGTAGAAAGAAAAGGTGTGCAAAACCGCCCGCTTATCCCAATTGTATTTTATCTGGACGAAGGCGAACAGTTTGTAAACGATAAACAATATACTGTCGGAATCCACAATAACAACGGGATTTTTATGCCATCACCAGAGATTGATACCCAATGGATTTTCCCCGGCTAACAAGTGGATCACAAACCTGACATTGACATTCAACAGGGCATGGCTGATAAATCAGATGCAGGATAAAAACACCTTCCTTTACCGTTTGCTGACGGATAAGAAACCGTTTTACATCTTCGAATCGTTTTCCCCTGCGCTTTTGTGTATCGTCCATGAAATCGAGCGTAATATCAATTTATCCCATAATCTGGAACGGTTATATCTCTACGAAAGCATACTTCGGTTGTTCAATGCCTTTCTATCAAAAAGCAAACGAGCGATTATTGGATGAAACAAAAGCAGGATTCATGCTGCCGATATCGCACAATTATTCCAGGTACGTAAAATGGTACTGGACAATCTCGTTGATCCGCCCTCCATGATCGTTTTGTCTCAGGCAGCCGGAATGAGCGTATCGAAACTTCAAAAATGTTTCAAGTCTGTTTTCGGCAAAAAGCATTATTCAGTATGCCATAGACGAGAAAATGAAATATGCCCTTTGGAATCTACTTGCGACCAACGAATATTCCGTTTCGGAGGTCGGGTACAAGGTTGGGTATTCCAATCTGAGCCATTTTTCCGAAGCTTTTAATAAGGCATTTCTAATGACCCCTAAAGCCTATCTTTCATCTGTTGAAAATACACAAAACGAGTGCCGTTGTTGTGTGTTGAATAACCGTAAGTAAAGAAATACGTTTCGCGGGGTACAGCATTACGTTCTACGGGCAGACCAGCCTTTCCATTAGCCGTAACTTTGCAGTAACAAAAAAGTACAAAGTTAATGGATTTATTATGTGTAGATTATTTGATTGCAGAAAAAGTGCGCTGGATGTTTGCTGGCTCTATGCTGCACCACTATAGTTTCCGCCCAGACAATCAAGGTTCAGGTAACAGATGCCGAAACAAAAACTCAGATTGAATACGCCAATATAGCATGGAAGCCTGTCGGTGCTGAAACCTTCAAGAACGGTACAACAACTGATACAAAAGGGAATGCAACGCTTTCCATCGGAAATCTTAAACAGATTCATCTGATGGTAAGCTATATTGGCTATGAAACCTTTTCCGATACGATTCCGACCCAATCAGGAAAAATATGACGTAAAACTTCGACCTTCAGCATTAAACATGAAGGAGGTGGTTATCTATGGTAAATCGCAAGAGCAGGTTATCAGGGAATCACCGGAAGCTGTTTCGGTAATCAACATAAAGGAATTGCAGGGACGTTCCGTTTCGCCTCGAATCGGTTTTAAATAAAACCACCGGATTAAAAATCGAACGAAGCGGTGGAACCGGCAGCAGTTCTCGTATTATCGTGCATGGCTTGGAAGGAAACCGCGTACAAATATTGTGGGATGGCTTGCCCATGAATACCAATGACGGAAGTTTTTCACTGGATGAGATACCTATCGACATTATTGACCGGATAGAAGTCTATAAAAGTATAATCCCTTTTAGACTTCGGATGCGATGGGCTGGGTGGTGCTATCAATATCGTTTCCAAAGAATTTTCGACCGATTATGTGGATGCCTCTTACGAAATAAGCTCTTTCAATACCCATAAAGCGAGTATTTTTTTCCGTAAGAACCTTCCTAAAAAGCGGAATTTTACTCGGCTTCGGTGGTTACTATACGTATTCGGATAATGTGATTACGAGTTTAACGTGCCCGAACGGGAAAAAACCTGCGTGTGAAAAGGGATCATGACCTATTTTCGCTCTTATATGCTAAAAGGAAAATTAGCTTTCACCAAATTGTGGTTTGATGAAATAAGCACGGAGTTTGGCTATTACAGCCGTTTCAACGAGATACAAGGGGTTTTGAAGAATATCCAGCAGGCCGAAAACGATGCCGGAACATTCATGCTTGAAAATAAGATTAAGAAACGTGGATTCTTTAGCGAAAAGCTGGATTTAGAATCTCATTTTTCGTTGCAATACGTGAAGAATAACTTTACGGATACGGCAAGCGTGAATTATGATTTCGAGGGTAACTCTTATCCCAGCCCCAACGGTCAGGGCGAAACAGGCGATGTACCGCATGATACGGACGATAAGTATTTAGATCTGAACGAACGTATCAATTTCGATTATCATTTCACACCCAACCATAACCTGAACTTCAATACGCTTTTCCATTATGCCAAAAAGGCAACCGAAAGACGATATTGCAAGCCAACATGCAGGGTTTACCATTGGGGGTTATCCGAGCAATATGACCAGTTTCATTTCCGGGCTTACATGGGAAGCTAATTTTTCAATAAACGGCTAATCAACATGCTTTCGGCGAAGGTTTTCCATCTGAATTCAAAGATAGAAGACCTGACATCCTATGAAATGATGGAACCGCCGAAGCAAAAACAGAATAAAAGCAACAGAGTTTGGTTGGATTGAAGCGATAAAATATGAAGTAATTCCCCATGTCCATCTAAAGGCATCTTACCAACGGGCTATTCGCCTGCCAAATCCGCAGGAATTATTCGGGGACGGGATTAGTATATTCCCCGCTGCCAGTCTGCGGCCGGAAAAGAGCCATAATTTCAATGCCGGATTCTTGATTGACAAGAATAACTTCCTGGGAATGAAACGGGTTCAGTTTGAAACAAGTGCTTACTACATGCAAGTAACTGATATGATTAAACTGATGCAGCAATATCGCTCTGCCGGATATGTCAATGCCGAGAAAGTTGAGATTAAAGGTATTGAAGGTGAGTTGAAGGTAGATGTTACACCAACCGTATATGTTTTATGGGAATGTTACCTGTCAGAATGTAAAAGACGTTTTGAAATATGTACCCGGCTCGTCTACGCCCAATCCGACCTATGGCATGAAACTTCCGAACATTCCTTACTTCTTTACCAATTTCGGCGCAGAGTATCACAGTAATAAGTTGCTGGGTAAAAACTGGTATGTGAAAGCGTTTTGGGATAGCAAGTTTACAGAGGAATATTACTATTTCTGGGAAATGACCAACCTTGAAAAAAAGACGTATTCCCCGTAGTTGGATAAACGATGTAGGCGTATTGTTCACCTATAAAGGCAAATATTCCCTTGCTGCGGAATGTCATAACATAGGCGATATAGAAGATTGGGATCAGTACCGCCAACCCTTTGCCGGGACGGTCGTTCCACATAAAATTCCGATATACCTTTTCAAAAAGGTCTTTAAGTTTAACAATTAAAATAAATAGCAAAAATGAACAAGTTGAGATTTAAAACATTTGCCGTACTGGCAGTGATGATGGCCACAGTTTGCCTGATGTCCTGTGACAAAGACGACCCGAAGCCAAACCCGGACGAAGGACAGCATCACTTCCTGTTTCTTCAATATTTAGACAATAGTGCAGCCTATATAGGGTACGTTCAGCGACCTTTCCCAAAAGAACGTGGATAACAAGAATGCCTACGAGTTTGGTTTTGGTTTGTTATCCGTTCAGTTACAAAAAACATAGTTCTTCTGGCTGAAGGCGTTTGGGGCGATAAAATACACAAGTTTGTAAGGGGAAGCGACGGGCATATCTCGCCTGCCGGAACCATGACCTTTGCACAGGGGGCCAAACCCGGCGAAATCACTTTTGTCGATGAACATTTGGCGTATGTTTCGATTAACGGACGTGGAACTATTGCCATGATTGACCCTACGGAAATGAAACAATTGGGCGAAATCGACCTTTCCGCATACGCAGTAGGGGGACAATAACCCCGACCCCGGATGTAATGTTCTTCGCGATGGAAAAACTTTATGTGGCATTGAATCAGTCGAACTCCACCCATTCTTCTGTCCCCGGTGTTGGTGCAGAGGTCGCCATTATTGATCTGGGAACAAAGAAGGTAGAAAAAGTCATTAAAGATTCTCGTACCCGTCCGGTAGGAATGTTCCGCCATTCATGCGCCTTTACGGACGAAAAAAAAGGCGACATCTATTTTTACAGTGCGGGGATGGATGGCGTAAACCCGTTGAAAGACGGCTTCCTGCGTATTAAAAAGGGTGAAACAGAATGGGACAAAGATTACCATTTCAAATTATCGACAACTTCCATTAAAGGAATCCCTGACGACAATGCCGTTTCACTGGTTCCGTACCTTTACGATAAAAACAGGGAATATATATGCCTGTATCCAGTTGCAATCAAAACAAGTAATCCGCCCGATTTTGTCAATGACAAAAACTTCCAGCCGGTAAAGATTAACGTCTGGAACAAAACCATTGAAAAGATAGAATTACTGTTGACTACCAGCATGGGGTCATTTGCGTATGCCAAGTATGGCGATTTGATTGTCTTCGGAATGACATGCGCTAATGGGACGGGGTACTATACCTACAATAAGAAAACAGGCGAGTGTTCCTCAAGTCCCGTTACCACAACCGTAGGTGTTCCGGCCAGTTTGATTTCATTTGAGTAATAATACCTAACTAAATAAACTGTATAATATTAAAAATTATAGTATATGAGCAGAATACCCCCATAAATGCGAAGCCTTTGAAGGTGAATTTTCGATAGGAAAAAAAACGCATTACCGCAAATTCATACGTTAAGGATCACCAGAAATTCCCAAAAATATATAGCTCAATAGCAGATATAATATTAGGATTAAAGAAAGAAGGTGACTTTCTTGAAGTTGGTGCAGGAGGTGCATTTTTTTAGCCTCTATTATAGCAAAGAAGGCAAGTAATGTAAAAATTACTGCAACTGACATATCTCCTGATATGGTTCGACTTGGAAAGGAATATATAAATAAACAAGGATTGGGAAATAGAATTGAATACATACATTCCAAAGGGGAAGCTATAAACTTTCCTGAAAAGAAATTTGATATGATTTATTCTTCCTTTTCATTAAATTATTGGAAAGATCCTATTTTACTCATCTCTAATTTAGAGAAATATTTAAAACCGGGTGGCATTATTTTTATAATGGATTTCAGGCGGGTTTGGTGGGTGCGTTTAATCCCTCAATTTATTTGGAGAGATGTTCCTGTAATTCTTGCAGGTTATACACGTAAGGAAATCCATCGGTTATTCAAGAAAAAACAGGAAAAAAAGTCCCTGAAGTAAATCACATCTATCCTTTCTCCTTATCAATAACAATTAGAAATAATATCAGACATGAGAAAAGTTAGTAATATCCCCAGAGAAGGTGATGTAAATTGCAACCTTCCGACTTTGTCTGAATACGCAAAGTCTATTGCAGAGTTTTCCAATAAGGAAATCTTACCACTTGTTTCGGAAATGGACATGAAAGCTGAAATGGATAAAAGCCTTGTTAAAAAGCTTATTTGAATCAAAAATCATGTCTATTGAAATCCCGTTGAATATGGCGGATTAGGATATTCTTTTTGCCCATACCATAACCGCAATTGAAGAAATATCAAAAGTCGATCCTGGGGTTGCTGTATTTGTTGATGTTCATAATACTTTAGTTATTGGAGCAATCAACAAGTGGGGGTACAAATGCACAGAAACAATATTATTTGCCAAAACTGGCAAATAATATTGTTGGTGCATTCTCGTTGACAGAACATCATGCCGGAAGTGATGCCTACTCTTTGTCATGTGAAGCTCGAAAACATCATAATGGGTATCTAATTACCGGTAAAAAGCATTGGGCTACCAATGCACGGGAAGCGGGAATATTTATCCTGATGGCTAATGTTCTTGGAGAAGATTCTATTCCCTCATTTAACTGCATTCATCATTGATGATACCACGAATCTGAAGGTGCTTGCTCCGTCAGAAAAAATGGGAATCCGGGCTTCCTCCACTTGCGATATGGAATTGGATTATGTCTTTGTACCGGAAGAGAGCATATTGGGAGGAGTCGGTTTTGGAAAACGCATCATATTGGAACTTCTTACGGATGGCAGGGGTTGGAATTGCGGCACAAATGCTCGGTCTGGCACAGGGGGCATTTCATTTTGCAAGATAAGTATTCGCAGGAAAGAAAAAACAGTTTGGTAAAGTGATTGCCAATTATCAAGGTGTTCACTTTGAACTTGCGAGAATGGCAACCCGTATCGAGGCAATCCGCGGCCTTTTAGAGAAATCCGTTCAATTAAAAGCTAATGGTGATTTCATGAGATATTTCAAGTTTGCATGTATGGCTAAACTATACTCATCAGAAGTCGCCGAATACACAGTTTCTAAAGCTATTGAAATTTTAGGTGGCGAAGGTTATATGAAGACATCTCCGGTAGAAAAGATGTACCGGGATGCTAAGATTGGAGCCATATATGAAGGGACTTCAAATATTCTTTTAAAGACAATAGCAAAAAAAATTATATTGAAGACAAAAATCTCCGATTAAAATATGTAACAAATGAAATCGCAGGATAAAAAATAAGGTTTCCATTTTTTCATTCTTAGACAGTCAAGCAAGAATGAATCCAAATGAAACTGCATTTGTATTACTGGGAAAAGGATATGAAATTATTGATACAATTACCTATAAAGAATTATATTTTCAAAGTAGCAGGATTGCTTCATATCTTGATAAAAATGCAAAAAGCAATATCGTTATACAATTGTTTGATCAGTCCATCAACGGAGTGAAAGCGTTTTGGGGATGTCTCCAGTGCGGAAAGATCCCATTCTTTATATTACAACAGTGGAAAGATATAAAAAATGATTTGCGGAATATCTTAGAGATGACACAGGCAACGTGCATTGTATCGGATTCTAAAATTATCCATGAACTTACAGAAGCCTCGGCTTTTAGCAACTTGACAGATGTTTTTGCAGTAGAAGATATATTAAGTTCAACACCTGACATTGAATTTAAGGAAAAAACAACAATAATGATATTGCTTGTATTTTATCTTCTTCCGAACAACCGGTGTACCCAAAGGAGTGGTAATAACCAATAGGAATATATTCTGCAATTTTGAAAGAGCAACGGACATATTTTTGCTATTCGCCAGATTCCAGAATCTTGACATGGTCGCCCAGACAACATGTTTTAGGGTTGACTATCCACATGATGATGGGAATTTACAAAGGAATTCAGGTGTATCTGATCACGTCAGCTCTTTTTATGGAAGATACACACTACTTCCTAACGCTTATACCAAAGTACCAAATTACTCATTTAGGTTTTCCCAATTTCGCGTTTAAGCTTCTTGTCGAAACCCAACGTGAAAATAAAAAAAATTATCCTTATGATTTATCCACTCTAAAAATCTATCACTTGTGGAGGAGAACTGGTTCATCATAATGATTTGAACAATTTTATTGAATGTTTTAAGCCTTATCATCTCAATCCGGCTTCCATTATCCCGGATATGGAATGACCGAAACTTGCGGAGTAATCAGTGGTTATAAACCTACAGAAAGTCGTTATAAAAACAATTGATAAAGTGCCTCATGAAAGTCTCATTGTATCCAATGGGTGCGTAAAAAAGACCGTACTAAAATAAAGATAGTTGATGGGAAATCAGGCTTAGATTGTAAAGAAGGAGAAATTGGTTATATTCACATTGCTGGTGATATCTTATCCCCAGGTTATCTTTTCTCCTGAAATAATTCAGAAAATTGAGATAGACGAAAAAGTATGTATCTTCTGATTACGATTCCCATGAATGGCTAAATTCCGGTGATTTGGGCTTTATTCAGGATAGTGAGTTATATATCGTTGGAAGAGAAAAAAAAGATATTATTATCATCCGTGGCAGGAAATACAATTTGGTTGAGATAGAGCAAATTGTACACCAGAAAGAGTATGCGGATGAGATTCCCGTTTCTGTGGCTATAGCTGCTTTCATCAATTCGGAAGAAAAAACTGATTTTATTATTGGAGGTTAATGCTTGTGTACTGGAGTCGGATGAACAGAAGGATATTTTAAAAGATAATATTCGCTCAAAAGTGCTTAGTTAAATCTAAGGGAATCTCCCCTATGAGATTATTTTTCTTGAACAAAAATTCACTACCAAGAACTAATCTGGGAAAAAATCAGCAGGAGTGATAGTGTAAAACTTTACCTCAAAAAAATATCTTCAAAGGTAAGCGAAAATGAAACCGTTTCGAAGATGAAAATTATGTTATCCTTTTCACAAAAAGATATCGGAATTAGTTGATACAAATGACGTTTTGGACTTTCACAACAAAAAAGTCTGATTGCAATGGGCTTTGATTCTTTTTATCTCTTGCAAAGATTCTGTTCTTTTGTAAATACAACCTTTGGTGTAAACTACACTATCAGCGATTTTTTCAAAAAAGGTTTTACTCTTAAAACGTTGCTTTTACAGTTAAAAAGGTAAAAAGGCTATTCAGAAACAGGAAACTGACATTTCTTTTTAATGCACAAAGGACAAAAACAGCGTTACGCAGACAGAGTTGACGGATATTCAACACTCATACTGGATTTCTCAACAAGGGAAATACACCTTGTCCGGTAATTCAGCTTTGATATATGTGGAAATAGAATGTTTGGATGAAATAAAAGTAGATAAGCTAACTGAAGCGTTACGCAAACTTGTTCAGCGTCATCCGTTGTTGTTATCGGCAGTCAATGATGACGGTTATTTAGTTATTCAGCATGATAACCAACTAATAAATGAGATTCCGGTTTTCCCAATCTGCGATTTTGATAAAATCAGGCAGGAATACTCTATTGCATATTTTGATTTAACCCAGGCACCACTTTTCAGAGTGTGTCTATCGGAAGCACCCGCTAAACGTATTATTCATTTTTGCATCAGTTTACTAATCGCAGATGCTTCGAGCATCCAGCTGTTAATGAGAGATTGGTTTCTTTTTATCATGAAAGAGAAAGTGAGTTACCCGCTTTGAAGACCGATTTCGCCAGTTATGTACACGAGCTGTCCAAGCGAAAAGAAAGTCCTGATTATTTACGGGCTAAAGAATATTATCAGCAATCAATTGGTTCAATTCACAAAGCTCCTGAACTTTATACCTTACAAGATCCAGCCCTTATAAAAGAACAGTAGAATCGTTCATCAGGAACATCTTTTTGATAGGGAAACAAGCGAGCGGCTGAAAAGGATAGCCCAGGAAATGAATGTAACAAGTACCACTTTATTTCTGGCATTCTTCTGCCGTGCGCTTTCCCTTTGGAGCAAATCACCTGCATTCTCTATTATCCTAACGCTTGATGGACGTGCATTCTGTGATCAAATCTATAATGATATTGTGGGGGATTTTACTTCTACTCAAAATACTATCGTTGGATTGCAATGGACTTAAAATAGATGAACTGATTAGAGCAATTCAGGATAGAATCAGTAAAAATCTGGATTACCATCAGTTTAACGGCGTAGAAATTTCAGGATGATTTCTCCGTCCGGCAACTTAACCCCCATTGTATTTACAAATGCAATAAAGTCTTCGGAGAAGTACCAGTCCGGCAGCTATGCTTATTCATGGGGGAAAAAGAAGTTACTCTTATTCCCAAACACCACAAGTATGGTTAGATTGTCAAATCTTTGAAGATAATGGTCATCTGATTCTTGCCTGGGATTATATCAAAGAAATATTCCCATGCAAGATGATGAGCGATATGTTTGCTTATCTACTTTCAGAAATTACGCAGTTGACGAGTGCCAATTTGAAAGAAGCGGGTAGTAATTTCATATTGCCTCATGGGCAGTATAAACTACGTGAGGAATATAATGATACAAGCGTTGAAGTTGTACCGCAAATGCTTTTCTCCGGTTTTTTGGCTAATGTTCAAAAGAAACCGGGTACATGTAGCTATAGTCCATAATGACCGGCTGATTACTTATAAGGAACTACATAATGCAGTTGCAACAATTGTAAGGCTTATGGAAGAAAAGGCATTACTGCCCAAACGAGAATAGGTATTTATTCGCACAAGGGTTGGGGAACAGGTTGCTGCCGCATTAGCCATACAGATTGTTGGTTGCGCTTACGTCAGTATAGATCCGACTTGCCGTTTGTAAGACGGGGAATTTATCTTGAATGATTCAAACATCGCTTTTGATTATATCTTCCGGAAGAAGTTATCTGAAAGAGGGTAGAAAGGAATGAGCGTATTGTTGTTGTCTGCAAGGTAGACTATTTAACTGAAAGTCAAAGTGATATAATATCAAAGACTTGCCGACGTAAAATGCCCTGCTTAATATATACATCAGGTTCGACCGGCACGCCTAAAGGTGTGGTGATTTCACATGAAAGTGCCTACAATACGATATGGGATATCAATCGGAAGTTTGCTATCACAGAAAAAAGACCGTGTTTAGCTCTGTCTTCATTAAGCTTTGACCTGTCTGTTTATGATATTTTGGGTTGTTGGATGCTGGCGGAGCAATTGTGATTCCCGACCACACCCAGCTAAAAAGAATCCCGACCATTGGAGAACTCTTATTGATAAATACCATGTGACAGTCTGGAATTCTGTCCCTGCCTTAATGGAGATGTTTACATTCTATTTAGGAAGAGAAATGTATGAATCAACACTTCGGCTTTGTCTTTTTGAGTGGCGATTGGATACCTGTTGCACTTCTAATCTATTACGAAAGCTTTTTGTCCGCTCTTTAGAAATAATCAGTTTGGGAGGTGCCAAGCAGAAGTTTTGGCTTGGCCTGTATTACCACACCTGAAAAGCACTGGCTGCTTTTCTCCATCATAACTCCCCCAGCTTGCTTTTCCTTGATGCATATTACCGCCTCT
>VOFJ01003741.1_pt1 | contig 33423 bp, 55 predicted proteins | sample 5384081 | NCBI WGS metagenome assembly VOFJ01 (sample SAMN12384729, study PRJNA508395) | human gut metagenome | isolation source: healthy gut I | host: Homo sapiens | reverse complement strand
AAGAAGAACCGCCTTAACGGCAGTTCTTCTATTTCCCCTGGGGCAGCTTTTAACGCGCTTGCACGCGCGTTAAAAGCCACGCCGCGCCGTTTATTTCCGTTTTGATTTTCAGGCCGTCTGGCTGAAAAAATCAAGGCAAGCTGCAAAAAATTCAATTATTTTTTCTTTCTTAAGGCTAGCGCGCCTGAGCAGGCCGCAGCGGCAAAGCGTAGGCTATAAGCGAGAAGTCGCCCGTATCAGCCGGAGGCTGCTCGCTGGAAGTGGAATAGGTAAAGGTTGTGGGCTTATAATTCCAGTACCAGTCCGCTCCGTCGCTTGTGCAGACGTATACATAATAAGTTTTGCCCTCTTCAAAGGGATAGGTCGCGGTTTGAGTGTTAAGCGCGCCCTTTTTTATATTATAGGGTATTGCTTTCATCTACTCTTCCGGCATTGCCGTTTCCCGCCACAGCGTCCGTATAAGGATAATGCTTTTGTTCTCCGCCTTCAAAAATCAGCCATTTTGCTGTCGGCCGTAAAGCCCGGATCGGCGTCATATATGGCTATATGAGCATTTATGGCATTCCAGCCATCTTTAGTGCCGTTGACTTTTTCCGCGTCGTAGCTTATGTTGACGCTGCCGTCTTTCTGAATGTCTATTTTTCCCCCAGTCGGCGTTCGTATTATCGTACGCCAGGGATAAAGAACACATGGCCAGCGCTAAAACCGCGCAGGCAGTTAATGCTGTTAAAAACTTTTTCATGCTTTTTTTCTCCTTTAAAATATAAAATAATGTTAGTTATATCCGTAAATATAACTGCTCTTTATTCGCTCTTAGTTTTTTTAATTAACGCAGCTTTTTATTCAGACACTAATTGGCATAAACGCGTCTTTTAATAATTAAAATAAAATTTTAAATTATTAATAGCATAAAATACGGAATAATACGAGCGGAGTATAACGCTTTTTTTTATTTTACGGAGAGGCGGGGCGCAGAAATTCTGGGGCTTTTCAGCGGCGGCAGCCGGGCAAAAGATGAAAAAAGCCGCCCCGCGGCCTATTGTATTGTCTGAATTAAATAAAAGAATTGACAAGCGTTTATAATTGGCATTAAAATATTAAAAAAAATATGTCGGAGCATAAAATGAATGGAATAATTTTTTTCTTGTCAGCAAAATTTTTTCAGATATGCTGCGGATGAATTTAAGCAGATTGACGCTTCAGCGCGAATTATAGAAAGACTGGACGACGAGACATGTCTCTGCGAATCCGCCCTGCCTTTTTCCGAGGTTTCCCAGGCTTTAAGGGAGGCGGTTTTTATAAGGCATATTTGCCCGGTGCAAATACAAACCGAGCCTCTGGCCGCCAGGATTATAAGCAGCGCTCTGTATAATTTTCATATTGAGCCCAACGAAAGCTTTGCCGTCCAGACTAGAATTTTATGCAATCAGCTTTTAAAGGCTTACGATATAAATAATGAGCTGTCCGATCGTTATACTGCTGCCGGATGCCGGCTGGATATTAAATCGCCGCGCAAGATTATAAGCATTGTGATTAAAGAGCGGGCTTATATGGGGCTTTCGGAAGCAGGGGAAAATCTAAGCGACTGGGCGGGAGGCAGGATACGTTTTCATAAGGGCGAGGAGCAAATTTCAAGGGCGGAATTCAAGCTGGAAGAAGCTATGAAATGCATGGATTTAAGCATTAAGCCCCAGAGCCGCGTGTTGGATTTAGGGGCGGCTCCGGGAGGCTGGAGCAGAATCGCCCTGGAAAAGGGAGCGCTGGTGACGGCGGTGGATCCTGCCGATATGGATAAACGATTGCTGAAATATCCTGGACTGACGCACATACAGGCCACTGCGCAGAGCTTTATAAAGGCTGCGCTCAGAATTATGAGCTGCTTTTAAACGATATGCGGATGGACGCGGCCGAATCGGCCGAGCTGACCAATCTCTGCGCGGATCTGCTGTGCCGGGGCGCGCGGGCTTTAATTACTATTAAGCTGACGGGCATACAGCCTATCAAGCAGTTAAAGGAGGCGGAAAAGATTCTCTCTCAGCGCTTTGAAATAGTTCGGCTAAGACAGCTTTTCCATAACAGGAGCGAAATAACAATGCTTTTAAAGCGCCTGTAAAATTAAAATAATGATTAAAATATAACGCCCCGCTTTCGCCTGTGAAATATTAAATAGGCAAAAGCGGGGCTTCGCTGTTAAAAAAACGGTTAAAAAGGCCCGTACTTGCGCCTGTTTGCTTAAAAATAAAGGAATTTTCAGCCTGACGTGTAATTATATATTATATTTGATTATTAAGTTTAGAAATACAATCAGGCTATAACGCGCCGCAGAGGGAGAGATTTTCCGTTTTGCTGCGTTGTCGTCCTTGAAATATGCCAATATTTCCGCGCTCTGCCGTCTTGCGAAAATAAAAAACGGCTTTTTTGGATGCGTTCAAAAAGATTTTTCGCGGGGAACGCCCGCTGAGAGGCCGCGGGGCGCGCGTGTGGAAAATATGCCGCGGCATTTAGAGACCGTCGGCAAAGCGGGCGCGTCGTTTACGCAAAAGCGCATTATATTAAGCAAAAAAAGCGTGAAAACAGCAATGAATATTGACGTCTGGGAGATTTATCATCTTAAAGGCAAAGGAGGAGAATATGAGAGCGGATATAGAAAAAGCCGAACTGGAATATTTAAGCCCGTATGCGGCTAAGGAGCGCCCCTGACCAAGGGCCGCCTGGAGCCATGGAAAAATGCGATCTGCGCTCGGAATTTCAACGGGACAGGGACAGAATACTTCATAGCAAGGCTTTCAGGCGGCTTAAGCATAAGACGCAGGTTTTTCTTTCGCCCACGGGGACCATTACCGCACTCGTCTTACCCATACTCTGGAAGTAAGCCAGGTTGCGCGCACAATAGCCCGGGCGCTCAGGCTGAACGAGGGATCTTACGGAGGCTATTGCTTTAGGGCACGATTTAGCCATACGCCTTTTGGACATGCCGGAGAAAGAACGCTTAACGCTCTTATGAGCTCGGGCTTTGAGCATAATAAGCAGAGCCTGCGGGTGGCGGACGTTTTGGAGAGGCTTAATCTTACATACGAAGTCAGGGACGGCATATTATGTCATACGGGCGGCAGGCTGGCTGAAACGCTGGAGGGGCGGATTGTGCGCTATGCGGATAAAATAGCCTATATAAACCATGATATAGACGACGCCATCCGCGCCGGCATTCTCTTCGAACGGGCTATTCCGGCGCATATTTCAGACGCTCTGGGCAATACTCATGGTAAACGGATTGACGCTCTGGTCAGGGCGGTTATTCTGGGCAGCCGGGACGGGAAATAAAAATGCCTCCCGAAATCCAGGAGGTTATGGACGAATTGCGGCGCTTTTATGTTTGATAATATTTACGACAGCGAAAGCGAAGCCAAAAAAGAAGAAAAGAAGGCGGGAGCGGATATTGGCAATGCTGTTTGAATATTATATCAAGTATACCTCTGAAATACCTCATTATACTCAGGAAAGCGGCGAGCAGGCGGTTGGGGATTATATAGCGGGCATGACGGACGTTTACGCTATAAATGAATTTAAACGGATTTTATGCCGGATGCCTGGAGCAAATATTGAGAGTTATAAATATTTTTGCAGGAAAAGCCGTCCGCTTGTCGAATGTTAGCTAAGTGAATTTTTATACGAGTGAGTGAGAATATAAACGGATGCCCTTTTTTTTCGCAGGATTTTCTTGAAAGCCTTTCGGATAAGGGCGGATATAGTGGACGTTATTTCGGATTATGTCACCCTGAAAAATTCCGGGGGCGCAGTTATGTTGGGCTTTGCCCCTTTCACAGGGAAAAAGACACCTTCCTTTCATGTAGACGCGGACAAGCAGCTCTTTCATTGCTTTGGCTGCCAGGCGAGCGGAAACGCATACACGTTCATAATGAAAATAGAGAATCTGGATTTTGTGGAGGCCGTTAAATTCCTGGCTAACCGGGTTAATATGCCCCTGCCTGAAGAAAAATGGCCAAAGGGGAGTAAGCCGGGAGAAAAAAGGCGAGGCTTTTGAGGCGAACAGGCAGGCGGCGCGGTTTTATCATGAACTGCTTTATCTCCCCCGAAGGCGCGGAAGCTCTTAATTATCTTTACGGCCGCGGTTTGAGCGACAATATTATCAAGCGTTTTGGATTGGGCTATTCGCCCAATGCCAGGAACGAATTGTTTAAATATCTTTCGGGCAGGGAATTCGCTTCCTCCGAGCTGATAGAAAGCGGGCTTTTGCCTTATGGCGGACGCCGGTCCGCGGATTTCTTCCGAAACAGAGTTATGTTTCCCATAATCAATACTTACGGAGAGGTCATAGCTTTCGGGGGAAGGGTTATGGATAAAACCGAGCCTAAATATCTTAATACGGGGATACGCCCGTATTCAACAAAGCGCAAGAATCTCTATTCGCTCAATCTGCTCAAGAAAAAGCAAGGCCAGGAAGGCCATAATAGCCGAAGGATATATGGATGTTATAGCCCTAAACGCCAACGGCTATGATTATGCCGTGGCCTCTCTGGGAACTGCTTTTGACCAGAGACCAAATCAAATTAGTCAGCAGATACGCGCCTGAAATCTATGTTTCCTACGACGGGGATAAGGCGGGCATAAGCGCCACGCACAGGGCCACAGAGCTTTGCGCGGGCTGAGAAGCTGAAAGTGAGAGTAATTTCCCGAGCGGGGGGCAAGGATCCGGACGAATACATGCGGGGAATGGGCCCAGCAGGCCTATGCGGACAGCATGTCCTCCGCCAAATGGGGGAATAGATTATCTATTAGACGAAGCCCCTGGATTGCTTAGACAGCGAGGAGGCTAAGGCTAAGGCGGCTTTTGGAAGGAAGCAGGCTGGTGGGGCAGTATGCCTTGACAGTATAGAGACTGAAATGTATCTTAAGCGCATAAGCCAGAAAACGGGCTTCAGCATAGAGGCATTATATAAAAATATAGGCGGGCGGCAGAGCGAAGCGGCGCTTAATCTTGCCAGGGCCATTAACGCGCGCCCGCTTTAATTGATAATGCCGCTAAGCGGTTCAAAGAGCCGCAGCTTCAGGCTTAAAGGGCCTTGCTGAGGCTGCTGACTCAGGAACCGGTTTTAATTGAACATGCCGCTCAAAGCGGATTGAGGAATTATTAAGCCTGCCTGAGCATAAGGAGCTTTTCAGGCTGTTAAAACAGAGGCGGGAGAGAGGGGAGCCCATAGGCATAAGGGAAATTTCGCTTTATTATGCTTCGGACGCGGCCAAAAGCGAAATAATTTTCAGCAGTCTATATAGATAATACTGAATTTATGCAGCCCGCCCAATATTTAAACGACGCGTTGAAGCGTCTGAAAAGAGCCGGCCTGGAGCATGAAAGGCAAAGGCTTAGGGAGCAGTTAAGCAGTATGCCTCTTCTTCGCTTTATTTAGAAGATGAGGAATTTAAAAACTGCTTAAGGATATAGGAGATTTGGATAAGAAAATTTCCGCGTTGAAGGCTGATTGATTATGGAGGGATTGAATGAACGAAAATGCAGAGATAATGGACAAGTTTAGGGATAACGGATTGTCCGAGGAGGTTAATAAGCGCATTGCCGACGTTTACAGCAGGGTGCATCTGGGAGCGCTTAAAAATTCTCTTACCTATTCGGAGGTTATAGACCTTTTTGAAGGCGTTGAATATGATTTGGAGATTTCCGAGCGTATTTATGACGAATTGGAGAAGCTGGGCATAAAAAGTAACCAGCGATGATATTTCCGAATTGATAATATAATTGAGGTTTTAGAGACTCAGCCCGAGGTGATCCCCAATCTTCCTGATTCTGTCAGCATAGATGATCCCGTGCGCATGTATCTTAAAGAGATGGGCAAGATTTCTCTGCTTACGGCAGATCAGGAGGTGGAAATAGCCTCCAGGATTGCAAGCGGGGATGAATCGGCGCGCGAGAAATTGGCCGAGGCCAACCTAAGGCTGGTGGTCAGTATAGCCAAGCGTTACGTTGGACGCGGAATGCTCTTTTTAGATCTTATTCAGGAGGGCAATCTGGGCCTGATTAAAGCTGTGGAAAAATTCGATTATACTAAGGGCTATAATTTTCCCACATACGCCACCTGGTGGATAAGGCAGGCTATAACCAGGGCCATTGCCGACCAGGCGAGGACTATACGCATTCCGGTGCATATGGTGGAAACAATCAATAAGCTTTCCCGCGTCAAGCGTCAGCTTCTTCAGAATTAGGCCGAGATCCGCAGCCTGACGAGATTGCCGCGGAGATGGGAGTATCTCCTGAAAAGGTGCGGGAAATTATGAAGATTGCCCAGGATCCCGTTTCATTGGAAACGCCTATAGGGGAGGAAGAGGACAGCCATTTAGAGATTTTATTCCGGACGATGACGTGCCCCGCGCCCGCGGAGGCTGCTACGGCTACTCTTTTAAAGGAGCAGCTTATGGATGTGCTCAATACTCTTACGCCCCGCGAGGAGAAAGTGCTTCGTTTGCGTTTTGGCATAGACGACGGCCATCAGCGGACTCTTGAAGAGGTGGGCAAAGAATTTAATGTTACAAGAGAGCGTATAAGACAGATTGAAGCTAAGGCCCTGCGCAAGCTGAGGCATCCGGAGCCGCAGCCGCAAGCTGAGGGATTTTCTGAGTGATAATCGCGCGGCTTTAAAAAGCAAGCCGCGCTTTTTATAGGAGGATAGCTTTGCTCAGGCTTACGGAGAGACAAAAAAGATGGCGGGCATGCTTTTTCAAAACCCAATGCATAGCGGATATGGCTGCGATCACGGGCGGCTGGGCGCTTATTTAATTCAAAGCGGCCTGGCCGGCAGCGTAATAGCCGCAGATATAAGCAATGAGGCGCTGAATAAGGCCAGAAATCTGGCGCGCAGGCTGGGCGTTGAGGAACAAAATGCAGTTCCGTTGCGGAGACGGTCTTAAGGTGCTGGAAAAAAAGGAGGCTCAGGCGGCGGTTATAGCCGGGCTCAGCGGCGTGACTATAGCGGGCATTATGCTGCAAGGCAGGGAAAAAGAACGGATTTATGTCCTCCAGCCCATGAGCGAGGCTTTTAGGCTCCGGGAAGCATTGTTTAAAATGGGATTTGAAATATTGGATGAAGCTGTGGCTATAGAAAACAGAGGGCGCCGGAGATTTTATGAGATTATAAAATGCCGATGGGACGGCCTGGCGCGCGAGCCGGAGGAAAAAATATCTATACATACCTAAAAGCGCCCCTTTGTCAGGCGGGAACGCGAGATGAAGGAGTTTCTGGAGTATAAGCTGGACGTCTGCAAAAGGTTTTGAACGGCGTTCAGAGGGGAGACGGCCGTTATGGCGACAGGGACGCCTGGTTTAAAAAAAGCAGGCGGCTTTTTACGAGGAGGGCTGATATGCCTAAAATAAGGGAAATAGTTGATATTATGGAGAGACTGGCTCCCCAGCTGCACGCAGGCGGATTTCGATAATTCGGGCTTTCAGGTTGGAAATTTGGATGCTAATACGGAAAAAAAAGTGCTCTGCGCGCTTGAATTGGAGCATTGGGTAATAGAAGAAGCGGAGCGCCTGGGGGCCAGGGCTTATAATAACCCATCATCCGCTGCTCTTTCATCCATTAAAAAATATAACCTCAGAAAGCTATGAGGGGAGACTGCTTTAAAATTAATGCGGGCAGGTATAGCGCTTTACAGCTCGCACACCCCTTTGGATGCATGCCGGGGAGGAGTAAACGACTGCTTATGCGATTTAATAGGCCTGCATGACGTCTGCGGCTTTTATCCGCAGAGTTATGCTGAACGGCGAGCCCGTTTACTGCCGCCGTATAGGCTGCATTGAGCCCGAAAGCCTCGGGGCGCTTGCGGATAGAATAGGCAGGACGCTTAAAGCTGAATTTGTGCGTTTTTCTCCGGGCAGGGGAGTCAAGCGCTGAAAAGATAGCCGTATGCAGCGGTTCGGGCTCTGGGCTTGCAGAGGAAGTAATCGCTTCGGGCGCGGATACTTTATTACGGGAGAGTTGAAATATCATGATATGCTCCGATTAAAGGAAGGGGCGTGGCCTGCATTGAGGCAGGGCATTATCATACTGAGTATCCGATTATTCCGCGCATTATTAGCCATTTACAAAATGAGCTAAATGAGTTACAATATAAAACAGCTGTTTGGACGCCGGATTTAATGAGCCGTACGGTTCAAAGAGCTATTGATGGGAGGCGTGTATAATTATGACCCAAAATTTTAAGAAGCTGCTTGATTATCAGGCGCTGGATCTCAATGCCGACAGGGCGGAGCGGGAAGTTAAAAACTGCGAGGAAAGAAAAAAAGCGAATCAGCTTAAGCAGATATTTGAAAGCGCTAACGACAGCCGCAAAAAGCTTGGCATAATGCTTCAAAAGCTGAAGCAGGATATGCTTTTATTGCAGAAGCAGAGCGATGAATTAGTGAATGAGATACAGCAGTGCGGTTTGAGAGTGCAGGGGGGCTTTGAGGAATTGGAGCAGTATGCCCAAGAGGGCAAACGCCTAAAAAGCTTTCGGATAAAGCTGCCAGCCTTACTGAGAGCGTTAAAAGGTATTGCTTTCGGCGGAGCAGACTGAAAAAAGCTTAAGGAAATGACCGAACGGGCGGCAAAGGCGCGGGATGAATTTGCTGAATGCAAGCAGGCGTATGAGGAGAGGCTCAGGCAGGCTATGCCCGAAATTGAAGAAGCGCGCAGAAAAAGGGATGAGAGCGGAAAAGATGTTTCTCCCGAACTGCTCGCTAAATATAAAAACCTGAGGCAGCATAAATTGTGCCTACGGCAAAATTGGATGGTACAAAATGTTCAGGCTGCAATATGGAATTGCCCAGCGCGCTGGCCAAGCAGGTTTCCAGCGGAAAAGAGATTGTGGAATGCGAAAACTGCGCAAGGCTGCTTTTATGTTGAATAAGATTGAGCGGGCCGGGTGACCGCGGTGAAAATACGAGGAAAGTCCGAGCTCCGCAGGACAGGGATGCCGGATAACATCCGGTGGAGGCGACTCCAAGGAAAGTGCAACAGAGATATACCGCCTGTTTTGCCGCATAAGGTAAGGGTGGAAAGGCGAGGTAAGAGCTCACCGGCGCTTGGCGGGGAACTTGCAGGCCCTGCAAACCCTATCCGGAGCAACACCGATTGAAGTGAAGCGTTAACGGCTGTCCGCCGGCTTCGACAGGTATCGCTTAAGCCCGCGCGGTAACGGCGGGAATAGATGACTGCCTTCAATGACAGAACTCGGCTTACAGGCCCGTCTCAATTTTATATAATTTTTACGGGCCCGGAAAAATATTCCAGGGTCGTATTTATTATTCTGAGAGCAGTGCGTAATAGTTTTCAGCTTTGATTTCTGTATTTTTTTCGGTGGCCTGGCCGCCTCGAAGATGTCTTTCTGCTTTGTTGGTATCCAGCACCAGCTTTACTCTTTCATAAAGCTGCGGATTGATTCTGCTTAATCTGTAAGTTACGTCTTTTATGTACGGTGCTTTTTGCTAACTGAAAACTGGTTTGCGGCAGTACGGACGGTCGCGTTGTTTTCGGCTATGTAGTTGCCAAGTAGTATGGCGCGTTCCTCAACGCTGCAGTTCAAACAATCACCCTCTTATCGGTCTTTTATTTAAATATATAGTGGCAGAGGGCAAAGTATGCCTAAACGGATGAGGTTATAAATTCTGGAGGATTGAAAACGCAGTTTTTATAAAATGTTTTAGCTTTGCTAAAACGGGCCCGCCCCTTCCCCTACCTGGGTGAAATTAATTTCACCCAGGTGAAATAGCTGCCCGGCCTGTGGCCGGGCTTGAACCTTGTCTCCCAATAGAATCAGCATTGGCGCTTTTTGCGCCAATGCCGATTCTATTGGGGAGACTTTTTAGCGCCCAGGAAAACCTTATACGGAGCGGTGCCACCTTGGCCCCCCCGAATGGGGAGCTGTAATGGGGCCTAAAAATCGGGGAAAAGCTTCTTTTTCCCCGATTAGGTATTAGCCCGGCATAGCCTGCCGCTTTGCTACCGCGCCGCCCGCCCGTATAAGGTTTTTCTTTCTGGGCGCGGCTGTATTTATTTTCGTTCGTCAAGACGCAAATATTCTCTCTTGGCATAACGTTCATATAAGATGGACGAAGAATAATTTTTCCCCGCATTAACCAGCTCCTCTATTCTATGAGCGCTCCATCCTGCAATACGTGAAACTGCAAATATAGGCGTATATAATTCAAGAGGTAAATTTAACATATTGTATACAAAGCCGCTGTAAAAGTCGATATTAGCGCTGACTCCCCTTTTATATATTTTTGCGTTCTTTGGCAATTACCTCGAGCTAAACGTTCTACCAGCGAATAAAGCGTTCTTTGATAATCCTTTTCGTCTGACAGATTTTTAACAAAACTTTTGAATATATCCGCCCTCGGATCTGAAAGAGAATAAACGGCATGTCCCATTCCGTAGATGAGACCGCTGCGGTCGAAAGCCTGCTTGTTTAAAAAGAGCCTTGAGATAAGCCTTTATTTCATCTTCGTCTTCCCAATCTGAGATTGAAGCTTATATCCTCGAACATCTGTAACCTAATATTTGCACCTCCGTGTTTAGGTCCTTTAAGGGAGCCAAAGAGGCCGCTATGGTTGAATATGTATCCGTTCCCGAAGAGGACACCACATGAGTAGTAAAGGTTGAATTATTGCCTCCCGCGTGTTTCCTGCATGCAGCACTAATGCTAAATCCAGTATTCTGGCTTCCAGCTCGGTATATGAGCTGTCGGCGCGCAGAGTGTAGAGAATATTTTCGGCCGTGGATAATTCGGCACTGGCGCATGTATAAAAAGACTCTTGCCATCGTGATAATGGCTGTATGCCTGATATCCGTATACTGAAAACAGCGGAAATAGAGCAATAAGCTGAAGGCATCGCTCGAGAACATTGGGATGCTTATATCGTCCGCGTTAGTGTGTCATAAGAATACATGTGGTCAGCACGCAGCGCGCTAAGGTGTTCATCATATCTTTGCTGGGGCTTTCATAATAATATCCCGTACAAAGCCGGTAGGAAGAGTGCGGTAATATGCCAGCAGCTCGCTGAATTCCCTGCAATTTCTTCGCGCGTGGGAAGATTGCCGAAGAGCAAAAGATAGGTAACTTCTTCAAAAACCATATCTCTTTTTCAGAAATAAAACCCTTGACTATATCCTGTATGCTTATGCCGCGGTAATAAAGCTCTCCCTCGCCCAGGAAATCTTCTGCCCGTCCTGCATTTTGCTTGAAACAATATCTGATATTTCGGTAAGTCCCGTGAGCACCCGTTACCGTCCAAGTCGTGAAGGCCGCGGTAAACATGATATTTGACGTACAAGCTCCTTATCTATGCCGCTGTTGTCCATACAAAGTTGGGACAGCTCTTTATCTTAAGGGGTTATGGAGGAGTAGTCGTCTGCAGTTTTCTGATTCATAATTCCGCGTTCCCCTTTCTGTATATATCTCAAATTAATTATATCATATATATGAACAAATCATTAACTGCATGGATTTCTTTAACAGAGCAAATCGTTCCAAAATAGGCATTGCAAAAACAGACGTTATTTTGCTATACTAAATAAAATACATATTGAGGAGGCGCTGGTGTATGGTGGCTGTTGGAAGCGATCATGGCGGCTATTGGCTTAAGGTTCATATTTTAAAATATCTGGAGGCTAATAAAATACCGTATAAGGATTATGGCTGTTTTGATGCTCAAAGCGTGGATTATCCCGATTATGCTGTTCAGGTGGCTGAAGCGGTAGCAAATGGGGAAGCGGATAAAGGAATATTAATCTGCGGTACGGGTATAGGGATGAATATAGCGGCTAATAAGGTTCCCGATTAGGGCGGCGCTTTGCCACGACTGCTTCAGCGCGCAGGCCACCCGCGCGAGCATAACGACAGCAAATATACTTACCATGGGCGAGAGGGTTGTAGGCCCGGGGGCTTGCCGTTAAAAATAGTGGATATATGGCTGCATACTGAATTTCAGGGCGGCCGCCATGCGGTCAGAGTTAATAAAATTTCTCAGATTGAGGAGAAATATCTTAAGCGCTAGGGATTGAATTTTTACATAAGAGAGGGTATAAATATGTCAAAGCTGTTTGTAATGGATCATCCGCTTATACAGCATAAGCTGTCCATGATTAGGATAAGCGCACAAGCGCAAAGCGATTTCAGGGAGCTTATAAACGAGGTTTCGCTGCTTATGGCGGTATGAAGTAACGCGCGATTTGCCTCTGGAAGAGGTTGAAATTGAAACGCCTATTCAGAAAAATGCACATGCCGTGTTATTTCGGGGCGTGTATGATGCCGTTGCCCGTGCTTCGCGCCGGGCTGGGAATGGTGGACGGAATAATGGAGTTAATGCCCGCCGCCAAGGTAGGGCATATAGGGGTATATCGTGATCCCCAGACGCTTAATCCTGTGGAATACTATTGCAAATTGCCGGTGGATATTGAGGAGCGTATAGTTATAGTAGTGGATCCGATGCTGGCCACAGGAGGCTCGGGCAAGCGCGGCAACAGTTTTATAAAGCAAAAAGAGGCTGCAAGAAAATAAAGCTGATGAATCTTTATTGCTGCGCCTGAGGGAGGGCCAGAGTGCAGGAGGAGCATCCGGACGTAGATATTTTTGTAGCCGTTGGTGGACGAAAAGCTTAACGACCACGGCTATCGTTTATTCCCGGGGCTGAGACGCCGGAGATAGCCGTTCGGCACGAAATAATATATAATTGAATTTAAAAAAGCGCGCCCTGTTTAAATCATTTAAAGGCGCTTTTATTGAATATTCAGGGGCATTTTAAAATGCCTGAAATCAATTTCTCGAGGCGTGGCCGGGGCTTTGAGCGTTAAAGTCGCCCCTCAAAGTTTTAAACGGACAGAAATTTAATGAGTCCAGGAAAAACAAAGCCGGCTCATGGACGCATCACTGCGTTTTTATTCAGGAGAGGAACATTGAAGCATATCCAGATATTTTATAATAAGCTCAACGCTCCCGGTTATTCCCAGGCGCGCGCTGTCCAGAAGCAATGGTAATTATGAAAATCGTCCCATTTTCTGTTGGTGTAATAGTTGTAGTAATTGCCTCTTTTTTATCCCTTTTTCTTATTTCATCTTCCGCTTTATCCGGCTTAAGGCCGTAAATATTTACGGCGCGTTCTGCCCCTGGATTTTATATCGGCATATATAAAGATGCTCACCCGTTCTTTATTCTCTTTTAAACATAATCGGCGCATCTTCCCACTATTACGCAGGGCCTTCATTCGCTTTTTTAGCTATTATGCCGGCCTGCACCATAAAAGATTATCGGTAATAGTTAAACCTCCCGGTTCGGGGGCGCTGAAGCCGTAACCAGGCGGAAATAGCCCATTGCCAGGCCGTAAAGCAGACTGCTTGTCACTTCGCTCGTCCGCCCCTTTAAGCACTCGGGGCTCATTCCGCCTCTTTGGCGGCCAGCGTTATTAATTCCATTGTCCCAAAAGGGAATATTCAGTTTCTGTGCCAGCTCTTTGCCTATGAGTCTTCCCCCGCTGCCAAATTGCCGCGCTATAGTTATAATCTTATTCATATCTGCGCCTCCGTTTCTTAATAATCTTTTATTATTATAATATCACTTTTATTATGCGCTTGTCGAGATGGAAAATGAAAAAAATTTTAAAAGGGACGGCGTTCTCCGCGTTTATGCTGAACGGGGTATTTTATATTTTGCGCATATATAATATATGTTAATTGCGTTAGCTATAAAATGTTAGTTATGGTATTCTTTTTGCGGACATATGTGCTTTAATAAATACAATATGTAAATTTGGAGGAGTTTGCTATGAAAAAGAGTTATAGTGCTCGTTTTATGCGTTTGCATGCTAGCCATAGCTTCGGGGTGCGCTAAAGAACCGGCCCCATCCGGAGCCAGCGCGTCGGGGGGGCGGACGTTTCCTCTTCTGCAACCGCTGCTGCCGGCAGCACCGGAAACTGCCGGCCCTATATCGCCTTCGGAGGATGATTCCATGCTGTTTGATTTTGAAAATGCTGAGACGGATATTTTTTACGCAAAGGGGATTTATCCTCTTTTTGGGATACCTTTTGCTGAAATTGAGATTGCTCAGGAGAACGCCGATACCGGCAAAAGGCTATAAGGTGCTTCTGGATTATAACGGGGGCTGCTGGTGCCAGAGCCTTGATGCGTCTTTGCCTGAAAATTTCAAACAATGCAAAGGATTATACATATCTGCGCGTTTGGGAGCAATCCGGGCGAAGGTCCCTGAGCATAGGCATGGTTTTCACGGCGGGCAGCGCCATAAGCTCGATAAACTGCGTTGAAGCCGTAGTTACCCGCTGCGACGGAAAGGTGCTTGAAACTGAAACGGACGATTCCGCGGGCACGGGCCAGCAGGATCATGTTAAGCTGCCGGCGGGCTTTGAAGGCTGGGTGGCTTTCCCTGTTGCCGAGGAAATGGTGCCTTATTATACTAATCCCTTAGTGGAGGATTTATCCGCCGCTGCCAGCGTTAATTTTGATATGCGTCCGGGCGCTCCTTCGGGAATGGAATATTATGTTTTTGGATGATATCTGCCTGAGCGATTCGCCCTAAGGGTACGGAGAGAGAATTTACCGGCTTTGAAGCGCAGACTCTTGAAGATATAAAAAGAGGATGTGGCCGAGGGCCTGACGGCTATGCTGGATGTTAAGCCTAACGTAACCTATATGCCTGAATATGATCCTAAGAGCAGCGCTACGGGCGCAAATTCATGGTCCAATATTAAAGCGCTTACCTATGACGGCGTGGAAATAGGCGGAAAAAAGACAAAAGGTATTCGCTTATATAGGATATCCTGAGGGAGCGAGCGCTTCGTCTAAGGCGCCGGCTATAGTGCTTATGCACGGAGGCGGCGGACATGCGTATGCCGAGTGGGTTAAGCGCTGGACGGACAGAGGCTATGTGTGGCTATAGCTATGGATAACACCGGATATTTCCCCTCCCAGGCGGGCAAAGGGGCTTGCCGGCAGGGAGGCGGATCCCGCCCACTTATTGGACTTTCGGCCTTGCGGGCGATTTTGCTGAGGAAGGCTATGTGAACGCTCCCAATAACAGCGGCATGCAGGACGCGGGAAGCAGGGCGGAGCGTCAATGGATGTATAACGCCGTATCCCAGGCTATTCTGGCGCATAATATACTGCGCGCGGATGAAAAGGTGGATTCTTCCAGGATTGGCATCACGGGCATTTCATGGGGAGGAGTCATAACTTCGCTGGCCATTGGATACGATACCCGCTATGCTTTTGCGATTCCCATTTATGGAAGCGGCTATCTGGAGGAAGCGCTTTCCTTTATGGGCCCCAATTTCAATACTGAAGCGAGCAAAGTCGTATGGTCTGCTCAGGAGAGATTTGATAATGTGGATTTCCCCGTGCTTTGGCTGGGATGGAACAGCGATAACTGCTTCTCCATTAATTCCAACAGCAAATCCTATCTGGACACAAAAAATACTGACAAGACCGTGCTGTCCATGATTAATAAAATGAATCACAGCCATGGCAGCGCCTGGGTGCAGCCCATAAGCTATTATTATGCCGATTGGATAGTTAAAGGGAGGCAGCGGCCTGAGACCAGGTTAAGAATCAGCCCAGCGGCCGCGAGGTTTCTATAGAAATTGATAAGCCCGCCCAGGCCTCTAATGTAACCGCCAAGATATATTATATCACCGAGGAAATGACGTACAGCCAGAAGCCGGGCAATTCCACAACCACTATGGATCAGAGCTGGCAGACGGTTAACTGCACCGTTTCAAATAATACCATAACGGGCAGCGTGCCTTCTCAGGCTCATAGCTATTATGTGGAGATAACTACCACCATAAACGGAACGGGCTATGTTACCTGTTCCAGCTATGTGGTATTGGGCTAGATAATAAAATCAAAGCACAATGCGTTTTGCAGGAATGCCCGCGCTGAAATTGAGCGGAGCATATTAAAGACAGAAGACAGGCGCGTCTTTAACGGGGACGCGCTTGTTTTTTTTTACACCAGGCAATGCAATCAGGGCTGCAAAGCTGCCGCGGAGGGCGCTTTGAGCAAAAAATGCGTTTGTATGATTGTATCGTTTAAGCGGGCATTAAGCTTGCGTTAATGGTTAAAGTGTAGTAAAATATAAAATAATTGTTCAGGGAGCCATTATGATTATTAAAGCGTTTAATGAAGAGGAGACCGTGCAGGCTGGCGTTCGGCTGGGAGCAGAGCTTCAATCGGGCGTTTTTATAGCCCTTTACGGGGATTTGGGCGCAGGCAAGACGGCTTTTGTGCGGGGGCTGGCTAAAGGGCTGGGCTCTGAGGCGCTTGTGGGCAGCCCTACCTTTAATCTAATGCATGAATATCCGGGCGGCAGGCTGCCCCTTTATCATTTTGATCTTTACCGCATAAAGGGAGAAGAGATTTATTCCCTGGGTTTTTTGACGAGATATTTTCGAGGCGCCCGGCTGCGTATGCGCCGTGGAATGGTGCGAGCGGCTGGATGAGAGCGCGCTGCCGCCTGAACGCATGGAAGTGCGGATAAAAAGCGGACGGCGCGCGCATAATTGAAATCAGCTCATTTTAAGGAGGGCCGTATATTATAAACGGCGAAGTGTTATGATTATATTAGCGGCGGATACCTCCAGCAGCTATTGCTCGGCTGCGATTTGGCGGGAGGGCAGGGATTATAAGCGAAAGCTGCATTAATAACGGGCTGGTGCATTCGGAGATGCTCATGCCGATAATAGAGCAGGTTATGCTTAATTGTTCGCTGGAGCCCTTTGACGTGGATATTTATGCCTGCGTTACCGGGCCGGGCTCATTTACAGGTGTGCGCATAGCCGTAAGCACCATTAAAGGCCTTGCTCATGCGCATAATAAGCCGTGCGCGGCTGTTAATACGCTGGAAGCCGCCGCCAGAGGGGTGTTTTCACCGGGGAATATAATCTGTTCTCTGCTGGACGCGCGGCGCGCGCGGGCAGGTGTACGCGGCCGCGTATATGGATGATTGGGCGCTTATTCCGCCCCTGCGCGCTGCCCGTTGGAAAATTGGCGGGAGAATTAAACAAGCTCAGAATGGGGCGGAAAGATTATTTTTCACCGGGACGGCGCGGGCATACATATGCCTGCGCTTAAAGGGGGAGATGGAGAATATCCAGTTTGCGCCTCAGGGAGTGTCCTATCAGCGAGTGCGGCTCTGGCCGCGCAGCTTGCATTTGAGGCGGCCGGCCGCGGGAATTGTTAAGCTGCTTTGAACTGGACGCATTTTATTTAAGAAAAAGCCTCAGGCGGAGGGGAATATGAAAGCCGAAATAAGCATTTGACATTTTAAGAGCCCAATATATTCCCCCAGATATGCGAAATAGAGAAAGAATCTTTATTTCTCCCTGGAGCAAAAATCTTTTGAGGGAGAGCTTAATAATACGGCCGCTTATTATACGATAGCCCTCTGCGGAGGCAGAGTGGCCGGCTACGGAGGATTTTGGCGTATTTTGGACGAAGGGCATATAACTAATATCGCCGTTGCGGGCGCGCTTAGGGCAGGGGGGCATAGGGAAAGGCGATCCTAAAGGAGATGATTAAAGCGCGCTCAAGCGCTTAATATAGAGCGCATGACGTTGGAGGTGCGCGTAAATAATACCGCGGCCCTAAAACTATATGAGAAATATGGTTTTTGTAACTTTGGGAACCCGTCCTAAATATTATGAGAACAGGGGAGGATGCGCTTATTATGTGGATGGAGGTTGCTCATGCGGGCTGAATATAAGGGCTGCGGGATATATTATAATCAAATAGGCGAGGGCAAGACGTTATTTTTGCTGCACGGATGGGGTTACGACAGCTCTCTGCTTATGCCTCTTGCCCAATTTTTTATCTGGATTTTGCCGCGTTACCCTTATTGACCTGCGGGGCACGGCCAGTCGGACGAACCGGCCGAGCCTATGGATATATATGATTTTGGGGGCGCGGTTAAATGCGTTATGGACGCCCTTGGCATTCTCCGTGCTTCTTTTATAGGCCATTCCAACGGAGGCAGGACAATTCTGGCTATGTCCAGGGAATATGCGGACTGCTTTGAAAAAAATTAGTGCTATGCGGCAGCGCGGGCGTAAAAAACCTAAGCGTACTCTTAAATATTATATTAAAGTATACTGGTATAAAATAATGAAAAACATTCTGCGCCTGCCCGTTTTTACGCAGAAAATCCGGGAACGCTTTAAAAAGGGCAAAAGGCTCGGAGGATTACCGCAGGCTTTCGGACGTTATGCGCGCGACCTTTTCCAGAATCGTCAACGAGGATCTTAGATATCTGCTTAAGGGATATTAAAGCGCCCACCTTGCTTATATGGGGCGATCAGGACGACCAGACTCCGCCCTATATGGCTCAGATTATAAAGGACGGTATTCCTGACTGCGGTCTGGTTATGTATAAGGGCGCGGGACATTATGCGTTTTTGGAGCGTCTGGGGCAAGACCGAGCGGGTGCTGGAAGCATTTTTGAAATAAGGATGAATTTATGAGCGATTTATTTTATACGGTGTTTTTACTGCGCGGGCGCGCGTTGATTATGTGCGCCGTTACCTTGCTTTTGGCGCGCAGAGGAATACATATGCTCCAGTTTGAGAGCTATTATTTAAGACAGTATTTAAAGCATATGTTTAAGGGCGTGCTTCCCTTATTGTGCATATGCGGCTTGGCCTGTCTGAGCTATGCTTTTTTAACTCGGCCGATATATTTATACTGCCCGTTTGTATTATTCTGATTCTGCCCTTCGCGCTTAAAAGCGTCAGGAAATCAAGCCTCTTAAATATACTGCCCGCAAAGTTAAGCGCATGCTTGTTTATATGCGCTTATAATCCTTTGCGGTTTGCGCGCTGTGCGTTTGGCGCGGGTTTATTATCCTATATATCTTTGCCTGCCTTTAATACGGCGCTGGTATTTTTGTCCGCGCGCTGGCGGCTAAGCCTTTGGAATGGGGGATAAGAGAGGGATATATCCTAAGCGCCTCCCGCCGGTTGAAAAAAAGGCCGGATTTGAAGATAGTGGGCATTACGGGCAGCTATGGAAAAACAAGCGTGAAATTTATTCTTTCGGCAATTTTAAAGCAGAAATACAGCGTGCTTACTCCGCCTTCCAGCTATAATACCACCATGGGCGTGGTGAGGGTTATAAGGGAACGCCTTGCTTTGGACGATCAAATTTTTATATGCGAAATGGGAGCGCGGCATAAAGGGGATATAAAGGATATATGCAGGTTTGTTCATCCAGACTGCGCCATAATAACCTCCATAGGCCCCCAGCATCTTGAAACTTTCGGCAGCATGGAAAGGCTCAGGGACAGTAAATTTGAGCTTATAGAGGGCTTGAAAAGCGGGGAACGGCCTTTTTCCCGCGGGGGAACGAATATGCGAAGCAGATGTACGAGCGGGCTCAGTGTGAAAAAAATATTACTTTGGATTTGTTAAGGACTCTCTGGCGAGCGCCGAGGATATTTCATCAGGCCCGCAGGGCAGTGAATTTACGCTTATTCTGGGCGGCCAAAGCGTTCGCTGCCGCACTAAATTGCTGGGCAGGCACAACATTCAGAATATACTTGCAGCCGCCGCATGCGCGTATAAGCTGGGGGCTCAGCTTAGAGCAGATTGAGCGCGGAATATGCGGCCTGGAGCCTGTGAGCATAGATTAAAGATTATGGCCTCCTCTCCCATGACGGTTATAGACGACGCCTTTAATTCCAGCCCTAACGGGGCCAGAGCGGCGCTGGAAGTGCTCGCTCAGTTTAAAGGACGCAGAATAATCGTTACGCCCGGCTTTGTGGAATTGGGTCCAAAGCAGGATGAATATCATTTCCAGCTTGGCTGCCAGATAGCCGAGAGCGCGGATATAGCCATATTAGTTCTGCCTGAAAAGAACGGCGGAAATAAAAAGAGGTCTGCTTGAAAAAGGATTTGAGCCTGAAAAAATCTATGAGGCTCGTTCCCTTCAGGAGGCTGCCGGCTTGCTGGAAGGGATAGGCCTTCCGGGAGATACTGTGCTTTTGAAAACGATTTTGCCTGATAATTACGCTTGAAAGGAAGTAAGAAGCTATGCTTAATATCGCGGTATTTTATGGCGGGAAATCCTCCGAGCATGACGTTTCGGTTGTTACCGCTCTTCAGATGATGGAAAATCTGGACAGGAAAAATATAGAATTATTCCCATTTACATAACCAGGGAAGGGGATTGGTATACGGGCGAAAAGCTTATGGATATTGACGTCTATAAGGAGTTCGCGCTTGCGGCTCCCCCGAGCTTACGCGCTGCTATCTGCCAGCCAATACCCGCGCCCGCCAGCTTTCAAATTTGAACGTGAACGCGGCCTGTTTAAGAAGGACAGCGGGATTATAGCCAGCCTGGACGCGGCTGTTTTTGGCTATGCATGGGCTTAACGGGGAGGACGGCTCCCTGCAGGGGCTGCTTCAATGGCGCAGGTGCCCTTTAGCAAGCTGCGGCGTGCTGGGCTCGGCGGCGGGCATGGATAAAATATTGATGAAAGCGGCTTTTTCAGGGAGCGGGCTTTCCCGTTTTGGATTATATATATTTTGACCGCGGCCAGCTTGAAACAGAGGCGGAAATATTAGCGGGGGAGGCGGAAAAGCGGTTTGGCTATCCTATGTTTGTAAAGCCTGCCAATCTGGGCTCAAGCATAGGCATATCCAAGGCTAAAAACCGGGAGGAGCTGCTTAAGGCAATGCAAATAGCCGCGCATTACGATCGCCGTATTTTAGTGGAGCGAGGAGTGGATTCACTGGAAGAGGTTAATTGCTCTGCTCTGGGCTTTGCTTCAAACGTGAGGATAAGCGTATGCGAAATGCCTGTAACCTGGGAGGAATTTTTTAACCTACGATGAAAAATATATGAGAAGCGCAAAAATCAGGCGGCAGCAAGCAGGGCATGCAGGCTCTTTCGCGCAGGATTCCCGCGCCTATCGGAGATGAGCTGACGGCTAAAATACAGGATTATACCCGGCGGGCCTTTCAGTTATTCGACTGCAAGGGCGTAATCAGAATTGATTATATTATTGACAAATCGGACGGCAGCCTATATATTAACGAAATAAATACTATTCCCGGCTCTTTTTGCCTTTTATTTATGGGAGGCCTCCGGGCTGAGCTATGAATCATTACTGGATGAACTTATTGAATATGCCGTCAAAGCCTTTGAGGATTCCTCGCGCAGCGAATACGCTTATAAATCAGATATTCTGCTTAATTATAAAAAAGGGAGCCAAAGCGGGCCTTAAGGGCGCAAAATACCAGGAAAAGGATGATTTAAATGCCTGTAAGAATAAGCAGGGAGCTGCCGGCGTATGCGCAGCTTACCAATGAAAATATATTCGTTATGTCCGAGCAGAGAGCGGTATCTCAGGATATAAGGCCGCTTAAGCTGGCAATACTCAATATTATGCCCACGAAAATAGTTACCGAGACGCAGCTTTTGCGTCTGCTGGGCAATACGCCCCCGTGCAGGTGGACGTGACTTTTCTGCGCACGTCCACCCATGCGCTCTAAAAACACTCCTTTGGAGCATCTGGAGAGTTTTTACAGGACGTTTGAGCAAATCAGCAGGGCAGAAATTGACGGGCTGATTATTACCGGCGCGCCCGTTGAACGGCTGGAATTCAATCAGGTTAATTATTGGGACGAGCTTAAGGGATATAATAATGAGCTGGTCTAAGAATAACGTGTATTCCACTATGCATATCTGTTGGGGCGCTCAGGCGGGGCTTTATTATAATTACGGCATAGAAAAGCATGTTTTGTGATAAAAAGCTTTCGGGAGTGTTTCTGCATCAGACGCTTGAGGCTCTCAAAAGCTTATAAGGGGCTATGACGATTATTTTTATGCGCCTCATTCCAGATATACGGGCGTTAAGCGGGAGGATGTGGACAAGCATCCCGAGCTTACCGTTCTGGCGCAGTCAGAGCAGGCGGGCGTGTATCTGATTATCGGGAGGAACGGCCGGGAAGTATATATTATGGGCCATCCTGAATATGATAATGATACTCTTGCGCTTGAATACAGGCGGGATTTGGAAAAGGGCATTTCACCCGAAATACCCGAGAATTATTTTCCTGACGGAAATGTTAATGAGCGGCCGCTTAATCTCTGGCGCGGCCATGCAAATTTGTTGTTCTCCAATTGGCTTAATTACTGCGTCTATCAAGGGAGACGCCGTATGAATTGAACGATATAGGATGAATATTGCTTTTTAATCTGCGTTCTAAGGCTTAAAGGGCGGCCTTTGGGATGACGTTTAAAAAGGGGGCGGCGCGGGCCAAACGGTCAGGCCGGGCCAGCGTCTCCGCAAAATGGGGGCGGCGTTTGGCCGGGCCCGGGCCCGCCAGGCCAGAGCGGAGCTCGGCCTGCGGCCTGGGCCGCAAACGCCGCCCAGCGAGACAACAATTTTGGCACCATAGGGCGCCAAATCCGCGCCGCCCCCTTATAATTTTTATGCTTCAGGCCGCCCTTTAAGCCTTAGAGCGCGGGCTGCTTATGAATTTTCAGCCGGAGCGAACTGGCTGTTGTATAATTCGTAATAAAAGCCTTTTTTCTTTATAAGTTGGTCGTGGCTTCCGTATTCAACGATATCCCCTTTATTCATAACGATTATAACGTCCGGCGTCCTGAATGGTGGAGAGCCTATGGGCGATAACAAAGCTGGTGCGCCCTTCCATAGCCGCTTTGAAGGCCATTTGGATTTTTTGCTCTGTTCGCGTGTCCACAGAACTGGTGGCTTCGTCCAGGATAAGCATGGGCGGTTTAAGCAGCATGGCCCGCGCTATGGTAAGAAGCTGCTTTTCTCCCTGCGAAAGGTTTTTCGCCGTCCTCGGTTATTATAGAATTGTAGCCGTCGGGCATCCTGGAGATAAAAAATCATGAGCATATGCGGCTTTAGCAGCCTGCACTATTTCCTCGTCGCTTGCCTGAGGCATACCGTAGGCGATATTTTCCCCTTATGGTGCCGTTAAAAAGCCAAGTTTCCTGCAATACCATAGCAAAACAGGAACGGAGGCTTTCCGTTTAATGTCCTTTATATCCGTGCCGTCTAAAAGGATTTGTCCGCCGTTAAGCTCGTAGAAGCGCATAAGCAGATTGACCAGAGTGGTTTTGCCCGCTCCTGTCGAGGCCCTATGGCGTTCATCGCTGCCCGGCGCATGAAAGGAAAAATCGGTAATCAAGAGGCTTTTCCGGAACATATGAAAAGCTGGCGTGTATGAATTGGATATCTCCTCTTATGCTTTCGGGCTCTACGGTTATTTTTTCCAAGCTTCGTCCGGTTCCGGTTCCAGTCCGAGCAGCCCGAAAATTCTCCAGGGCGGCCAGGGCGGATTGAAGCTGGGAAAACGCCGGTTATTTCATTGATGGGTTTTGGCGAATTGAGTTGCGTATGTCAAGCTGAGAATTAAACCGACGGACATGCGGCCGTCAAAGCCATAAATACGCCCAAAACTCAACCAGCATAAGCCGCATTATTAACAACACGGGTGGTGGGGTTGGTTAAGGGAAGAAAATAGAACTGGGCTTTGGCCGCACTCATATAATTCCTGATTGGTTTTTCAAATCGCGCTATAGCCTCGTTATTATATCCGAAAGCGGTTACTACCGGCATTCCCCGCCAGCATTTCTTCGGCAAAGCCTGAAAGCTCTCCCGTCCGGGCGGCCTGCTCGCTGGAAACGCCGCCTGGAATGCTGGTAATAAAATAGGCTATTAAAAAAGATATTGGAGTTATTAAAAGCACTACGAGAGTTATAACGGGGGACAGCGCCAGCATGAATCCGAAAGAGCCCAAAATAACTATAATTCCCGAAAAAAAGAGCTGGGATATGGATTGCAGCATGCCTTCGCAGGCGGTATCCGCGTCGTTAGTCAGTCGGCTGTATATATCTCCCCGGCTGTGGAATACTATATAGCTTATGGGCAGCCGTGTGAGCTGGAAAAAAGCAGTCCTTGCGCGATGCGGCGGTAGTTTTTTTATAAGCCAGGGCGTTTATGCAGATGTTCATAAGATACATAAAAAGAATGCGCTCAGAAGATAGATTATTCCCAGAAATATGAGATAATAAGCTATTTTGCTCCAAGAAGCCTGCCCTATAATATCCACAGCCTGGCCTATATAATAGGGGCCTAATAAGGAAAGCCCCCGAAAGCAGAGCGAAAATAACTGCGCCTGCGAGAGAAAAACGGGCTTTTTCATATATCTCCAAAGCTGCGAAAGCACGTTAAGCTTTTTCATTCTTTTTTCCTCCTTATTTTCAGGGGTTATTCCCCTGCAAGCGGCAGATTTCCGCATATAAAGGGCAGTCCTTGATTAGCTGAGCGTGCGTGCCCGCGCCGGCTATGCCGCCGTTATCCAGCACAATTATCAATTGGGCGTCTTTGATTGCGGCCGGCCTTTGAAATGACGATAGCCGCTCTGTCAGGGGCGGTTAAGCACAGCGCGGCGCATTTAAGATCGGTGGCGTAATCCAGAGCGCTGGAGGAATCGTCCATACAATCAGCTCGGGATTCCCCGCTATGGCGCGGGCTATATTCAGGCGCTGCTTCTGCCCGCCTGAAAGGTTGGCGCCTCCCTGCTCTAAAACTGCTTCATAGCCTTTTTTCCTTCCGCAGAATAAATTCTTCGGCCTGAGCGTCCTGCGCGGCTCGGCGGACGTCCGCTTCATTTAAAAGCTCTGTTCAGCTTTATATTATCGTATATGGAGCCTGAAAAGATGCGCCTTTTGGAATGCAAATCCCGTCTGAGCGTGAAATATTTCAGGAAAGGTTCCTTAAGCTCTATGCCCTTAAAGAATATTTTCCCTTCAGTTGGCTCATGGAGGCGAGCCAGCAGCTTTACGACAGTGCTTTTGCCCGAGCCGGTGCCTCCTATAATGCCCAGAGTCTGCCCTCTTTTAAGAGCAAAGCTTATATTTCTCAGCGCAGGGGAAGCGCTGCCCGGATAATAAAACGTTACGTTTTCAAAGCTGACTATGGGCGCGGAAGGAATAGTTTGGACGACGGGCTGATCGCATACGGCCAGGCCGGGCTCTGTTTCAAAGATTTCGTTTACGCGCTGCGCGCTTGCCGCGGCGCGGGTGAAAGTGACCACAAGATTAGCCACTACTATCAAGGCCAGCAGTATGGTGGTAAGATAATTTATATATGCCACTATGTCTCCCTTGCTCATGCCGCCCTCTGAAATCTCGTTTACCCCCAGCCCCAAAACGGCCAGCATGGCTATATTGAGAATCAGGTTTGTAAGAGGATTCATAAGGCCGGAGATTCTGCCCGTTATCAGAGCGGTCTTCTGCCATTCTTCCGAAGCGTCCGAATATTTTCGGCGTTCCTGGGAATTGCGGGCAAAGGGAGCGCACGACTCTTACGCCGCCCGAAAGGTTTTCCCTCAGCAGGACTGCAAGGCGGTCCAATCTCTTTTGCATAAGCTTAAAAAGAGGAATGCAGCTTTTTCATTATAAGGGCCAGCACTATAATAAATATTGGTATCACGGCCAGGATTATCAGGGAAAGCTTGAGATTGATAATCATAGCCATTACAAGCCCGCCTATGCATAGAAAGGGAGCGCGTATAACCAGACGGATGAGCATGGCTACGGCGTGATTGAAGCTGGACGGTATCGTTTGTCAGCCGATTCAGCAGAGAAGCGCTTCGAAGCGATCCATTTCTTTGCCTGAAAAGCTCTGTATTTTTTTCTGAAAAGAGCGTTGCGCAGCGCCGTGCCTGAGCCCTGAGAGGCGATAGAGGCGTAATATTGGCATATAAGCGCGCATAATAAGCCCAGAACGGTGGTAAGCAGCATAAGCGCGCCCATGCGGAGGATATAGGCGGTATCTCCCGTGCTTATGCCGTTGTCAATCAGCTTTTTTTTTCATAAGAAAGGGCAGCATTAATTCCAATATTGCTTCGCACAGCTTGAAAAAGGGCCTAAAAAGCTGCTTTTTTATAATCCTTTAGAAATCGGCTCAGCTTAAACAAATTTAAACGTCCTTTCGGGATTCAAGATTAATAATTTATAAATATTGTCTAATTGTTTTTCCTAAGTTATTCTTCCTGCGCTTTTATTTGGTCGCCTACTATGCGCTGGGTGCGCTCCCAGGCCTGCTTGCATAAGGCCCATTTCTCATCGCTGGCGAAGATTTCGGGGGCGGCTTTGCGCGTTGGCGTATTTGCCCGCGGGCAGCACCTTATAAGAATATACGCCCGAACCTACTGAATCTCTATGAGTAAAGGTGGGGGTATAGGTGGCGTCGGCCAGCTCTACCGAGCCGTCCTGGGCGCGCTTGACGTTAATATTTAGAATGAAGCTGTGCTGAGTCATATTTTCGGGCTTTTCCAGGCTCATCTGGTCGGCCAGGAAATACCCATTGAATAAGCCACAATCACCGTTTTAGTTTTTCCCTCAAATTCAATTTCTTTTTTTTTTTTGGTAATAGGCTGAACGCAGTGTGAATGATTGCCCATAATCACGTCAGCTCCGTTGTCTATAAGGGCTTAGGCTATAGTTCTTTGACGCTCGGTTGGCTCGTCCTTATATTCGCGGCCCCAATGCAGGGATACGATTACAAATTCCGCTCCTGCCCGCGGATATTTTTTTATATCCTCTTTCATGCGGTTAAGATCGTTATTGGAGTTTAAGCCAATTAGATTTATGCAGTAATCCTGGCTTTTCTTCGGGAATCAGGGACATAAGCCCGTTTACGCTGTCGGTATAAGCAAGAAGCCCGATTTTTAATTCCTTTTACGTCTATTATTTTATATGCGTCTTGTTCCTCCTGGGATGTGAAAGTGCCGTAATAATCCAGGCCCTTCCGCTTTAATGGAAGCTATGGTGTTGCTCAGGCCGGTATATCCTTTGTCAGCGCGTGGTTGTTGGCCGTCAGAGCCAGCTTTACTCCGGCGTTTTTGAGGGCTGCGACAATTGCGCGGGGCACGTTGAAGCGCGGATAGCCTGAATAGCCGAGCCGTCTCCGTTGGCGTCAACGGGAGATTCTATATTGGCTATAGTCAGGTCTCCGTTGATGCTTTGGGATATGATATCCAGATAGGAATTAAAATCATAGGTTCCGTCCGGCTGGAGCCCTCCTCGGAGGGTGGTGGTGTCGTGAAGCAGAACGTCTCCCATAAGCTGGATTAATATTTCAGTTTCATGTTTCTGAGTGGGGCTGGGCGTTATCCCTGAATCAGACGTTCCGCCCGAGGCGGTTTGACTGGGCTCTATCCCGGGAGAGGGAGTGCCCGCAATCAGAGTCGCCGGCTGTATGCAGCCCGGGCAGGACGAGTTAATAATACTGCGGCCGTTACTAATATCAGCGCAACGGCGCATAAGGCGATCAGCTTGCCGTAGTCCTTTTTGGTTTTCTGCGCGCGCGGCCGTGTTTGCGTTGGCCCATTTAATACCTCCATAATTGAAACAGATTTATATGCTTATAGTTTATACTATTTTGTCCAATCTTTCAAGCAAAAACAGAGCGCGGCTTAAACAGAGCCTCTTTTTCTGCTTAAAGGCGCTTTTTTTCGGTCTTTTTAAAATATACTGTTGACACATTTGAACTTTAGCGCTAAAATAAAATAAATTCATGCAGGAGAAATTATTTATGACGGTTCGCAGTTTATTAAACGGCTTCTTTATGTTTTTTGACGGGTTTTATTTTACCCCGTCTTTTAGCCATACATAAATTGCGCCGGAAAAATTCAGATTTTTAAAGGGAAGCCCGGCGCGCGGCTTCCTTTATTTGCAGGGAGTGATTGATTTATGATGCTTGTATTGCGTAAAGGGGACGGATGAGCAAAAGGGTAAGAAAGCTGGTTAAGCATATCGAGGCCAGCGGCGCGGACGCAGTATATTAACGGAGAACAGATGATGCTGGGGCTCTCGGGGGATACTTCTCAGCTTGATCCCCGATTCCCCTGAGCCGTTTTGAAGAGGTGGAGCGCATTATAAAGGTTAAGGAGCCTTATAAGCGGGCCAACCGCAAAATTCCATAGAGGATACGGTTATAGACGCGGGAGGCGTAAAGATAGGCGGAAAGAAAATTGCGGTCATTGCCGGCCCGTGCTCGGTGGAGAGCGAGGTGCAATTGCTTAATATTGCGCGGCAAGTTAAACGGGCGGGAGCCTCTCTTCTGCGCGGCGGGGCCTTTAAGCCCAGAAGCAGCCCTTACGCCTTCCAGGGCTGGGGCTGGACGGTCTGGAGCTTTTAAAATAGCCAGCCGCAAGACCGGTCTGCCAATAGTTTCGGAAATTATGTCCGCCGAGAATATCAAGATTTTTGCAGACGAGGTGGATATTATACACGGGTGGGGGCCCGCAATATGCAGAATTTTGTTCTGCTTAAGGAATTAAGCATGCTCTCCAAGCCCATATTGCTTAAAGAGGGGGCTTTCGGCCACCATTGAGGAATTGCTTTTCTGGCCGCGGAATATATAATGGCGGGCGGCAATCAAAACGTAATTTTATGCGAAAGGGGCATACGCACTTTTTGAAACCTATACCCGCAATACGCTGGATTTGAGCGCCGTGCCCGTGCTTAAAAGGGAGAGCCATCTGCCCGTTATTGTAGATCCCAGCCACGGCACGGGCATGTGGTGGCTGGTTGAGCCCATGTCCAAGGCGGCCGTAGCCGCCGGGGCGGACGGATTGATTATTGAGGTGCATAATGATCCGCCTCACGCTAAATGCGACGGGCAGCAGTCTCTCACTCCGCAGAGCTTTGCGCTGCTTATGGAAAAGCTGGGGAAAATTGCGGAGCTGCAGGGCAGAGAAATATGAGAATCAGCTATACGCTTAAAACCGCTCCGCCCAGGACGGATATAATTATCACTAGGGGCGGCGCGGGGAGACGGCGAAATATATAGAGCTAAAAGGCGCGGGCAGAGCCGCCGTTATAACTGATAAAAAACGTATCCGGGCTTTACGCCTCTCAAATTGCCTCATCCCTGAAAGAGGCGGGGCTGGAAGTATATATTTATGCGTTTGAGCCGGGAGAGGCTTCAAAGAACATGCATACTCTTTCGGAAATATATGATTTTCTCAGCGCCTCTGGCATAACCAGAACAGATATTATTATCGGCCTGGGCGGAGGAGTGCCCGGCGACGTGGCCGGATTTGCGGCGGCTACATATTTAAGAGGCGTGCGTTTAATACAAATTCCACCACCCTTTTGGCCTGTACGGACAGCTCCATAGGAGGGAAAACCGGAGTGGATTTGCCCAGCGGAAAGAATAGGGCGGGGCGTTTTATAATCCGGAAAAAAATTATTATCCAGCCCTCCTTTTTTATCCACTCTGCCGCCCAGGGAATTTTCCTGCGGCATGGCGGAAAATTATAAAATACGCCTGTATAAAGAGCCCCGAGCTTATGAAGCTTCTTAAATGAGCGGGAGCCGGATATGGAGCGGATTATAGAAATTAGCTGCGGCATAAAAATGCGTATTGGTGGAGGCGGATCCGTTTGACAAAGGTGAGCGCAAGCTTTTTGAATTTTGGGCATACTCTGGGGCACGCCTATGAAAAGCGGCTGAATTATTCCTGTTCGCACGGGCAGGCGGTGGCCTGGGGCATGTGCGCGCTGATGGATTTAAGTTCGCGCATATGCGGCTTAAGCAGGGCTCAAAGCGAAGAAATAATTGCTGTTCTTGAAAAATACGGATTAAGCACCCGGCTTCCGCCCTGCCAGGGAAGCGGCTTTGGAGGCGGTTTATGATAAGAAGATGGAATACGGCCTGATAAATTTTAGTGCTTTTAAAGCGGATTGGGGAGGCCCAAATAGTCAAGATGAGCGTGCAGGAGCTGGTCCAAAGCCTTTAAGGGATTAATTTGAGGAGGATGCGCAATGGAGGCAGTCATTCAGCCGGGAAAACTTAAGGGGAAATTAATAATTCCGCCTTCCAAAAGCTTTGCGCACCGCGCTCTGATTTGCGCGGCGCTTGCTAAAGGGCGGAGCGAAATATATAACTGCGGGCGTTCGAGGATATAAACGCGACTAAAAGCTGCCTGGAAGCTCTGGGCGTGCGGATAGAGGAATTTTCCGATAAGCTGATTATTAAGGGAGAAAGAGAAAAGGGGACGTTTTAAACTGCGGCGAATCGGGCTCTACTCTGCGCTTTATGCTGCCCGTTGCGCTGGCGTCGGGCGGAGAATTTATCTTTCAGGGCGCGGGCAGGTTAATGAGCAGGCCGCTGGAGGAATATTTCAATATATTTAAAAGTCAGGGCATAGCTTATGAGCTGGACGAACGCCGCGGGCGGCTGAAGGTGAGCGGACGGCTGAAGCCGGGGCGCTTTTGAGCTTTCGGGCGGAATCAGCTCTCAATATTTGACGGGGCTTTTGCTTGCGCTTCCCAGCCTGGAGGGAGATTCGGAATTGATTTTGAATTCCGCGCTGCAATCTTCGGGCTATGTGGATATGACTAAAAGATATTCAGGCGCGCTTTAATGTCAAATGGGAGGAGAAAAACGGCCGATATTATATTGGGGGCGGGCAGCGTTATACGCCTGCGTCTCTTGCGTGCGAAGGGGATTATTCCCAGGCGGCTTTTTGGCTGGCCGCTCGGAGGCTGGGCTGCGATATTTTGGAGGGGCTGAACGAAAATTCCTTGCAGCCGGATAAAGCGATTGTTAATTTGGTTAAGGAGCTTCCCGATAGAATAGACGTCTCTCAATTTCCTGATTTGGTGCCCGTTTTGGCCGTATTATGCGCTTTGACGCCCGGCAGGCGGAAAATAGTCAACGCCGCCCGGCTCAGATTGAAAGAGAGCGACAGGCTGCGCGCCGTGAGCGCGCTTATAAAAAGCTTGGGAGGAGAGATTGAGGAAAGGGAGGATGGGCTGGCCATAACGGGCGTTTCTGCTTTCAGCGGCGGAGTATGCGAAAGCTTTAACGACCATCGGATTGTTATGGCGGCAGCCGTTTGCGGCGGTTAAAGCACGGGAGCCGGTAATAATTCGGGGCGCGCAGAGCGTAAATAAAGCTATCCGGAGTTTTGGGAGCATTATAAAAGTTTAGGAGTCCGTTTGGAATGCAGGCCGGATTGCTGCTGACATATTTAAAAAGCGAAGCGTGATCTCGGCAAACGGCTTTAAGAGCATGCCTGATTTGAAAAAAAGAAGTTAAAAGCATGGCGGGGAAACGGTTTTAAGCCGTTTTTCAAGGGCGGATTAAAAATGATTGGGAGGCGGATATAGGATGAGCATGACTATAGGCGAATGTTTTAAAATAAGCATATTCGGGGAATCGCACGGCCCGGCCATAGGCGCGGTTATAGACGGAGGCCTGCGGGAACAGAGATTTCCCTTGAGAATATAATGCTGCCATATGCGCAGGCGCGCCGGCAGGCCGGGCACTACCCCCGCGCCGAGACGGATATCCCTGAATTTCTTTCAGGGCATATTTAACGGCCGGGCGACGGGCGCGCCCATTTGTCTTATAATACGCAATCAAAACACCAGGAGCGGAGATTATGAGCAGCTTAAGGCTTTGATGAGGCCGGGGCATGCAGATTATCCGGCGTATATAAAATATAAGGGCTTTAACGATTACAGGGGGCGGGCATTTTTCAGGACGGCTCACTGCGCCTATTACTGCCGCCGGCAGCATAGCGAAGATATTATGCAGAAAAAAAGAGGAATATATATCTGCGCGCGTTTGGCCAGCGCGGGAAAGGCGGAATCTCTTCCCCTTTAAAAGCCTGGAGCCGGAGGAATTTAAGAAGCTGTGGGAGAAGGATTTTCCCTGCGTGGGGGACGCGCAGGAGCTTAAGGAGGAAATAAGCCGCGCGGCTGAAAATGGAGATTCACTGGGCGGAAGCATTGAATGCGTTATAACCGGGCTGCCTGCCGCTGGGGGAACCTTTTTTTTTTGATTCGGTTGAAAGCTGTCTGGCCCATATATTGTTTTTTTCCGTTCCGGGAGTAAAGGGGCTGTTTTTTTCGGCGCGGGCAGGAAGCGCCTGAAATGAGGGGTTCGCAGTTTAACGACGAGCTGGAGCTGGGGGAGAACGGCGTCAGAGCAAGAAGCAATAACAGCGGCGGCGTAAACGGGGAATAACCAACGGCATGCCGGTGGTTTTCAGGGATTAATATGCGCCCCACTCCCTCCATATCAATGGAACAGCATACTGTAAACGTGGCCGATATGCAGGAGGAGATCCTGAGAGTGCGCGGACGGCACGATCCATGCATAGCCGTGCGCGCCGTTCCGGTTATTGAGAGCGCGGCGGCTGCGGCGCTGTATGATTTGCTGCTGCGCGGCGGCAGTTTATAAAATATTTTATGCCGCAGTGCGGCGGGAGGTATTAAATATATGGATATAAAGGAATTGAGAGAAAAGATTAACGGTATAGACGAGCAGCTCACCGGCCTTTTTGATTGAGCGCATGGAGCTGGTCCGCGGAGTAGCCGAATATAAGAGGGAGCATAATCTTCCAATACGGACGCTTCCTGGAGCAGGAAATTCTGAAATCGCTGTCCGTTTTGGGGGCGGGGAATTTTCGGGCGACCTCACGGCTTTTTTCACAAAGTTGTTTCAAATCAGCCGGGGCTATCAGAGCAGGCTGTTTTGGGAGATAATTTGAGCTATATGGATGAATTGCTTCGCAATATGCCCGGCGCGGGAGCCGGAAGCCGTGGCCTATCAGGGGCGTTAAGGGCTCTACGGCGAGCAGGTGTTCAGCGAGCTTTTTTCCGCAGGCCCAGGCGAAGGAATGCGCCAGCTTTGAGGATGTGCTCAAAAGCCTGCAGAATGGAGCCGATTACGGAATACTGCCTATTGAGAACAGCTCGACGGGCGGCATAAGCGAGGTATACGACCTTTGCGCAAATACGGCGCTTATATAGTGCGGAGCATGTAATAAAAGTGGAGCAGAATCTTTTAGGCGTGCCCGAGCGCGTATGATATTAGCAAAGGAAGTGTATTCTCATAACGAGGCTGAGCCAGTCCAGAGATTTTCTGGCCGAGCATCCTTTATGGAAACAGGTTCCCCTATTATAATACTGCTGTCAGCGCACAGTATGTTTCCCAAAGCGGAGATCCATCTAAGGCGGCCATAGCCAGCCTGAGGCCGCCGAGCAGGTATGGCCTGGAGGTGCTAAGGGGCATCAATTTCAACAAAAACAACAATACGCGTTTTATTGTGGTATCCTCCAGCTTTGAAGCGGAAAAAGGACGCTGATAAAATGAGTATATATCTTTCTCTGACTCATGCGAGCGGCGCGCTGGCGCAGATGCTGGATATTTTTCAGAAGCGGGCATCAATCTTACCAAAATTGAATCCGGCCTATTTATAAAAAAGCTGGAATATTTTTCTATATAGATTTTGAGGAAGCGTTCATGAGGGGAGAGTAGCAATACGTAACTGAACGGCTACACTGA
>VOFJ01001018.1_pt1 | contig 33435 bp, 46 predicted proteins | sample 5384081 | NCBI WGS metagenome assembly VOFJ01 (sample SAMN12384729, study PRJNA508395) | human gut metagenome | isolation source: healthy gut I | host: Homo sapiens | reverse complement strand
CTACCTGTGCCCGGATGATCTGAAATACAGCCGAGTTTCCTCCGCCTTGACCGAAGCATACCATGACAAGCAAAATCCGTGTTTACCTGGGGTGCCGACAATAGAACTTCGGATATTGTGTAGTCCGTGACAGTGCATGGTCCGCAGCAGCCGCAGAACACTTTCCCGCGTAGAGGGTAATCATGCTACGCTTTTTGTTTGGGATAGAAAAGCGGCGTATGCCGGCTTTTTGCCTGCTCGAATAACTCTTTGTTGACAATCGCCGGATGGTGATCCGGTATCTTGTACCATTCGCTTTCATCTTTCAGCCTTATGCGGTGCCCGCCGATCTCGGTAACAGCCCGCTTGCCTATGACATAGGTGCCGATATGGCGTTCATCCTCCAACATACGCAGGACGGTTGAACTGCTCCATGTTCCATGCGTCCGCGATACATCGCAGAAGCTCTGTCCCTTGCTCTTGCGGTATTCTCCAGGTGTGGGGAGATATTCCGCCGGAACAACTTCCTGGTAATCTCCGCCGCTATGGTTCCCTCGGCGGCCCACCGAAAGATCAGGCGGACAATTTCAGCCACATTCTCGTCAATCTCCATACGTCCATCCGCGCTTTTCCGGTACCCATAGGGGCAAATCTTGCTCTGGTACTCATGCCGCGCGCATTTTTTGCGTATTTGGCGGTTTTCGTCTTGACCGACATATCCCGGCTGTAGCACTCACTGATAAGATACTTAAAGGCCACATCAATGCCCCCCGGTATCTCCCTTTGAAATTGATGGTGTCAAAATCATACCCTTCCTTTGCTAAGCAATGTTTCGTTTATCTAAATTCACCACCCCATATCCATCAGCCATCTGTTTACCCTTTCCTCCCGCTTTTTCCATACTGTTTCCCGGCTTTGCCGAGCTTCAGCTCCCCGCGAATACGGCCATCCAGCAGATACATGATCCGGTCACTGCTGCCTATCCGTCGATTCTTCCAGAGAGGCGTACAGGACGCTCCAAATCACGGGAGCAGTATCAGGCCGATTGTGGATTTTCGCCGTTTTGCCGCCATTCGTAATATCGGAATAAATACCGCAGACGGCGTAGCTTGACTTTTTTCCCATTTACATTTAAGTCCAGCGTATCACCGACAGACAGCTTCAATTCTTCCGCGTTCAAAGAGGACAGCGCGATCTCGTTTTCATTCATTGGTAGTGTTCCGGCTGAAAAGCTGACAGGAAAAATACTATGGTCGCCCGCTTCAACCGTCAGATTGACCGTCCGCCATCCGGCAGAGCCGCCGGATAGGAACAGGTCTGGAGGACTGTGTATTTTTCTCACCTGTGGGTCTTTTCCCCAGCGCAGCAGCAATTTGAGCGGTCATACTGTCAATGTCTTTGATCTGTCGAATGTCAATACGGATTTCCGCACTGCCAATTCCCATATAGGTTACAAACTTTGGGGAGGAAACCGTGTTATAAAGGTTTTGCGGAACGAGCATCAAAAAAAGGTACAGGCTGCTGTAACAAATCCAATCAAAAGAACCTTCCCATATCCTTTACCGGCTTTCTGCGCCTGGAACATTGCATCCAGCGCGGATATTTTGTCTGTCTTTTTTTAAGGAATGGCGGATAGAGAGAAGAATGATACCCTCGGCCAATAGCGCCGCCAAGAGGGTGGCAAATATTTTTTAGGCCTCCTTGATCTGCCGTTCCGTATAGCTCCTGAAGCTTGCCTGGCAAGCGGCTTTTGAAGGATAGCCGCCATTCCCAGCCCAATGAACGCGCCACAGAGGGAGAACAAAAGATATTTTCGCAAAATAAAGCCGTCTGATTTCCTTCCGCCCGATTCCAAGAGCTTTCAGCATACCAACTTCTTTTCTGTCCCGCTCCATCTGCAAGGACAGGATGAAATGGATACAAAGCATGGAAATCAGCAGCATAATGATACTCATAAGAAAGATCACAAAAATCATTGTTCCATCGGATAGCGCGTTCATCATGCGAACCAGAGGCCGGGTGATGGTCGGACCATTAGCGGGAAGACCGCTGGCGGTATAGGCTGTCTGAAAGACATTCATATCAACCCCATCCCGCAGCAGAAATTCAATCAGATATTCTTCCTCACCCTGGTCGCCTTGCAGCAGCGCATAATCTGCCGCACTGACAAGAAAGCGTTTTTTGACGAAGCCATCATGGAGTTCATCTGCGCGTCCCGGATAAATCCCGCAACCGTAAGCGTCTGGCCTTCAATCGTCATGGTACTTCCTGCCGCCAAGCCATATCGGTCACGGTAGCAGATGGGGACATAGACCTCTCCGGCAAAACCTCCGGACATGTGCCATCCATGCCCAGCAGAAAGTCGAACCGTTTTCCCTGCACACAAAGCCCATTATCCTGGGCGCTGTCGATCAGGCTTTGACCGTCCAGTGCGACATTGCTGTTATCCAGATTCAAGAAGTGGCATATTTGCCAATCCTGTACTTCTTCACGACTTTCAGAAAAACGAGTAAGCGCCGCATCATCTACGGCTCCGGTGTGCATCTGTATGAAGTCGGGGACAATGGCACTGTCCATCAAAGTGCTGATGGCTCCCAACAGATTACTGCAAAGAAGCACCGTCAACGCCAGCAGCGCAGCAGAAATCGCCATAAAGAAAAACCGTAGCAGCAGACATCAGCTTATTTTGTTTGACATCATTCCAAATTAGTTTCTTTAACATGGCAAATTCCTTTCCAATGCTTTGACGCTTTTCATGGAACCCAGCAGCAGAGCCGTCAGGCCGAGCAACCCGCCCGCCACCATGACGATGCTGGCGGCCCCGTCCCACGCTGCTGATGTGAAACTGCGCCGCCGCCCGTCCGCCGCTGTGCCTGCCAACGCATAGGCCACCACATACCCGATCTGCGATAGGAAACCGATCACACCCCAGGCCCGTCCTTGCAGTTCGTCCGGGATGTTGATCCTGACCAGATAATCCAGGCAGTTGTTGGCAAACGGCAAAGTGGCAAAAAGAACAGAAAACCAAACAGGCACATCAGGTAAATATTTTCCCGGATTCCAAACCCAATCATGCCGATCCCGGCCAGAAGCAAGGACACACTCAAGATTTTAACATATTCCCGCTTAATACCTTTCGCACCTAAAAACAGGCTGGATACCAGCATCCCACAGGCACAGACAGTTTCCCCAACGCCAAGTGTGGCGCTGTCCGCAAAATCCAGAATCATAGGCTGGGCTAGGGTTTGGAATGTTCCCATAAAACAGGTCATAACCGCGGAAACCGCAATCAAAACGGAAATGCCCCGATTACCCGCTATCGCACTCCAGCCCTGACGCAGACTTTCTCCAAAGGAAGGCTTATTCTCGACGGTTTTTCTGGCGATCTCTTTCCGAATCACTGCCGCACCGATCACGGTAGGGAAAAAAGTGCAAATGTCAATCACCAGCAGCAGCTTAATGTCGCTGACCGCCAGCAGCCCGCCGGCCAGGATAGGGGGAGATCAAATACCTTGCGCTCCCGGCAATGCTCACCATGCCGCTGGCTTTGGAATATTCCTCACTGGTCAGGAGGTCCGTCACAGTTGCCCGATAGGACGGTTCCAGCAGGGCGGAGAATGTAGAGCTGATGAAAACACCGACACATATCTGCCAGAGAGCCGCTTCGCCATTCATCATGCACAGCAGTATGTAAAGGATGCCAAACGCCGAGCAACCGTCACCTACCATCATGAGTAAACGCCTGTCGTGACGGTCTGCCAATACGCCAGCCGGGACACTGAGCAGCAGAGTGGGCAGGAAAGCCAGCAGCGTAACCAGCGCCATACTCCCGGCGCTTCCGTCTGCTGAAACACATATACGCCCAGCCCGAAGCTGGTCAGTCCTCCGCCAATGGCCGAAATGAACTCGCCTGCCCATAACAGCAAAAATTTTGAAAAATTGCTTTTCTTATATTTCATCCTCTCAATCCTCCATAGATTATAGACCGTCTGCCTGTCGGTGTAAGGGCTGAAAATAAAGGAACCATCCTGTTCCTCTATTTTCGTTATTCTTTTTGGCCGTTTTGAAATATAGGGAGAATAGCAGCCTGCATACTTCCCCGTTCCATCCCCAACAACCGTTCCAGATTATAAATAAAGGCCGCAACCTTTTGTTGACGCTCGGTCTCGCTATGCTGCACCAAGGCATCGAATACCGTGTTGGAATACAACAGCGTCATTTCTGCCACCTCTGCCGGATAGTCTGTATGGCAGATTCCCTGTGCAATTCCTTCTTCAATCAGGCTGGTGATGAGAGGGTTGATCCCGACCAGCAACCCGTCCTGCATTTTCTGGTGGAGCAACGCATTTTTTGCGGTTTATGAACCTGCTCCATAACTTCCTGACCGAGATTTCCATCTACATTTAAGGCCATCATCATCATAGTCAGCCGCTGCAATACAGGTATGCCTTTTTGATTGAAAATGTCCGTCGCCTTTTTTTATGAGCTGTCTCGACATCCTCTCAATCATGGCATCCAGAATATCTTCTTTTGACTTGAAATGATAGTATAGTGTTCCTCTGGCAATGCCAATCTCATTCAATATGTCATTTGTACTGGTGTTATCGAAGCCCTTTGTTCCAAATAACCGTTCCGCTACATCCAGAATTTCATTTTTTTGCGTTCTTCTGCTTCTTTTTACAATTCGCATTTTATCCCACCATTCCCGCCAAATACTTACCGACATTCTGTCGGTAAGTATTCTACCATAATTCAAGTAAAAAAGCAAGCAGAATATTCCTGATAACTACCGGCAAGCAATGCAATCTTCCGTAAGATTGCGTATTTTAGAGGATTTCCCGTTGCCGTGAAACCCTCTAAAATGCTTGTTGGTGACATGTCCCCAAACCCCTGAGATCGTCACCTGCGGTGACGGCTGCGCGTTCCTTCGGAACGCTGAAAACTGGGAGCAACATAAAACTATTGTCGGGATTTTTGCTTGTCTTTCTGCTGCTCCTCCTGAGACGCAGGAATGTGTCCAGCAGATAGTCCACATTGGCCTTGATATTGTGAAGCTCCTTCATATCAGACCGGGCCTGCTTATAGGCGGCATAGGCTTTCCGTTTCTGTTCCAGCAGACCGGCGTATTCCTCTCGGAGCGATTTGACGGAGGGCAGTTTCGTGATTCCTATGCTGTCAAAATATTTCTTCGCCGCCTGGTGTAATAGAATATCCGCCTCATGCTCTGCCCGGAACTTTTTACTATAACCGGCCTTACGGTAATCTATATAAACCGCCCGCGTTTTTGCATAGTTGACGATCTGTTTCTGCAATTCTCCGTTAGCGGTCATCTGCGATTCCAGTTCCTTGATCTGTGCTGACAGTGCATTAAAGCTGACGGTAGCCGCCGCAGCTTTTTCCTGCAAATCTTCATAACTCATATCCCCGTGCTCTTTCAGGTAGATCACTGCCTGGGAGAGCTGTTTTAAGTTAAATACCTTCGCCCAGCGTTCATAGCCCGGTCCCTTGCCGGCCCCCGGACCGCTGCCTCAATATCCACCAGCAGCCCAGCCTTTGGAACGGGCTTTTGCGAAAAAAGTACGGCGGGGTTTTTGCCGTGCGGGTGCCCTCGATCCGTTCCTGTATCGCCTGCTCGGTATAGTCGCCTTTCAGCGTATTGCACCGGGTATAGTTGTTCTGCCCCGGCCCCCGGGGCCGGAGGTTCCTGCGTTCCCGGTTGACTTCGATTCCGGCAGCCTCCAGCTTTTTCAGAAATTCCTCAAAGTCTTTCGGCCTTTCTTCCAGAGCTGCGTTGATTGCCCGGCGTAGCTGCTCCTGAAAAGAGGGCTGTTTTTCGTTTCCCAGCCATGTGCCATAGTGGTCCCTGCTGGGTTTTGGATTTTCCACGATAGACAGACCGTGCTCCAGACACAGCTTGTCATTCATGCGCCGGATCGCCCAGGTAGAGCCCCAGAAGTTGCGAAATTTTTTCTGACAGTCCAGTGTAGTAGAGTTGATAATGATGTGATTATGGACATGGTGCTTATCCACATGGGTGCAGACAACAAAGGCATGGTTTCCTTTTGTGAGCTTCAGTGCCAGCTCCCTGCCGATCTGATTAGCTTCTTCTGGCGTAACTTCGCCGGGCTTAAATGCCTGACGGAGATGGTAGGCGATCACATCATCTGCACCCTGATTTCTGCCGGTCAGATTTGCATACTGTCGTTTGGACAGAAGAAACTCTGCATCAGCAAGCCGGGTATCACACTCATAGCCATAAATGAATTTTCCAAAATCGGTTTTCTGCGGATTTTCTACATAATCAATAATATCTGAGATCGCAGTAGAGATATTCCGACCTTTTCCTACATGCAGAGGCATCAGTCTTGTGGTCGCTATCAGGATCACCCCCTTGTCAAAATGAAAGAGCTGCCCGGAAGGACAGCCCTTAGTATGTATTCATTATAGCGCCGGTGTATCTTTTTTGCTTTGGCGCCCGCCCGCCGCATTTCCATAGCGCCAGCGGGTGATGTTCAAATACGCGGGAGAATATCAGCGTCGTCAAACAAAAGACCCGGCTGATATTTTCCCTCCGCAAAAGCCTGCCAGAAGGACAGCTCCGTATCTTCCGGTTTTAGAATCGCGGCTAAATAATCCCTTTACCTGTTTCTGCGCGGAGGCCAGGTCAAAGCGTTCTCCACGGCGCAGCACCGGTGTAAGGTCCGTCCTGATTTTCCGTGCGGATATGCTGCCGATACCATCGAGGTCAAAGTGTTCCGGCACGGTTTCCGAAGCAATCGCCGCGTAGAACATAATACACTTTCTGAAAAGCGGTTCCTGCGTCTCGTCAAACAATCCATACTTTTGCATATTGAACATATCATATAAATCCGCGGCGCCGCCCGGTTTAAGAGGGCAACCGTCTTTGCGGAGAAGATTTCCAGAGGATCAACGCTTAATACTGTAAGCTTCTGATCGTTCCATGGCAAATAAACCGGTCTGCGGGAAACAGGCAGCGTATGACAGCGGAGCATATTAGTTGATCTCTATTTTCAGGTTGTCTTTCATTCCTCCGGCATTCACATACTCGTACACGAAGGAATCCAGCGCGTGGTATTGCTTTGATTTCAAACTCAGCGTATAGCCGGAAGCCGCCATGTATTTTTGTATGTGTTCATTGATCTGCGCCCGCTCCACCAGCATGGGTTCCCTTGATACATCCTTTGAGAAATCGAGGTCTATATCAACCGACAGGCGGGGCAGATCAAAAATCGTCAAATTGATTGCCGTGCCACCTTTCAGGGCGAGGCTGTCCGCAAGCAGCCCATCGCTTTCCATAAAAGAAAAGAACGTCCGCGAGGCGGCAGACCTTCTCAAAGGTGTCACGGACAAAGCCGAGTTCTTTGGCCTGCCTGCCAAGCGTAATACGGTCAAAGCGCATCATAATCAGTTACCCCCTTTATTTATGATTGTTTTCAAATCTTTTGGAGCAAACAGTTTCCATCTGTTATGAAGAACAAAATCGCCCTGCTTTTTTTCAAAGAGATAGGTTTTACTGGCAGAAGACCGTTTTTTCACATTCCGCAAAAAACGGTTCCGGTAAAGACAGTTCCTCTTTCCATGCTTCAAGAATATATCCGGCCTTTTGATATAGCTGCGCCCGGCCATACAGTTCCAGCGCGTCAAGCAGTTTGTTGTAATCAAGCGAAGGAATCAGGAGAATGCAGCGCAGCAATTCTTCCAGGCCTCCGATCTTTTCAAAATCCGCTATACTGTCTATCACGGTCCGCTCTAAAGAAGTCACGCGGATGCCGGTGTCTGTTTTTATGATGTCCGCATTTCCCCGGCAGACCATCGGACAGTAATTTACGCTGTCATAAGAGAACGGGCGGACGCGCTTTTGGGTGGTGAAATACACATCATAAAAAACCTGGTTCGCATATCCGTAGTATTCAAAGGCGCTGTGGTGGGACACACAGGCATCGTCTGTCACGCGGGAAGCTATCTGGTAGCGGTTCGGGATCGCCTGTCCGGTTTTTTCCATGCTGATGACCGCATATAGATTGCGGCGCACACGCTCGATATATCCTTTTTGCAGATAACTCTTTATCTGCCATACAGCGGAGCTTTCTGATCCGGCGAGCTGCACCATATCATCATGTGTAAAACAGCGCAAAGCGGCAAGCTCTTTGTATAGTTCCATTGCACAGCCTCCTTTTTTGTTTTTATTATAACGCAAAGCAAGAGAAATTACAATGGTTTTGAGCAGATTTAGAAATAATCGTTTTTTGAACCGCACAAAACAATAGGGAAAGTATCTGTTTTTGTGCGAATTTGAAAATTCTTTACCGTTCCGGCTCTTTCCGTTTTGTTGGTGTATGTAAGGCTGCCGTCTGCTCTGTATTCTGTTTCATACTTTCGCGGATCGAGACTTTTTTTTCCCATGTTTCTTTGTATAATCGAGCCGGGCCTGTGTAAGAAAGAGATCGACAAGTCCGGGGTGGCTGCGGTCCACCACAAAGTAAACATTCCGGTCCTGGCCCTGGCCGAAGCCGTCCGGGTTCTCATAGACCGGAATGGTTTTCGCCCAGGCTTTATTATCACGGGAAATACGCCCATCCCAATCTTTTTGCCGGACCGTGTTGGCAAGAACATAAAACATCCGGTCATAGCCGAACTCTTCCAAAACCTGATGTACTGCCTCCGTGCCGAGGCGGTTATCCCGGTAGTGATCGGCAATGGCCTGTTCGATTGCCTCCTTACAGGCGATATTTGTCTTATAGGAAGCGCGGTATTGTTCCAGCTCTCCATGCTCATGCGCATAGGAAGCCGGATAGATATATAGTTGTGTTGTGTCTTTCATGTGATCCCTCCAAATAGAAAAAAAGCTGCCTTGTGAGACAGCCCCGAATAGTGAAAAAGAGGGCGGGACACTGAAAATGCCCCGCCCATAAGTTTATCCAAATACAAAATCCCTGAGTGCGTGGTTTGCGCCGCCGATCATCCCGACCAGCCAGGCCGCCGCCATTGGCAGACCGTAGAGGGCTTATCAGAAACGCGATCACCAGCCATGCAAGCCCGGCCCACATTCCGGCAGTAAAGAACAGCACCAGCGACGCCAGAAATACAATGCCTGATAAAATCCCCAGCACCGCGCCGGACGCAATCACCAGGAACTTGCACACCAGATAAAGAATCCCCGTAACCAGCATAAAGGGAAACGCCAACAGTTTGAATATCAGACGCATAGGTCAAGCCTCCTTCCACGGGAAAATATCATATCCCTCTGCCAAAATTCTACCGTGCCGGTTCCCGAAAAGCAACGGCTATTTTCTCCGTTTATGAAATGTTTGCAAATCCCCGGATCAGTTTGTCCATGCCATCCCAAAGGCTGTCCAGACGGGTGCGGATGTCATCTATATCTGCGGCATAAATATTGCCGGTCTCATTGGCCCGTCTGGTATATTGGTTTAAGTTATTGGAACAAATGCGGAGAAGCCGGATCATTTCCTGAATATCTCCCATATCAAGGTGGATGATGTAACCGTCTACGGCCATCTTTCGCAGATATGCCGACAGGTTGGTAATGCCAAGTTCCGCCATGCGTTCTTTTACCAGTTCGGCCTCCGCTTCGGACATGACAAATTCGACGCGGACGGATTTTTTGTTATGCCCGCCATTCATCGTTCCAACCCTCTTTTATGAGATGAGACCTCCTGCGTCGAAACCGCCGTCTTTGCTCTTTTGAGTTTTTCCCGCAGGGTGGTCTTTTCCAGCTTATCAAGATATTCCTCCAGATTTCCGGCTGTCGCATGATAGCTGCGTTTGAGGCGTTCCCGTTTTAGAATTATCATCAGCTCCGGCTCATTTTCTGGCAGATAAGTCATTGTTTTAGGGGCTCCATGCTCTGGCATAAGCCGGTTCATAAATTGTCTCCGTTCCTGATAGGGAATCGTGATAACATTTCCATCCTCAAAAGCAACGGCTACATTTCCGATTGGACAGGTCAATTTTTTCATCCGTTCCACATGTTCTCTATAATTTAGCGGATAGAGATCGCCAAATATTTTTCCGTCCCTGACTTCTTTCAAAGAGATGGCATAAGCCAAAACGGGATCATTTGTCTGCTCCTGGTAAAACCGCCACACTTTGTTTTCATGGCTGCCCTCCAGATAAACTTCCCGTTCGCGCAGGGTATAGGTTCCGCAAGGGCGTGACATCCAAAGAAGCTGTTTATCCTCTGAACGCTCTGACACAGCCAGTTTTGAGATCAGTTCCTTATCCAGGTCAAAGTCCTCTTTATAATGTTGGGTATGAAGATCTACGATACGGGAAAGAGCACCCAAAAGATCTACATCCTCAAATCTTACCCCGGCCATCAGCGTTCCCTTTCCGGCACCGGAGGGATCATCTGCCTTGCTTCATGCTCCGGTTTGTCTGCTTTCAAACGGTCCATCAAAGACGGCTTTGCTTCCGGCACCAGCTCCCGGATTTCTTCATCCGTCTGTCCGTCTGTCAGATCCGGGCGCACAGGAGGTTCGTTGTTCAGCCTGCCATCCAGCATATTGTAGTTGCCGGTCTGACCTTCCTCATAAAGTTCTGCATTGCGCAGATAACTCTCCGGCGCCTGAAATGGCTGTCCGGCAAACAGAATTTCTCTTTGTGCTTCAAACTGCCGGAGAACCCCGTTTTTCAGCCGGGCAAACTCCGCATACTGATCCGATGTAAGCCCGCGCTCCAGCATTTCCGCCTGAGAATGGGCCCAGCCCTCACCGTAGAGGAAATAATACATATCCGCCCGGTCTGTGACAAAACATAGGGAACCGTCGCCGTTATCGTAAAAGGGGTAAGCCCGTCCTGATAGTGATAGCGTTCCTCACGGCCCAGATAGACCCGGTTGTCTGCCCAAGCATGGCGACCATGCCGGCATAATTGCTGTGGACCGCGGAACGGATTTCCACCAAAGGGATCTGTTTGAGAAAATCTGCCTGCCGGGAATCTCATTTTGTTTTCCACCGCCGCGTTTCTTGGGGCGTCTGTTCCTCATGGGCGCGGGCATCTCTGTCCGGTTGTGTTCCGTCCCTTCGGACAGCACCGGGCTCCGGTTCTTTTTCCTTTCACAAAATAGTGGACGTTGGCAGTCGTGTTCGGCTGTTACATTCCTTCGCGTAAGCCTTCGGCAGCCTCCTGGGAATCAAATTCAACGGTTTCGTCCATTTTTTGCACCAGCTTTCCGCCCGTCCAAAAAATGAAGCGGCTGCTGCGCACCGCCCATACACCGTAAGTCTTTTTCTTTTTCCATCGGCACCTCCTGTTATCGTTCCTGCTGCTTTTTGTTGGTTTTAGCCGGGCAGACGGTTCCGCTGTTTTCGTTTCTTTAAGCCGCTGCCGGAGGGAGGGCTTGCGTTCCAGTTTGTATCTGTGATATTGACGTACTCGCCGATGATACAAAGCGCCTCGCCATAACTGCCGGAAGCAAATACCCGGTCCTTCATTTCTTTTGCCTGGTCTGTTCTTTCCCATGCTCCCGCAAAAGTGCGGGCAGCGATCCCCACCAGATTAAAAATATTGCCATCCTGCCCGATCAGCGCACAATCCGGTTTTTTGCCGGCTCCGGCGCCGGTTCCCCGATAAACCCGCCCAAATAATTCGGAACAAAAATCAGAGAGCCATGTGCCGCCGAAAGTATCATGGGTCTGTAAACGCCACACGGCAAGTTTTCCAATCTCCAGGTCCACACCCTCAAAGGGATAGAAAGCAGACAGGTAAGGCCGTCATACTCAAAAAGCGGAAATATCCTGGAACTTCGCGCCGATTTTTTCAGAATACCGGCCTCGTGAACATTTCATTGATCCCGTCAAGCCATTCCTGCAGCTCGCCGCCGCAGCCCTGCAAGATCAGGCCGTCTTTTCCCCGGCATACGGCGAAGGTCCACTGTTTCAATATGGTTGATACTCAAAAAATCGCCTCCTATCGTTGTTGTTGGTTTTCTTTTCCTGTGCCGAACGACTTTGCCCTCCGGCGTTTTTTCTTAGCTGCTGCCGGAGGGAGGGGCTTTGTTCCTCTTTCTGTAAATCCGTAAGGATCGCAGATAAGGGGCTGTTCCCCACCGGCTCCCCCGAAACCCCGTACCATCGTTCCGGCCAGTGCGCCGTTTTCCCTGAACATTTTCAGTGTGTCAAAAGCCCGGTCAAAAAGAGAAATGTTTCCGAATCTACACATGGGGCAAAGATGGATCACCCCTTTGGGATAGTTCCTGCCAGTCCCGATCCAGCCCCGTACAAAGCTATCAAAATCCTTTATGATACCAGCAGCCGCCAGTTCTTCCGCATGGCTGCCTGGAAGTCCCTTCGTTTTTCCAAACTGTTTTCCCAGGACCAGCACACCGGTCTTTGGATTGAACAGGAAAGCGCCGGTTGTCGATCTGCTGCATGTCAATGGCCTGCGTCCCGGTATCGATCCGCATGATCTCCGGCACAATCGGTATTTTTTCTATAGGCATCCCTCCAAACTGTCATAAAAATAGAGCGCCAAAAAGCGCCCTTTGTCCGCAACTTAGCCCCATTTCAGAGGCCGGGAGTATTCTAATATAGGTGCCCCGTAAACAGGGCCTTAAAACCCTTGAAAACACTGGCCTGATTGAGCTAAGTTGCGGACACATCACCCCCTGTTTTGCCGCCTGCGCCGTTTCCGATCCCGCTCGGATTTCCGTCTGGCAAAGGTCCGGCAATAATCGGAGCAATACACCTGGCTTGTGACCGGAAGGTAAGCCTTTCCGCAGACCGGGCATATCTTCTGCCTGAGAGAAGTATCTTCACCGGTCAGGGCAGATTCCAGCTTTGGCTCCGTAGGCAGCACCGCCGCCCGGAAATAACGGCAGAACGCGCCGGTCCACCATTTATTCAGCATGAAACAGGACAGTCCAGGGGGAGGCAGAGCTTATCCTGGCAGTCATAATTGGCGCACAAATTCGTCACCAGCCTTCGGATCGCCGCCCGCTCGGATCGTGTCAGTTCTCTTTCCGGCAGGGCGCTCATTTGCGCCCGCCTTTCTTCGCCGGAAATTCCAGCTTGAAATTCACATACTTGCCGCCCGTATCATCCAGCACCACAACCGCGTCATAGGTCCGGCCCGTTTTTTCACTGTAAAGCCCGGACATGAAACGCGGCCCTCTTTCAGAAGGGCCGCCGCAACGATTTTTGTCAGGGTTTTCTTCTTGCCGGTAAAGAATTTATTGTCTTTCCAGAGGGCAAAGGAGCAGTCCTGATTTTCACAGAAAAATCCCTTTTTGCCCTCATACACAGTGCCGCCGCAGCGGGGACAGGTGCCGACAGCCTCGCGCCGGGTTCCTTTTTGCATCGGGGAACAGGCCGGCAAACCGTTCCTCCGGTGCGGTATGTTCTTTGACAAGCGCCCGTGTTCATATCGGCGATCCCTTCCATGAAAGCCTCCGCGCTGATCTCGCCGCGCTCCACCTGTTTTAGTCTGATTCCCATTCCGCGGTAAGCAGCGGGGATTTGATATTATCCGGCAGGACCGTAATCAGGTTGGTTCCCTTTTCCGTGGGAATGAGCTGTTTCTTCTTTCTCTGCACAAAGCCGGTTGCTACCAGCTTTTCCCAGTGTGGCGGCACGGGTAGCCGGGGTGCCTAAACCCTTGCGCTCTGCATCCTCCGGTGCGTCTGCCGCGCCTGCCGTTTCCATAGCTGCCAACAGGGAATCCTCCGTATAGTGCTTTGGCGGGGAGGTCTTGCCTTCCCGGACGCCTGCTGCCACCGGTTCAAAGGTCTGGCCCTGGGTAAGCTCCGGCAAGGCCGCGTCTGCGGGGTCCGCCTTTTCCGGTTCCGCGTGTTTCAGCCCCATGCGGTAGAGCCGTTCAATTTCCTTCCAACCTGCCTGCAAGACGGTCTTTCCTTTCGCTGTGAAGGGATGGCCCGCACAATCCAGTACCGCCGTGACCGCCTCAAAGCGGTGCGTCTGGCCGGTGGCGCAAAGGAGCCTCATGGCGATCAGCGTCAGAACATCCCGTTCCCCCGGAAGGGGAGAGCAGACAGGTCCGTCCGGGCGATCTCCACGGTGGGAATAATGGCATGGTGGTCGGTGACTTTACTGCCGTCCGTCACCCGGTCAATATCCGGTTCGCCCAGGCAGCCTTTCCCCGAAAGGCATGTTGTCCCGCAGCCACAGGATCAGGGAGGTAGCGGTTGCCTGCATATCCTCGGTCAAATACTGGCTGTCGGTACGGGGATAGGTCGCCAGCTTTTTTCTCATAGAGGGATTGCAGGTAGTCAAGGGTCTGCTGGGCGGTGTAGCCGTAGATACGGTTACATTCCCGCTGCAAGGTCGTCAGATCATAGAGGCGGGGAGGCTGTACGTTCTTTGTCCTGTTTTTCCACTGAAAGGACAGAAGCCGTCTGCCTGTCACATTCCCTGCGGACCGCCTCTGCCGCCTGTTTCTCCGTTAGCTTATCACCGGAAGCAGTAAAACCGCCGCAAGTGATCTCCGGGACATAGAAGGGCCTGCTGGTAAATCCCTGAATCTCTGCCTCACGCTGCACCAAAAGCGCCAGCGTTGGGGACATGACGCGCCCGACATTCAGGGTGACACCGTACAGGACAGAAAACAGCCTGGTCGCGTTGATCCCAACCAGCCAGTCCGCACCGGCCCGGCAGACCGCGGCATCATAGAGGCGGTCATAATCCTTACCGGGGCGCAGGTGTTCAAATCCGTCCCGGATCGCCGCGTCCTCCATACTGGAAATCCAGAGGCGTTCCATCGGTTTTCTGCACCCGGCGTACTCATAGACCAGACGGAAAGATCAGCTCACTCTCGCGTCCGGCGTCAGTGGCGCACACCACGGAATCCACCCGTTTGTCCTTCATCAGCCGACACAGGAGGTCAAGCTGTTTCTTCTTGTCCTTCGGCACCTCATATTTCCATTCGTCCGGCAGAATCGGCAGATCACCATAGCGCCATCTGGCATACTGTTCCCCGTAGGCTTCAGGCTGTGCCAGCTCCAGAAGGTGGCCGACGCAACCAACTCACCAGGTAGCCGCCTCCTTCCAGATAGCCGTCCTTCTTTCTCATTTGCGCCCAATACCGCCGCCAACGCCATAGCGACAGAGGGCTTTTCTGCAATCACTAATTTCACTTGTCATCCTCCATTTCTTTGAAATATAGAAGGCAGCCGCATAGCTGCCCTTATAAACTCGGTTCCTGTTTTGCCGCTGTTTTTCCTTCGGTGCTTTTTCTGCCTGTTCTTTTACCTGCACCTTATTTTCTGCCAGCCGTTCCAGGAGCCCCTTTTCCTGTTTCCGGCCAAGAGTTTTTGCCGTCCGGTCATAATACTGCACCTTATCGGAAAGAAGGTCAGCCGGAGCGACCTGTGTCGCATTAACTTCCATAACCATGTTTTCCAGTTCCTTTGCCTGCATATCGCCATTATCCGGTACGATCAGCACCTCATGTATAGACGAGGGAGAACATAGAAATTCTTTCCAAGCAGCTCACCGATTTTATCCAGAACCCCGTCCCGCGCGAGAATCCCGGAACCGTTTACTTTGCTGGCATTTGTCAGAACATACATTGGCATAGTAGCTGCATCCAACGGTTCTGTGCACTCAAACAGATTTTCAGGTTTTGACGAGAACATGATTTCGTCCATCATATCTTCCATACTGTAAAACAGACCGGGCTTCTTTCTGTTTCTGCCGCAACTGCATCCTGATGAAGCTGCTCTTTAGTAACACCCCACAATTCCATCATACGATCTGTAACAACAGCAGAGGCAACACCCCTCTTTGCTCTCCATGACCTGAATCCGGTAGACCGCAGCCAACTCTCCGCACGGGGTAAACGGTTTATCTTTCAAATACTCCCGGTTTTGTTCCAGGACGCATAGACGGATAGCAAGCATGGGCTTTACTTGTCTGTAATCCATTAAGTCCGATACTTCAAAGGGAATCCTGGTATCTTGCTCCGTCCTGATCGTACGATTTCCCGTATGATTTCATCCATTGGCCGCCCCTGCGCAAAGCTGCTTGGCATAGGGTTCCAAATAGATTGTCGGGACAGTAATTTCTCCGTCGTTTCGGATCATAAGGCCGGTAAGCCTCCGGTCATTTCCTTTTGTCACTTCTTCCAGAGTGATATGAGCCTCCCTGATACTCCGGCGGTAAATACTCCCGGATATGGTTTTTGATATATTCCGCAATTTCAGTATTCATCCATTATTCCTCCGTTCCAAATTTTCGTAACCTTCATCCGCCATTTTTCCTGCCTGCATCAGACAGAGCAGCACAACGCCGGCTACTGTACCGGCTGTAAATGCGATAAGGTGTGTTATCATGCTCCACATAAAAACGCCTCCTTTCGGGCAAAAGAAAACGCCCACTGTCCAAGTGAGCGCTGTGCCAAGTTGTCTTATTCTGTTTTACTTTTTCGGGAAATAGATTTCTCCCACGGGTATTTCCCGCAGTTCTTTTTCATTTGATGTGCGAAGCGGATCGTCCTTACGGTTCCGCCTTTTTTCCCGCCCGTCATACACCGCGATTACCCGGTCAGAGTGTTCCACCATATAGCGGTTGCGGTGGGAATAGACGCTGGGCTGGTATTCCTCCTGTATCACGACGACATCACGGCAAGCCTCCAGCATTTCATAGGTCCGCCTCTTTGCCCTGAGACTGTCCAGCCGTTTCTGATATGGGATTACGGCAATCAATTCCAATGAAGGATCATCTTTCTGCTTTTCATAACTATTTCCACAAAAATACTGATCCACGCCCTCCGCGACCCCACTCATGAAGCAGGTAAAGCCGTCCGCAACCGATTTTTCAATTTCACGCAGCAGGGCAGCCTTTACATAGTTGATCTGATTCTGCGGTAAATCCCTGTGTCCCGTGACACAGCATGTTTTCTTTTTCATCTGGCACCTCCGATAATAGATTAAAACTACCGCCTTGCTATAGTGTAGTAGGTTTATTTTAGCAAGTCAACGCAAATACCCTTTTTTCATCTACCGAATATTTACCCTCCTGTAAGGTACAATCTATTATGAATGGGAGGTGACTATGATGTATGAAGATTTTGTCCCGGAACGATTAGGCGAAGCTGCGGACACAGAAAGGAGTTTCCGCACGCGATATGTCTTTATCGTTAGGTCAGGCAAACAACTACATCAATAATATTGAGAATAAAAAGTCACTTCCCGCTATGCAGTCTTTTTTTCTACATCTGCGAATATCTGGGTGTGACTCCGCAGGAATTCTTTTGACGAAGGAAATACTTACCCGGAAACCTTGAAGGAATTCATTGCAGAGGCAAGACAGCTTGATCCTCAATCCATGCAATATATCCTTGGTATTATGAAAGAACTCAATAGCAGAAAGTAGGCGGTCACGGTAATGGCCACTTTTTTTCGTGACTTTCTTTATTATATTTTATAATGTTCTCGAAATGTCCGCTCCCTATACCGATAAGTATTCAAAAACTGTTCCCCAAACAGCCTTTTTCTATTCGCCGGTACTGCCAAAAAGCTGCCGGTTCCTCGCTCTGTTCCCAGATCTGTTACAAAATCCGCAATGACAGTCGGCGTGATCACAAGCTGCCCGATACGGGCTCCCTTAAAAAGAGACTGCGCCTGATTGCTTACATTGCTGATGATCGCATGGATCTCTCCTCGGTAGCCGGAATCCACAGGCGGCAGTTCACAGACCAGACCTTTTACCGCCATACTGGTACGGGGAAAGATATATCCCGCATACCCATCCGGTATTTCCAGTCCAAAGCCAAGAGGAATTTTGGCGATTTCTCCGGGCTGTAAGGTGCAGTCATAGGGCAGATAAACATCTGCTCCGGCATCATTGCCATGAGGACGGTAAGGACGATGGTGCTCCGGCACGCCAAAATCGATTAGTTTTATTTTCATCGGCAGCCTCCTTCCCAAAGAGCGGGATAGTCTTTTTCTAAAATATCCTCTGGCGTCATATCTGCCTGCAGTTTTCGCCCGCAGGTCATTTTCCCTTCCAGACACATCGATCCAACTGACAGAAAGGCCCGGTCAGCGACGGGGCAAACAAGGCAGGGCTTAGGTCATAAAGTTCTTTCCAGACCTTTAACAGCACGATCCTTGTTTCATCTGTATTTCTTCGGCATACCCGCTGGCCGATGATATGTTTCCACTGATAAGGGGTGGTGCTGATGAGCAGTACATTCCGTAATCCCTGGGGCGTGGCATAGCCGGCCGCATCGTGCCCGCTTCCGGCAGTGCACAGGGCTTCATAACATTTCATGCTTTCATTACAACTTTTTAAGTACAGCTCCTGTACCACAGCCGGAGCCGTCATAATAGAATACGGGACAGCGAAATCCGCCTGTCCCGTATAGTTGCTGTACTGCAGCGATGCACTCATAAATTTTACTTCGTTCTGGTGGCGGGTGATCTGCGCCAGAAAACGCCTGCTGGCGCCGACAATGGCTACCGTGATCACCGCAAATTTCTGGATGGTAGGATGGGGAAGCGCCCCCATAGCTGCTACTGTCTGAACGCTGAATGATTTTTCGTAGAGCTCCATCAGGTCGTCCATTGAGGCAATCTTATGTCCCTGCTGGGTAAGTCTTGCCGCAAAGACCATGTTTTTTTCTGCTTCCGCTACCGCCTGGCAGTTCAAAATTTTTACTTCAATCTGTTTAATTGGTATGTCCCTCCTTTACAATCGCTTTCAGTAAGAACAGATAGTTAAGACTGTCTGTGATCTTTTCGTCCCATGTGTCCATCGGATAAACTGTTTCCTCGGCAAAGCACATATCGTATAGAGAAACAATATGCTTTGCCAGCATACCGGCAAGGGCACGCTGGGGCGTTGTGTGCTGTAAAGTTGCCGCTGCCTTAAATGCACCCAGCCGGTCCGGATCATCCCCGGTGTATTCTTTGGTTTTCCGTTTCAAGGTATCAGCACAGAGCCGCACCTGTTCGTCAAAAACGGCATTGACCTCTTTCTGCGTGATAAGGCATCCCTCCTTTGAAAATGGTTTTGTCCCGAATCCTGTATAGAATCCGTGACCATTTACGCGCTTGGCAGGTAGATCCAGTCGTGCATCAGGCACACGCTCGGCTCGTCCTCCCTGGGGACCAGCCGGTAGGTACATTCCCCATAGACCGTGCGTTTGTCCTCGATCTCCATTTCATAAGCCTTGTAAAAGCGGTATTCGATATTGGAGATAATACAGCGCAGGGTTTGCAGAGCCTCCCTTTGAGCTGATACGATCAGGTCACGGTCCACGCTGCGCTGTAGGAACAGTAGCGACTTGTAAAGCTGTACCTCCGTGCGGTAGGGGCGGCAGTCTTTCGTTTCCAGCCATCCGCAAAAAGCGACCGGTCCGCTCTGGATCACACTGCGGTCCGGGTGATAATACTCATAGCAGTCCAGGTTTGCCGTATTCAGAAGATAGAGCATTTCCCGGACTTCATTTTCCGGCATGTCGTAAAACCGCAAAAAGCGGGTAAAGATGGACATAGCCGGGAATGGAAATCATGGTATTTACCATAAAATAAAATCCTCCTTGTAAACAGCAGGTGCGGGAGCTTTTGCCCCCGCACCGTCTAAAATCTATATTTCGTTATCTACTTTCACGAGTTTTCCCATGACAAGAAAGCGTCCTGTGCCGCCCGGCGTACAGGTAGAAAGGGTCAGTACCTTATCGCTGCAGGTCACAGTCACATCACTTTCCACCGCAGAACGTTCCTTCATAGCTGTAAGCCAGGTAGTATAAGCACCGTCATCCTTCCAGGAAAGCTGCCAGGGAGAAGTTTTACTGCCGGATTCTTCCGGTTTTGCTGCAAATGCCGTAAAGATCTCCATGACATAACCCCCCTTCGGAGTAACGAGATACATCTGCCTGTGAGTATCAAAGTAACTTTGTTCATCGTACCGGTTCAGCAAGGCAAACATGGAACCATCCCGCATATTATGACCGTAAATGATCGTATTGCGGTCTGAAAAATCTGCCCGGTTTTCATAGTCGGCAAACAGGCAGCCAACCTTGTTATAGGTCCCGTCATAAAGATGGTTCAGGTAATACTCGTTGTTGTCGGTATGCGTCACCGGATAATTGAGCACCGTATCAGGAAGAGAAAGCCATCCGATGATGTCCGGTCCATTTTCACGGAGCGTTTCAAAGTCTACCGAAGGCAGGACAATATCGGCATCGTCCCGTTTTGGTTCTGTCGGATCGGGTGCCGACTCCGGGGAGGCTGTCTGCTCCGGTACTTCCACATATCCGGCAAGATCTCGATAGGCATCTTTACTCTCAGCATACTGGTTCAAGTCACGGAACACCAAAAAACCGCTGCCAAGAGCCACCAGAACGCAGAGTGAAAGGACAGAAACCCCGACAGCCGTTCTTTTCGGGGAAGTCCTGCTGTATTTTCCCTTTTTGAAATAATACACAGCAAATACGCTGCCACCGATCAGTACGGCTGCCAGCAGTCCGCCATACAGGAAAATATACGGATCATCCCCGGTCTGCGGTACCGGCTTTTGAGGGGTGGAAGGATTGGAGGGAACAGAAGGCTTTTCCGGGTTCTTTGGGTTATCCGGCTTTTCCGGTTTTTCATTAAAGAACTGGACTGTAGATGTCTGATCTGCCTTGATCTCCACCGTAGCGGCATCAGGAATGATGTAATCCTTGCTTGCCCGGTTTGCAACTTCTGTTACGGTATAAATACCGACACGAAGGCCCTTAACTTCAATCACGCCGGATTTTGGAGTGGTGAATGTCTCGCAGTAGGAGCCGTCCGCACTCTTAACCTCGATGGCAAAACCATCTTTGCGCCCGTCGCTGGAATCCTTTGTGATCTTTAAGTTGCCGCGGTAAGCCTCATTGGTAAACCCGTGCCCGGCTTCTCCATTTTCCACAACTGCGACCTGTCCATCTTCTGTGATGGAAAAATAGTAAGCGTTTGAGTCAGGCTGATAGCCCTCCGGCGCTTTGCTTTCTTTGATAAAGTAGCCGCCAGCCAGAAGGTTTTCCGCCGTATGATAGCCTGCATCGGTTTTTCTTTCAGCGTACCGATCTTTTGATCGTCAGGATCATATTCCTGGTTGGCGTTGGAATCCGCATACAGGTCGAACACTGCACCGGGCAGGAAGCGCAGGAAAGAATTCTTGTCTTTCTTATCCTCCTTTTCCACAGGGGACGGTTCCTCCACAGCTTCGGTTTTAGTTACCTGCACACTGCCGCGGATCAGGGTGTTTTCCACACGGATCTCGATATGCTGTCCGTCTGCACCGATATATACATGGTGCTGCTGCGGGCTTACCGTATAAAGGTCAGGGGCAGAGATCTCCTTGACGATCCAGTGTCCGTAAGGAATGTTCTCAAAGGAAAAACTGCCGTCTTTTCCGGTAATAGCAGTAAGCAGCGCATTTTCTTCAGTAAATTCTTCGGTATCAGGTCTAAACAGACCCATGAGCGCACCGGCAAGCGTGACATCCTCGCCGCCTTCCGGGTTTTCCCCGACTTTTACACCGTCTACACGCCCACGGAGAAGTTCATTGGAAACAGCCTCGCCTTCATTGACAAGGATCTGTACCAGGGCGGTTTCCTGACCAGCATACTCAAAGACAACCGGATATTCCTGATCCGAAAGGATATAGGCGCCGTTGGTTGTGCGTTCCTTGACATAATAGCTGCCAAAAGGCAGGTCGGAAGCGAAGGAAGCGCTGTAACCGCCGGATTCCTCAGACGAAACAGAGACCACTTCCAGAAGTCCACCTGCCGGGATTACGCTGCCATCTGCCGCCGTCAGGTCTGCGGAAGCATAAAGTCCAAAGGAAATATCCTTATATTCCTCGTTCATGCCAAGACCGAACAGGTCATCGGTCTCCATTGCCTTGAAAAGTGTGACATCCACTTTCTGGCGTTCGTCATAAAGACCGGCCGCTGTCTGTGTAACCTCTATGGTCTCACCCGCATAGGTCAGTTCCACATATTCCGGTTGAGGATTCAACACACAGCCGGAAGGCGCCTGACGTTCCTCCAGACGATAACGGCCAAGATAGAGAGACCCGCTTTTCGCTGTGCCGTCCTCGCCGGTCGTAAGTGTTTCCACAACCGTATCTTTTTCTGCCCGCAAGGTACCGTCACCGGTATAAATATCTTCATCTGCGATCACATCATAGACCGCTCCAGGAAGTCCGGCAACCTCATATACCGGTTGGTACAGTCCGTCGTTTTCCTGGACAGAAGCAAATACTTCTCCGGTCTTTGTGATGGTAAGCTGGCCTTTCTGCGGCATATTGTACTGCGTGACCGTCACAACCGCCTCGCTGCCGTCAATGGTAAACGGTACCGGCTGATCGGAAAGCACATAGCCGTAAGGAGCAGCCACCTCATAAAGTTCATAATCCCCGGCGGCCAAAGGCTCCGGCAGCATCAGCCAGCCCTCGTCAGAAACATAGAAGGTATTCAGTGTTTCCGGGTTCGGATAGTAGACGGTCTGGGTGATAAATTCCCCGGTGGAAAGATCCTTGATCTGAAAACCGGTTCCGGTCACAGGGATAATCTTTCCGGTCTCTGCGTCACATTTTTCAACTTTCAGACGGGCTGTGATGGTGCGGTTGTTCAGGATATAGCTGTAAGTCTTTCCGTCAGAGGAAATGAATACCGTAAAGTCCGGGACAAAGGCTTTGCCTTCCTCGCCTGCGATCTGATGGACCGTATAATGTCCATAAGGAAGCGGTTTACTGGAAGCAAAACCATCCGCATCCGTGGTAAGAAGGTCACGTTCACTTTCCTTTGCCGCGTCATAGCTCCCGGCTGCCTTTAAGTAAATTTCAAAGACTGCGCCTGCTTCCGGGCGTTCGATGATACCGGCATTGGGATCGTCGGTATTTTTTTTCCCCCAGGCACATCCGGGTCCAGGTCATCGGTGTGCTTGACAAGCTGGATATTTCCGTAAATAACCGTTTCCGTCACCTGATTTTCTGTGGTATTGAGTTCCACTTCATACAGGGAAGGGGATGCACCCACTTCATAAACGGTTTCATTCAGAAGATACCCGGTGCTCGGTTCGATCTCCCGGATCGTCCAGTTATCCCCGCACACATAATAGCGAGTCATAAAGCTGCCATCCGGCCCGGTAGTATAAGTGTCGATCAGTTCGCCATCACGGAAGATCCCATAGGTCGCCCCTGCAAGCGTGGCGTCCCCCTGGGCATTTCCGGTATCAGCGTCGCTCTTTACCACATGGACGCGGAACTTCTTCAGGATATTGCTGAAATGTACCGAAGAAGTTTGCCCGCTTTCAATGGTCACGTACTGTGCGGAAGGGGTCACATAGCGGTCCACCGGCAGCTCTTTTACCAGATAGGTTCCCGGCAGGAGCTTCTTTTCAATCTGGCCGTTTTCTCCGGTCGTGACTTCCTCATTGACTTCATTTCCCAAAATGTCCGTACCGGAAATATGGAAGGTGATACCGGAAACAATGCCGTCCTCACTGGTCTTGACAAGTTTTGCAGTACCGTAAGTTTCCGTTTTGATCTTTACAAAGAAGGAAACCGGATCGCTGGCGCCGGTCATCATGGTCTGGTAGCCTGGTCTGCCCCAGATCAGCATGTCATTTGCCACCGGGATATTCTTTCGGAATTCAAACAGCACCGGGTCCATCATCATCTGCCTGCTGGTAAAGGTGTATTCATTTCCGTTTCTTGTCACAGAAACGCCGCTGCCTTTCAAAGCCTCCAGGTCGATCTTCAAGTTGTTGGTATCTGTGACCGTCAGGGTATAGACCTTTTTTTCTTACATCCCATTTCAGTTCCAGTTCCGGTGCTTCGCTTTTCTTAGAAGAAGTAAAGGAAGGGACTGTGGAATGGGAAGCGACCTGTGCCAGAATCCAGTCATAGGCTTTTTCAGCCGGTCGTCCGGCGATCACGCTGAAATACTGGTCACCATCTGCGTGGCCGTTTCCGTGGCGGTTGTACGGATCGCTTCTAAGCTGCTGCTGGTATTCCCAAAGGATGATCTGGGTTGCCATCTTATAGTCATCCTCGTTGATCCCGGAAACAGGGAGCGTCGCACCGGGTTTCCAGCCATAGATCGCAGTCAGGGTGATCCCCCTCCTTGCCTCGGCAGGAAGCAGGTTCAGGTATTGGCTGTTGGTCCCGCTTTCTGAAACATAGGTGTTTTCCGAAGTATGGTAAGGAATCCCGCTCTCCACACAGTAAACCTGATGGCTGATCCCGTCAGAATCCGTCAGCATATAGTGCCGGTAAGCATTGCCCCCGGAACTGGTGTGTACGTCGATGGTTCCGTCTGCATGGTAGGCAAGATAGGTGTAAGGTGCCGGGGCGCGGTAGTGGTTTCCATCAGAGCCCACATACTGGTCGCCCAGCCAGGAGCTTGCCGTTTGTCCGACAGACATGGCAAAAGCCTGAGCCGGAAGAAGCCCCAAAATGCTTGCCATACAAAGCAAAAACGCCAACAGCTTGCGAAAGCCGCGGCGCCTGGTTATGATATGTTCCATGAAAAAATCAAACTCACTTTCATAAAATCTAAAAGGGACAGCCTTATTTGCTGTCCTTGTCGTCAAAATCATCCTCGGAAAGATATTCCGGTTCCCCGTATGCCTCATCCGGGTCAAAGCCTTCTCCATAACCGTCATCCTCAAATTCCGCATCGTCCTCGGCCTGCTGTTTCGGACGCACGATTTTTACATAGTAACCGATCCCGCCGACCGCAAGTAAGGCAGCAAGGATAAACAGGATCGTGCCGACACTGCCGGTCTCTTTCTTCGGCTTTTCCGGTTCAGCCGGTTTTTCGGTTTCCGTCGGCTTTTCTTTTCTTCTTTGCAGCCACTCAAGTCATTTTTGCAGACCGGACAGCCGGTATTGACTTTTCCTGCCTCACATTTTTTCGGTGCAGTTGCAGCTTTCTTCCTGGGGAATCATGCTCATGCTGCCATTGTTCTTTTTTTTGCAAGCGCCATCAGTCGGACTCTGTGACGCCGTTTAAGAAGTAGACATTGTTATCTTCCCCGTTTCCCGTCGATCACCAGATAAAAGACATTGCCCGCGTCCGTAGTGATGGTGTAAAACTGTTTTTCCCCATCCGTACCGCTGATGTTGTCCTGTACCGTTCCGGTGCCTTCCGGGGTAAATGCACCTTCCGGGATCGCAGAAGTATTTTCCTGCTGTCCGGTACTGTTATCTGAACCGGAAGAATTTCCGCCGCCGGAAGGGGTTGCAGCGTTTGAGCCGGAAGGTTTTTCTTCCTTAGGCGGTTTTGTCTGTGTACCGGACGGACTCTGGGGTGCTGCCGCAGCAGGTTTCTTTTCAGGAGCCGGTTCTTTGTAATACGGATTATCCAGCTTTACCACATCAGAACGGTTGCCGGCATAATCTTTTGCGTATATGCTTACCTGTTTTTCTGTTCCTGCATAATCTTTTAGTGCAACCGACGCTTTCCCATCGGTGAGGGAGTTGATACGGTTTTCATCAACAAAGACCGCCTCCACGCCGGATAGATCGTCACTGCTTTCTATTTTCAGGGCATCGCCCTCCAGGGAAGCAGTCAGCGTTGGCGGTGTGGTGTCTTTGGAACCGCCGGCATGAGCCGTTACAGGTAATGCGCTGACACTTACAAGAAGCGTAAGCGCCAGCAGCAGGGAAAGTTTTTTAAGCCTCATGCACATCCTCCTTCTCCTGCGGTAAAACAGTTTCCGAAGGGGCTGCCTGCTGTGATTTCAAAAAATCCGCAAGCTGCTGGGGCGTCAGTTTGAAACTGCGCGCCACCGCCACATAATCGGTATTTTCCAGTTCTGTTTTCTGTTCCTCCAGCTTATGGAGCTTTGCCTGCATTTCCGCAATCTTTGTTTTGGTCTTTTCAATTTCCTTTTCCAGTTTTTCAATTTTAGGATTCAATTTATTACCTCCAATCTGTTAAGGCAGACGCCCAAATGTATAAAAATGCTGCTGCCAGTAGCTTGTATTGATGTTTGCATAAGAAATCGGGTCTCCACAGTGGATCATCATTCCATTTCCCACATAGATCCCTACATGGCTTGCGCCGCTGGTGTTGTAGGTCCCCTGGAAGAAGATCAGGTCGCCCGGTTTTGCATCCGCACTTGATACCGGCGTACATACACCTAAAAGACCATCCGCGGTCAGCCTTCCGAAATTCCAGCCAACGCCGCAGTTGTTGATCACCCAGGACACATAGCCGGAACAGTCAAAGGAAGTGGAAGGGCTTGCGCCTCCCCATACATACGGATAGCCAAGATATTTTTCCGCCTCGGCCATCATTGCGGCAAACTGTTCATCCGCAAGGGCTTCCGGTGGAATGTCATAATCGAAGTAGTTTCCTGTGCCGCCTGAACCAACTTCCGGCAGGTGCCGTTCGCTGGTATCGCCGGTATCGGCAAAATACAGGGGATTCAAATACTGGCCGTCAACCAGGACTTCTAAGTGCAGGTGGGCCCCGGTAGTGAATTTCCGGTATTCCCGACCTTTGCAATCACATCCCCGGCTTTGACCTCCTGCCCGGCAGAAACAAGGATCTGGGAACAGTGCCCGTATTTGGTCGTCAGGGTATGTCCTTCGTATGCCTCGCCTTCAATAGCGACACACAAGCCATAACCGCCGACATTTCCCGCAAGGGTGACCGTTCCGTCATGCCCGGCAAGGATCTCTGTGCCCTCCGGCATCCCGATGTCCACACCGGTGTGATAGTTCTTTTCCCCACTGATGGGATGTACCCGGTAGCCGTAATAACTGGTCACATAAGGGAGCCAGTTGGTGCCAAAGACATTTTTGACATACTGGCGGTTTCCTTTTGTCTGCAGCAGGATCTCGCAGATCTCTTTCTGGTCTGCGTTCATCCGGGAAACGACCAGGTTTTCTAGAGGTGTGACTGTGAGCTTGACATTTAAGATGCGCCATTCATAAGGCACTTCCTCCTGGGTTTCTTCCCCGGTTTCCGGATCAACGGAAGTTTCGGTGCGGTAACGGATCTCGGTTTCTTCTGAAAAGGACAGGGTATATTGTTCCTGGAAAAGCTGCCGCAGCACGCTTTCCACTTCATCGTAAGTAAATCCCTGATAAGCAGAAGTCAGATACCCCATCAGCACATACGGGTCATGCTCGATTGCGCCCAGGTTATACTGGTATTCGTCATAGCCGGGGCGGTCTGATTCCACCCGGTCTATTTCCATTTGCAGATCCGTTTCCCATTCGGTATAGGTAAGCTCCGCCTGGTTGATGTCCTGATCATCTGCAAGATAGGTAGAAGCAGCCAGACTTCCCAAACCGCCGGTCCCGATATTGGAGAACGTGGAAAACAGGGATGTGATCAGGAAAATTACCAAAAGGAGAAGCAGGAGGACAAGGCAGATTACAGGGTGCCGTTTGACCGCATGGACAATACCGACGCTGACCCTCTCTGTTGCGACTGCGGCATTTTTTGCCTGTTTCCCGGCTTCACGGGCAGCCTTGGCATACTGCCTTTTCAGTTTTTGTTTCTGCCATATCCGAGCAATCGCATGTTTCTTCAGCTCCGGGTGGTCGCTAAGAGCCTGCCGGTAAGCAAGTCTTGCGTTGGCCTTTGCTGATTTTTGCTGTAATTTCGCTGCCTTTCGGTAGGGGGGCAGTTTTATGCCGGTGATATGCCGTGCGAAGCCCTGCCTCGCCCACAAGTTCAGAGCGGTGGGATGCCTTGATCCCCACATTTTCATCCTCTGCCTCATAAATCTTTTTATGGGCGTAACCAATGGCAGTATTGGCGCCCGCCTTGACCGGACGCAGTGGTACAGGCCCTTTTTTACATGGGCCTTTTGTGATTTGACCTCCTTTTCAAATTTTAAGTGTTTTTTGGCTTTTCCGGTCTCCGGGTCGGAAACCGTCTCCATGCGCAGTTTCTTCCGGGCCGGCAGACGATTTTGTGCCTGCTCTGCTTTTTGTGCAGTACGTTCGGCCTTCCGCCTTGCATGGGTGAGCTTTTTATCCTCTGTCTGCGGCGGCAGTTCATCCGCAGTAAATTCCAGCTTGGATGTTTTTGGCGGTTCGCTATCCACACCCTTTTCCTTCTGCGCTGCCTGTTCCTCCGCCTGTGCCGCTTCCTGAAAACGCTGTTGATATTTGTTCCCATGCTGATGTGTCCGGTAACGGTGTTCCTGACTGGATCTGTCTGTGCTGTCCGGTGTGGCTGAGCCTTCGGAAGAAGGATCATATTTTCCGGTATCATGGTCTGTCGCATTCGCTGTTACAATAAAACGTCTGGAAGCCTCCTGCCGGAAATTGCTTCGCACGTTGTCCTGTATCGGGGGGCGCTGTCCTGGCAGCATCCGGTGTCTCAAAGTGTTCCGAAAAACCATCCAAAGCGGTTGCATACGCTTCGCCCTGTTCCAACAAGGACTCCGGTGTTTCCGGTGACAGATGGGAAAATTCCGTCTGTACAGGGATGTCCTGCCTGTGTGTCTTGCCGTTGACAGAAGAAGAAGGGGTGTCCCGTGCCCTGCGCAGGTCAAAATCCTGTTCGGTCTGCCTGGCTGCCGGCTGATCCTCCTCCCCGTGGGAATCACGCACCGGCATCCGGGTATCTTTACGCTTCCTTTGAAATTCCCTGTCGTGTGCCATTGTTCTCACCTCCGATCCATTTTAATTTTTGCCTCATGCTTTGGTCCCCGCCACTTCATCCGGTCTTGTGGTAAGCACGCTGTACAAGAGTGTGTCCTTCGGGAAGTGGTCCACAAAGGGGATGATCACATTTCCAAAGAACAAAAGCCCCTCGCCGGGACCGGAATGGGTCACATACGAAAGTTGGTGCGGGGAGATCCCCAACTGCTTTGCCAAAATCTGACGGTCTCCCTGGGCCTGGTTGAGCATATAGATAAAGTCCGAGTTCTCAAAAATATTTTCGATCTCACGGGAAGCCAGCAGGTCCTTGACATTCTGCGTTAAACCTGATGGGATTCCGCCCCATTTACGGAAGCGTTTCCAGATCTCCACGCTGAAACTCCCGGTCTGTCCTTTCAAAAGAAGATGGAATTCGTCGATATAGAACCAGGTTGTTTTATGTTTGGAGCGATTGGCCGTGACACGGTTCCACACCGCATCCTGCATGATCAAAAGCCCGATTTCCTTTAAGGCTTTTCCCAGTGACTTAAGCTGGAAACACAGTACCCGGTGTTGATCCATCTGGATATTGGAACGGTGGTTGAACACGTTAAGGGAACCATTGACATAGATTTCCAGTGCCGTTGCGATATTCTGTGCTTCCGGTTCAGACTGTTTCAAAAGCAGCTCGTAAAGATCGCCTAAGATCGGCATATTTTCCGGGCATGGGTTCTGCAGGTATTCCCGGTACACCAGTCTGGTACAACGGTCGATGATCGTCCTTTCAATAGGGGAAAGCCCTTCTTTGCCGCCGATGATAAGGTCGCACAGCGACAGGATAAAATCACTTTTCAAAGTAATTGGGTTTTCATCATCGGAATAGTCCAGATTGATGTCCATCGGGTTGATGTAGTTCGTGGAAGTAGGAGAAATATCAATGACCTGCCCCTGGGAACCGAACTGCTGTACCAGCGGCCCATACTCATTTTCCGGGTCAGCGATAATGATGTCGTCCTCCGTCAGAAGAAACACATTGACGATCTCACGCTTGGCAGAGAAAGATTTACCGCTTCCTGGGGTACCGAGAAACAGCCCATTGGGATTTTTCAGCGTTTTTCTGTTCGCCATGATCAGGTTATTGGAAAGGGCGTTCAGACCGTAATACAACGCCTCGCCCTCCTGGAACAATTCACAGGTGGTAAACGGTACAAAGATCGCTGTGCTGCTGGTCGTAAGCCCGCGCTCAATTTCAATCTGGTTCGTGCCAAGAGCAAGCGAGGACATAAGCCCCTGTTCCTGTTGGTAATCCAGCCGTTTTAAGGCACAGTTGTATTTCTGTGCCACACCCGAAGCGGCAAAAATATCATTAAACAGCTTCTGACGTTTGGCAGCGATATTTTCCACCAGTACCGTCACAAGGAACATGCGCTCATTGCGGCTCTGTAAATCCTGCAAAAGATTTTTGGCTTCCTCTCCATAGGTGGCAAGGTCGGTGGGAATGATGTCCATGTCATACCCGGATCGGACCGCTTTCTTTTGTTCCTCAATGGTCATTTTCTGCAGGTCCGACATTTTACGCTTGATGTTTCGGATCGCCTGCGCCTGGTCGATAGACTGGATATGCAGGTTGACGGTCACGGCGTCGTTTAAGTCAAGAAGATCCGCTAAAAGCCGGTCGGTAAGCTCCGGCGCCAAAATCTGCAAAAAGGAGACAGCACCGGAATGGTCGCCTACCCGGAATGTCTTTCCATCCTTTGAAAAAGACAGCCCGGATGGGGAAATGAAGTCTTTGGTAGAAAGACCAGTCTTAGGCAGATCCGACCACTGGAAATGAAACTTTTCCTGACCGTCCGGGTGAAGCTGGCTGTGAAGAAGTTCCAGACGTTCCAGTCCGTTTAAGGATCTCGCCTGAACTCCCAGGGTCTTGAAATTTGCCAGCACATCCGTTTCAATGCGTTCCAGACGCATTTTCGCAGTACGCAGGTCATCTGCCTCAATTCCAAAGGTAATGTATTTGCGTTTGGTGAGACCGTTATTTCCTTTCTGCAACTGGTTCTTTAACATATCCCCGTATTCCCTGCGGATTCCGTCATACTCGTCGCCGCGGGGAGGGATGTCAATGCTTCTGGTAAAATCCTGCATATTGGCCCGCTGGTTGATAAAGGTAAGCTGCACATGGATCGAGGCATCGAAGTAATTTAAGAAATCGCAGTAACCCTCGAAGATCTGTGCTTTATCATCTGCCTGTGCAAGCTGATAGTTAATATCAAAAAACTGCACCGTTTTGGTGTAAAGGGTATCAGTCAGCCGGCAGATCCCATCCCGGTACATTTCACGGTAGGGGATGCTCTGCTGGACCGTCTGCGGGGCATCTGCTTTCAGCCCGGCAAAAAAGCCGCCTTTTTTAGACGGCTTGGAACGGCAGACTTAGTTTTGCCCCTGCTGCTTTGCATCGGCTCTGGTCTTTTTTGCCTGCCTGATATTTTTTTTTGCAGACGTTTTTCCTGCGCCTCCTGCTGTTTGTTTTTTGGCAATCTTTGTAACCTCCTTCTTTGACATAGATTTATAGAGATTTTCCGTCCGGTAAGGACGGTCCTTCGGCCAGAGCTTATAGCGGAGCCGGTTCCTTAACAGCTTTTCCGCCGGCTGCCCGTCCTTCTCATACATGGCAAAGAAGAAAAAGGGCATCATCAGGCCGATCATAAGGAGCACCGCCGCCGAATTGCCAATGGCGCCGCGGGTAAGGAAATATACCGGCAACCCCACCAGCGCGGCCAGACTGAAACAAATAAGCTGGCGCTTTGTCAGGCCAGCGGCTACTTTGGTCTTGACTTTGGTTAAGTCTTTAGGTACGGGTACATAAGGCATTTCATTGTCACCTCCGATCTGCGAGAATCTTTTCTATCCAATCTGCGGCATTGTGATACTGCAATCCACTTCGTTGCCCCACACGTCCCAGCCGGGCGTCTGCTGTCTTGCGAACAGCTCCACTCTGGGCTGATCTCCCATGAGCTTTACGATCTTGTCCCGCACTTCATCGGGTTTCTTGCTGTGCTGCTCAATATGGGAGATCACAAACTGATGGATTCCCGCACACTGGCGTTTCGGACGGCCTCTGGTTGCCAGCAGGCAGACCTCCGCGTTTGAGCGGGTCCAAAAGCCCATGCCATAAAACCAGCTATCCGCTTTCCGGTTCTGTTTGAGCCATAGAAAAGCTAGCGTTTTATATTTGAACCCCCAGGCGTCGATCACCCGGAAGGCTTCATTAAGCTGCGGAAAGGTTGCCCACAGAAAGAGGGCGCTGTCTTTTGCGGCAAGTTCCGATACCGGCAGGGCACAGATTTCTTCAATGCTCATTGTGGGGTAATGGTTTTCCGCAACGCCGCTTCCATGTTTCCTGTCATAATGCCAGGGCGGATCGGCATAGATAATGCCGTACTGTTTCGTTTCCGGCATTAGCGAGCCTGCTCATTCTTAGATGGGGCAGGTTTAGTCGGCTGTTCTTTGACCTTACCGGCATTTTCCTTCAATGTACCGGTCAGGGAAGGTTTTTCCGCAGCTCCCTTTGTCGCTTCAAGAGTCGCCTGCAAATTTTCAATAGCCTGGCCGTACCCATCAATGAGAGCATCGTTGAGCTGCTTGCGGAACTCTGCCGTAACCGGCCAGCAGACATCTTTCCAGTTGCCGCCCTTATCCTGGGTTGCGGGCATATTGACATACAGCCCCTTTTCACTGGAACAGATACGGAAACCGTCAATCTTAAAGCATCCGCCAATCGTAACATTGGCAAACGCCAGCAGGTTTCCCATTGGAGCAATCGGACGCACGCGGACATCCAGCTTCATGCCGTTTGCCATTTCCGGCGTCTGTGTTTCCGGCGCCATTTTTTCTGTATTGGTTTTACTCATATATAAAATCCTCCTTTTTAGAATTGGTTTTGTTCATGCTATCTTGCATTAAATATGGATTTGGATAACGAACCTGTCTTAAACAGGGCAAAAGCCAGCAGTACCGTATAACCCGCCGTTCCCCAGATCGCGCCGTGCACGTCGCCGGACGATGGGATAGACTGGACCAGCACTGCATAAATGGCAACACAGATCAGGATCAAAAAACCCTGAAAACCCAGGGCAAAAAGGGAACGCAGATACCCGGTTCCCATTTGTCCCCATTCCCGGTTTGCCATTGTGGAAAACGGGATCGGTGCAAGGCTCACGGTTAAATAAATCTCGATCATACGGCCATATACAATGACAAAGATCACGATGGACAGTACCCACATACACAGATTGATGATGTTGGTTTCCAGCCACAATCCAATCAGTTCCCACATTCCCATTGCTTCAAGCTGGGTTTCCAGGTCAGACACACAATGCCGCCTGCACATCCAGGTTCCCGTTTATGACACCGGCACTTTGCGACACCACATTTTGGGCCACATCAAACACCGCCATGACAATCGTAAAACAGTTGGTAAGCAGGTAGGTGGCTACAAAGGTCTTGAAGATCCACTTGAAGATGTTGAACGTATCAAAATCGTGCATGTTGTTCTTTTTTCGAGAATCATCTGGATCAGTTCATACACCAGAACAAAGGTAAGGATCATGCCCGCAATGGGAATGACGACGGTTTCCGAAAGATTCTGGATCATGGAAAACACGCCGCCATTCCAGCCCTGCGGGGTCTGTCCTACCTGATTTGCCACATCCGCAACCTGGTTGTTGACGGAGTTGAAAATACTGGTGTACTGTCCGGTGATCGCATCGATCAGGCCCTCTTTGATCCAGTCTGTTATCCATTCAAACAGACTGCCCATCAGCCCTTAACCGAACAGGCCGGAAAGCAGCGGGATCAGCGTGGCACCCACCAG
>VOFJ01003866.1_pt1 | contig 33437 bp, 60 predicted proteins | sample 5384081 | NCBI WGS metagenome assembly VOFJ01 (sample SAMN12384729, study PRJNA508395) | human gut metagenome | isolation source: healthy gut I | host: Homo sapiens | reverse complement strand
ACGATCGATATGAAGTATATAAGGAAGAAAAGACTGGAACACGAAGAGGATGATAGTTCATCATGCTTCGTGCACCAGTCTTTTTCTATAAAGTCAGATCGATATTGCCGCCAAGTGTTTCGCTTAGCACAACACTGTCAGCTTTTTCTGCCATTTTTCTTGGAATAACGGCTTACCTTTGTGATATATTCTGCATCATCAGCAAATAATGTTCTGACTTTGGAAACTTTGGCTGATTTTAGCAGATTGTCATTGGCACTTAAGCTTCCATCGGAATTAACGGTGATCCCAATCCTGGACAATTCACTCGAATGTTCTTTGGAAAGTGACTTCAGATATCTGGAGTAACGGTTCAAAGAAGCGTCATCTGTTTTATTTCCGGATGACAGCGTGTTATTGTAAACTTGTATAAATGCGTTGACGCTTCCGTAAATATTGGCACTGTCTGTAGTGTCATCCTCATAATTAAAATTGCGTAACTTCTTCGCCGCACGGTGAAGCGCTGTGGCATCCGCCTGTGAAAGAGTACCGCCTGTCATCTCTTTGCGCTTGGATGAAGTGACTGCGTTACGGTTTGCTGTATAAAAAATTTCTAAGATAATAACTGGCACTCAGAGATGTGCCGGTTCCTGCAACTGCGCCATAATTCCTCCGTGGAATAATCTCGTTACTGTTCACTCGTACCTGATTCCAGTAACATATGCTCTATCCTTAAATTCGTTATATTCATACTTCTGCTGTAATATTTATCGGCAGTAAGATAAAATTAATTAGTATAATTCCGATAAATCGTTTATAATGTGTAATATCAAAATATAGACAATTGCGAAACTCATAAAAACCTAAATTGAATTGTGAAAAATTGACAAAAGACATGAAAGACACTGGGAGCTGCCGGTTCTTAGAAGGCAGGAACGACTGTCAGTCGTGACTGGCTTCTTAGTACCATGCTGCGAGCGACACGTAGCGAGAGCGTGTCTTGAATGTTTTTGTTAATTTTGAACAATTTAAAGAAGATTATGAGGAGTTTCGCAATTGCCTAACTAGGAAAATAACAAAAAAAAAGGAGAATCATTATGGAAGCAAAGAATTATCTGGATCGCATTGATTATTATATTTGCAGTGGTGGAGATCATCACGGTAGGCCTTACCTCCATCTGGTTTGCAGGCGGAGCAGTGGTGGCATTGCTTGTAGATGCAGACCGGGCTTGGACCGGTATGGCAGTTTGCAGCATTTGTGGTCGTGTCGGTGATCCTGCTTGTATTTACAAGACCATGGGCATTAAAATATATGAAGCCGCGTCTTGTGAAAACAAATTATGAGGCAAAGAGTAGATAAGAACGTATGCCTGACAGAGGCGGTAGATAATATTAAGGGAACCGGAACCGCCGTGTTAAATGGACAGGAAATGGACTGCGCGCGCTTACGAAGATGGAAAAACTTTTGAGGCCGGCATGATCGTGAAGGTAAAAAGAAATCCGCGGCGTGACGCTTTATGTGACAGAGAGCGATGCAATGCCGAAAAAAGCAGAGGAAGCAGAAGCACCAAAGGAATCAGAACAGTAAACAAAAAATCAGACAACATGGTATAACAGAGAGATAGAAAGAAGTGAAAAAAATGAAATTAGGAATGGTATTTGAAGGCGGTGCGAGCCGGACAGCATTTTCCTGTGGTGTGATGGACGCATTTCTGGAAGAGGAACTGATGCCGGATTACTTTATCGGTGTCTCGGCAGGAATCGCATTTGGTGTGTCGTATCTGTCAAAACAGAAGGGACGTAACCTGAAACTTTTAGAAGAATATATGGCAGATAAGCGGTACATGGGATTGAAATATCTGTTTGACCGCAAAAAGAAGAGTTATTATAACATCGGATTCGTTTTTGACGAAGTACCGAATAAGCTGCTGCCGTTTGACTACGAAACTTTTGCAGGATACAAGGGTGTCGTGGAGGCGTGTGTGACCAATATCCATACCGGAAAAGCAGAGTATCTGAAAGTGCCACAGAGCGTGGAAATGAAAGATACGCTGGTGGCAAGCTTTTCCCTTCCAATTTTATTTCAGCCGGTCAAAATCGTAAGGCATTATTATCTGGATGGAGGAATCGCAGATTCTATCCCATTCCGGCATGCTTTGGAGGAGGGTCGCGACAAACTGATCGTCGTGCTTACCAGAGAGCATGGTTATGTGAAAACGACTGAGAAAGCGATCCGGATCACGGACAAACTTTACAAAAAAAGTATCCAAAAATCGTGGACGCCATGGATACAAGGGCTGAGCGTTACAATGAGGATGTAAAAAAACTGGATGAGCTTGAGCAAAGCAGGGAAAAAGTTTTTGTGATCGCACCGGAGACAACGCTCGGTGTTGGACGTACAGAGTCTGATCCAAAGAAACTCAGGGAACTTTATGAGGAAGGCTACCGCATCGGTCGGGAAAAAAAAATGAAAAAAAAACTGAGAAAATATCTGGAGTGTCAGGATTTATAGAAAATAGACAATTGCGAAACTCATGAAAATGTAAATTGAATTGTGAGAAATTGACAAAAGGAGTAAACAAAAAAAAGATGAAAATCGTTTTTTTAGATGCAAAATCCATTGGAGATGACATTGACCTTTCGGGTTTTGACCAGCTGGGAGAAGTAGTAAAGTATGGATTCTCCACACCAGAGGAAGCAGGGGAGCGCACGAAGGACGCAGATGTTGTCATTATCAATAAAGTACAGATCAACGAGCAGACGATCGGCAGGGCAGATCACCTGAAACTGGTCTGCGTGACTGCTACCGGTACCAATAATCTGGACAAGGACTATCTGGCAAAGAGACAGATCGAATGGCGCAATGTCGCAGGCTATTCCACAGAGACCGTTGCGCAAAGATACATTTGCGTTATTGTTTTATCTGTTGGAAAAATTGAACTATTACGATCAATATGTAAAATCAGAAAAATATATCGGAGATACGATTTTCACACATTTCTCGAACGTATTCCATGACTTAAACGGCATGACATGGGGAATTGTCGGACTTGGAAATATCGGCAGACGTGTTGCAGATATCGCAAAAATGTTTGGCTGCCATGTCATTTACTATTCAACTTCCGGTAAGAATAACCAGGAGGGGTATGAGAGAGTCGATTTTGATACTTTGCTGACAACTTCCGACATTATATCCGTGCATGCGCCGTTAGATGCCAACACACAGGATCTGATGAACGCCGAAGCCTTTGCAAAAATGAAGAAATCTGCGATTTTCTTAAATCTCGGACGAGGACCGATCGTGGTGGAGCAGGATCTGGCAGATGCATTGAAAAACAATGAGATCGCAGTGGCAGGACTGGATGTGCTGTGTGTCGAGCCGATGAGTGCAGACAACCCGCCCGTGAGATCAAGGACAGCAATAAGCTGATCATCACGCCTCATATCGCATGGGCGAGTGTTGAGGCAAGAACAAGACTGATGAATATCATTCTTGGTCAGGTAAAAGAATATTTCAAATAGTGCAGTCTAAACCACTGTGAAAAGAGGCGTTTCCATAGTCTTTCAAAAACTCTTCGGTCAGAAGTGATGCTTTCGGTGAATGTATCCGTTCCTTTAACAATGCAGATAATTCAGCGAGACAATGGAGATATTTTTCTTCACCGCCCATAGAGATCGAAGAAAGATTCCACAGATGAAATGGATGAATCCCACGGGTTCGTCCATTTTTTGTGCTGCATGTTTAAAAGGATCAGTGCGGAATAACAGCGAGTCGTTGGCGATCAATGGTGAAAATACCGGGTAGCCAAGTGTATGCTTTTCTGCAAAACGGAACAGCACTTTTTTTCTGTCCGGTGCTGTCGTATAAAATCCGAAACCAAGCCGCGTTGCAAAAAATCGCCATAAAAATCGTATAGCGGCTCACAAACAGACCGTGGTAAGTGTGCTGGTAAGCGTAATGAAGCATACGTGCACGACGATCCATTTCTGGCGAGGTGTCAGCATGATCGTATTTTCCATATGGAAGTCAGCACGCCGTCTGTGGTATTTCAGCTCAAGCAGGGAGGTGTCAATCTCGGTCTCCAGATAAGCGTGGCGGGAAAAATAACCTCTGTCATTTTTTTTTATAATGGGTGCGTCCATAAATAAACGGATGGCAGATGGAATCTAATATATAATGTCCCAAAAATCCTTCCAGATAAGCATTTGCGATCTGCAGATCTTCCGGCTTCTTAAAGATACTGCGGCTCTCTAAAAAGCGCAAAGATAAAAAGTGCCGGTATTTTCGGTGTGCGCCATGTCGCCCAAATTGTGTCCGTGCAGTACGTAAGCCGGCAGATAATAGAAAAAAAATGTCAGGTCCCTGATGCCCTAAGGCATAAACCGCCCTGTTTTTATATAAGTTGTTTTTCAAAACCGGATCGTTCAATTTCTCATACATATCACGACCAAAAATATAATGTGTCACATAACCGGGGGCATAAAGTCATCTCCTAAGTAAAAGTATTTCATTTTCAGTACATTTTTATTATACCCACAAAATCAGGAGCTGTTAAGCAGAGAAGTCATAATTAAGAAAAAATATAATAACTGTGCAAAAAGATTGATAAAAATAAGACAATGTTTATAATAAAAAGTAATATGCGAAAGAGGAGAAGGAAATGAATTTAAATACAATAGGGGGAAATTTTACGATTTTATCGAGAAAAAAATATGACTTTAAACAGAGCGATGTTTGTAATGGAATATGTTCATTTATGGAGGAAACATGAAAAAACAAAAGAATATTTTTTAAAAAAAATAAACAATTATTAGGATTTTATCTGGTGGTGGGAGTTCTTTTTTCTGTTATCAGTGTTGTTGCACCATCTATATCCGGAGAACTGGTAAATGCGGTTATTTACCGTCAGGGGAGATGTGAAAGTATATTTGTTTTTACTTGTTTTAACATATATACTTTTACTACTGTTTTCCATTGCGGATCAGTATTTTTTTCAGTATTTCCAGATTAAGGAAAAGAATGCAATGCGAAACGAACTGTTTCAGGCATCCCTAAAGAGAGGAAATCAGGAAAAAAGAGCAAATTGCAGCATTTACATCGTTTGTGAATAATGATGTGCCGAATATTGTAGAGAATTATTATGGTGGTACGGTTGATATTATAAAATGTGTCTGTATCATCATTTGTGTTGCATTAGAACTTTTTCAGATTCATTGGCTTTTGGCGGTAATTATTTTTGGAAGCAAAGATATTGATTATTATGATTCCGAATATCATGCGTGGATATGCGTCGAAAAATCGAAAAAATTACGGAGAAGCACTCGAAAAATTTAATGCAGTGCAACAATCGCTGTTAAGCGGAGCAGAAACTGTAAAGGTGTGTTTGTACAGAAGCAATGCCAAAAGAATGATAGAAAATAAGAACAATGAGATTGAAAAAAGAGGAAAAACGTTTGCGAAACTGTCAGGTAAGTGCATTTACGGGCTTGCCGGAGGTATGCAGATATTGAAAAAGATTTTTAATTCTTGCGGTAGGCGTGTATCTAATTTATAGAAATATCATAAAGGTAGGGGGGACTTTTGGTAGCAGTCCAGTTGGCAGAAGTACTGGCCGCACCGGCAGAAACACTTGCCTATCTGTTAAATGCAAAAAAATGAAGCAAGACCACTTGTAGAAAAAATGAACAGCTTGCAGAAACAGAAGAAGACCGGGGAAAAACAGATATCAACGATATAGAAGATATTTGTGTGGAACACTTATCCTATGGGCGAAACGGAGTAAAAATAATCAAAGATGTTTCTTTCACCTTTGAAAAGGGCAGAAAATATATGTTGACTGGATCAAGCGGAAGTGGAAAATCAACGTTTTTGAGATTAATAGGAAAACTACAGGAAGGTACATATCAGGGAAATATCCGCATCAACGGCATTTTACTGGAAGAGATAAATATGGATTCTTTATATGGAAAGATGGGAATCGTATTTCAGGAGCCGTATTTATTTGGATTTTCACTAAAAAGAAAATATTATTATGGGGCGCAATGTAAAAGACAGCGATTACGAAGCAATTTTGAAAAAATTAAATCTGGGCTATTTGTTGGAACGCTTCTCAGATGTGGAACTTGACACAGAAATGGTAGCAAAATTATCGGGAGGTGAAAAGCAGCGGATTGCATTGGCAAGAGCGATGGTTGGAAAGCCGCAAGTGTATCTGTTAGATGAGATTACTTCCTCTTTAGATGAGCAGAATGCCCGAGAGATGGAAGAAATACTGTTAGCCGAAGATGCTATGGTTCTTTATGTGTGTCACAAAAATCATACCAGAACTGAAAGGACAGTATGAAATGCTGACATTTTAGGAAAGTAAAGGAAGCCAGAAAAGAATAATCCGTAATCATACGGTTGACTTTGAAAAAAACAATGTTATAATGCATATAGTATTAAAAACTACATATCATAATATCTATATTCAATACGGCGGTTTCTGTATATAGATGATAGACAATAAGTGGAAAATGTATATTGACATGCGACAAAGAAAAATTTTTGCATATTTAAAAAAAAAACATGAAATTTCATATACTTTCCACAAGTAAGAGAAATATAGTTGTGAGAGCCTAAATATCTATACAAAAGAGACAGATAGGTTGATTGGTGTGGAAAACGGAGGATTAAGAGATGGCAAATTTAGTAGAGACAGTGGAAAGAAAAGCATTTGGTGTCGCAGTCGATGCAACATTAAAAAATCTGAATAAGGATCGTGAGAAAGCACTTCTGCAGATTGTTGACCTTGCAGAAAAAATTTATGGGAAACAACTTCAGCAAAGAAGCGTATGATGGCGCGAGAGCAATGATCAAAAATCCAGATCATAAATGGATGAGATATGTAAACCGTCTTTTAGACGAAACAGATCCACACGTTGCTAAAATGACAGCATTAAACCTTGGTTTTCAGGCTGCATTTTTAGGAACAAAAAGACAATCCGTAAGATGAGGGAAGTACACAACTGTAACATTCCATGGCTGATCTTAATGGATCCGACATCTGCATGTAATCTGCATTGCACCGGATGCTGGGCAGCAGAGTATGGTAATAAGTTAAACCTGACATTTGATGAAATGGACAGCATTGTCACACAGGGCAAAGAGCTTGGTATTTACTTCTATATGATGACAGGTGGCGAACCACTGGTACGTAAGGCAGATATTATCAGGTTATGTGAGAAACACAATGAATGCGCATTTCACTGCTATACAAACGGAACGCTGGTAGATCAGGCATTCTGTGACGAGATGAAAAACGTGTCGGAAACCTTTCCTTATCTATTTCTCTGGAAGGATTTGAAGATGCGAACGATTTCCGTAGAGGAGCCGGTGTATACGATAAAGTGCTTCACGCAATGGATCTGCTCCATGAAAATGGATTGATTTTTTGGTAACAGCGTATGCTATACTCGTAAAAACATGGACGCAGTTACTTCCGATGAATTCTTCGATCTGCTGATCGAGCATGGCGCCCGTTTTGCATGGTATTTCCATTTGATGCCGGTTGGTATGAAGGCGCCTCGGAACTGATGCCTACGGCAGAACAGCGTGAATATATTTACCACAGAATCCGTGAGGTTCGTGCAAAAGAAGGCGGAAAAGAAATTTTCGTTATGGACTTCCAGAATGATGGTGAGTTTGTCGGCGGATGTATCGCAGGCGGCAGAAACTACTGCCACATCAATCCAAAGGGAGATGTTGAGCCTTGCGTATTTATCCACTACTCCAGTGCCAATATCCGTGAGAAATCATTGCTTGAATGTCTGAAACAGCCATTATTCATGGCATACAGGGATGGTCAGCCATTCAATGACAATATGTTAAGACCATGTCCAATGCTTGAGAATCCGGAATTGTTACAGAAGATGGTACATGAAACCGGAGCACATTCTACCGATGTGGAAGAGGCTGAGCCGGTAGAACATTTTATGCGGAAAATGCGAAGCATATGCATGCGAGTGGAAGAAGACTGCGGATAAACTGTGGGAAGAGCATCCTTATCATCAGAAAGGATACACAAATTTCAAGAAGAAATAAGAGGCGAGACCAATTAGTAAAAAGCAGAAAAATCTTTTGAAATGGCTATTTGTAATTTTAATTATAGGAGCGATCGTATATACCTTCCGGGATACAGCGGGATAAATCTTAGAGCAGTTAAAAGAAACGACACCGTCTGTTCTCGCAGGTATATGCGTGATGTCAGGGATATATTGTCTTGTTGAGGCACTGATCACTACAGTGCTGGCAAAACAGTATAACCCTGATTTTCGTTATCAATGGGGAATAGAAAACATGTTTTTCTGTTCCTTTTATCGTGTTGCGACACTTGGAAGCGGCTCCGGTGTTGCAGCGATCATTTATCTGAATGAACACGGTGTTGATTACTCGAAGGGATTTGGAATGTACATGCTCCAGTATGCATTCCCATAAGATCAGCATAGCGATTTATTCGGCGATTTTCTTTTTTCTAAGCTGGAATTATATGTGTGGTCATTTTGGTGCTTATACCTGGCTGCTTCTGGCGGGGTATGCTATTACTATGGTGATCACACTGGCACTGATCCTGTTCTGCTGTTCCACAAAGTTCCATCAGCTGATTTTTGCTAATGCTTGATTTCTTTAATAAAAAGGGAAAGTATGACGCATTGGAACACCAGTTGAGAGAACAGTGCGCAGATCTGGAAACCGCTTCTAAATATCTTCTGCATAAGAAGAAAATGGTCGCAGGTGTGGTCGGTCTAAACCTGTTAAAACTCTGTTTCTGGTATGGAATGCCATACCTTCTTTTTGCAGGAGATAAAAATATTAATATGGTGGAAACCATGGCGATCACCGCATTGTCTGTTATGCTTCTTGCTGCCGTAATTCCGGCACCGGCGGGGATTGGTTCCACCGAGTTTGTATTTACCGGACTTTTGCCGGGATTAGTTGGGACAGGCATAGCCGGTTCGGCGTCTCTGTTATATCGTTTTGCCACATTTGTTTTTCCATTTCTGATCGGTGTAGCTGTGGTGATCACACGAAAGATCAGGGAACGGCGGGCAATGGAAAATCTCTGATGACGCAGTCTGCATAGATGCAAGGGTTGATACCTCATAATGATTTTTCCATAAAAGTCATTGTGGGGGTATATTTTTTTGAAAAAAAGAGGTCTTAAGAAAAGATTAAGCTTCACAAAATTGACAAATTTTTATGGGATGATAGAATATCGTTGGTAAAAAGTGTAAAAAAAAAATGGGTAAAATCGAGGTGAGATGCACGGGCGGATGCAGCGTGTGCAACAATTACAGGGAGCAGGAAGATGAAGATTCGTCTGAAATTTGAAAAAAAACAAATCTGATACGTCTTATCGTGGCAATGATTTTTGCGGCGGTATTATATTATAAAAAGTAACATTTCCGGTTTATGTGCTGGCAGGTTTTGGAGCCTGCTATTTCCTGATCAAAAGTCTGGAAATTGAAATTAACAATAAATGGTTAAAACTGGCATTGAACGTGGTGTCGCTTGGCGGAAGCAGTGTGATGACTGCTTATATGGTGCAGTATCTTTTGCTGGATGCGGAACTTCGGGCGAAGATTACGGACACGAAGATGTTTTTGAATGTCCTGTGCTGTTTGGGTGTCTATGTGGTCGTGCAGGTGTTTACAAAAAAATGCGGGATTGACCTGTATTATTTCTCATATGGCACTGATGACTTTTGCGGGGATCAACTATTTTGTCTATCTGTTCCGCGGAAATGAATTTATTTTCAGTGATCTTCGTTCTATTTCCACCGGATTAAGTGTGGCTGGAAATTATGAGTTTGTGCTGGATGACAGAGCAGTTTACGTGGTACTGCTGTCGGTACTTTATGTGGCATTCGTGCGGAAAGTCCATGTGAAATTTGAAAAAAGGCTGTGGATGGCAGTGGTATGTATTTCCATTGCGGTATTCTGCTGTGCTTATATTGGAACCGAGACAGAAGGCACTGTGACTGAGACGTGGGAGCAGAAGGGAAGCTACCGCAACGGTTATATCTTGAATTATGTGTTGAGTATCCGTGACTGCTTTATTGCGGAGCCGGACGGATATTCCGAGGAAGTGGTGACAGAACTTGAAAACCAGTATAGCGGCGACGGAGAAAGTTATGTAAACCAAGATGTAGAAGAAAAATCCTACGATCATCGTTGTGATGAGTGAATCGTATGCGGATCTTTCCGTGGTGGGAGATTTTCTGACGAATGAACAGGTGACACCGTATTATGATTCCCCTGCAGGACAATATCATGAAGGGACATGCCCTTTCCTCCGTTTTTGGTGCGAAAACGCCAAACTCTGAATGGGAGTATATGACCGGAAATTCCATGGCATTTCTGCCGAGTGGTTCTGTCGTGTATCAGCAGTATATCAGTGACACACCGACATCCATTGTCTCGAATCTGAAAAATATCGGTTATACCTGTGTGGCAATGCATCCTTACTATGAAACGGGATGGAGCCGCAATGCGGTTTACCCGACTATGGGATTTGACGAGACACATTTTATAGATGATTTTGACCAGACAAAACTGCTTGCGGAAATATATTACCGACCAGGAACTTTACGAGAGCATTGTAGAGCGGTATGAGAGTAAAAAGTCGAATGAAGACCTGTTTATCATGAGTATTTCCATGCAGAACCATGGCGGTTACACGGAAAAAATACCCGAATTTTAATGAGCAGATCCGGACACTTGGAGCAAGTTATTCCGATGCAAATCAGTATCTGTCGTCGCGCTTCATGAGAGCGACAAGGCGCTGGAATATCTCATCAGTTATTTCCAGAGCGTGGATGATCCGGTGGAGATCGTCTTTTTCGGGGATCATCAGCCGAGCCTGAACACGAATTTTTACAAAGGGCTGAACGGGAAAGGTTTGTCGGGGCTGACAGAGGATGAACTGGAAAAACCCTTTACACTGTTCCGTTCTTCATCTGGACGAACTATGAGACAGAGACAGAGGAAGTTCCGATCACAAGCCTGAATTACCTCTCTACGATGGCGCTGGAGCGCGCCGGGATCGCACTTCCGTCTTATAATCAGTTTTTGGCTGATATGCGACAGACGATTCCTGCAATTAATTCGAGGGGATACTATTCTGTTTCCAGTGGCTGTTTTAAGCATCTGGAAGAGGCAGTGGGAGAAGAGGCTGAGTGGATCGATCGGTATCAGATTTTGCAGTATAACAATATGTTCGACAAAAAGAAGCAGAGTAAGGTTTTCTTTCCGTATTTACAGGAATAAGGAGGTACAGAAGAATGGAAATGGTGACACTTGGAAAGACCGGGATCACGGTCAATAAGAATGGATTCGGAGCGCTCCCCCGATACAGAGGATCAGCATAGATGATGCAGTTGCGCTTGCCAGAAGAGCATATGAAGCGGGCATGACTTTTTTTGATACAGCAAGATTTTACACGGACAGCGAGGAAAAATTAGGCGAAGCCTTTGATGGAATGAGAGAGAAAGTCTGCATTGCCACAAAAACAGCTGCCCAGAATGCGGAGGACTTCTGGAAAGATTTAGAGGTTTCCCTGCATAATTTAAGAACTGACTACATTGATATTTATCAGTTTCACAATCCTTCGTTCTGCCCGAAGCCGGGAGATGGCACAGGATTGTATGAAGCGATGTTAGAGGCAAAAGCGCAGGGAAAAATACGCCACATCGGAATTACAAACCACAGACTGGCAGTGGCAAATGAGGCAATTGATTCCGGTCTGTATGAGACATTACAGTTTCCGTTCTGCTATCTTGCGACAGAAAAGGATCTGGAACTTGTGAAAAAGTGCAAAGAAGCGGATATGGGCTTTATCGCGATGAAGGCACTTTCCGGTGGACTGATCAATAATTCTGCCGCAGCTTATGCTTTTGAGGCGCAGTATGACAATGTGCTCCCTATCTGGGGTGTGCAGAGAAAGTCCGAGTTAGAGGAATTTATTTCCTATATCGATAATCCACCGGTGATGAATGATGAGATCAAAGCACTGATCGAGCATGACAGAAAAAATTAAGCGGGGAATTCTGTCGCGGATGTTGTTATTGCATGCCATGTCCGGCAGGAATCGAGATCAATAACTGTGCGAGAATGTCACTCATCTTTGCGCCGCGCACCATCGGATGCACAGCTCACACCGGAAATGCAGGCGAAAATGAAGAAGATTGAGAATTGCCTGCACTGCAATAAATGTAAGAGCAAATGTCCGTATGGACTTGATACCCCAACTTTGTTACAGAAAAATTATGAGGGACTACAAGCGCGTGCTTGCCGGGGAAGTGAGCGTGAAATAAAGGAGAACAGCAATGAAAAAAGACAACTGTAGTTTTTTTGATTTAGACGGAACATTATTAGATACTTTTACAGGATCTTGCAAATGCAGTCAATTATGCACTGGAAAAGCAGGGAAATGCCAAAGCGTACATTAGAGGAAGGGAGTCAATTTGTAGGAAATGGCGTGCGCCTGCTAATGATCCGGGCGGTGACGGATGGGGAGAGCAATCCATTATTTGAGGAAACCTTTGCGCTTTTTAAAGAATATTACGGCGAACATTGCAATGATAACACAAAGCCGTATGCAGGCGTTGTAGAGCTGATCGAGACGTTAAAGAAGAAAGGATATGCGGTAGCAATCGTATCGAATAAGATTGATTTTGCGGTCAAAGAATTAAACGACCTTTATTTTAAAGGAATCGTTCCTGTAGCAATCGGTGAAAAAGAGGGCATCCGCAGAAAACCGGCTCCGGATACTGTTTTTTGAGGCATTGAAAGAATTAGGAAAAACGAAAGAAGAAGCGGTTTACGTTGGTGATTCTGACGTTGATATCGAGACAGCGAAAAATGCCGGTATGCCTTGTGTCTCGGTTCTCTGGGGATTCCGTGACAAAGAGTTTTTAGCAGAGCACGGAGAAGCAGAATACTACGCTGAGACGGCAGAGGATGTTTTGCGGTTTGTAGAGGCGATGGAAAATTAGGTAGAAAAATGGAAATTATTGTTTCTTCTTCAACATAATAATGGTATGAAAAGTGGAAGTTTCCTCGTCATAGTACATTTGTATATTTCCGTTATAATTATGAATAATTTTTTTCCATGCTTTTAATACCAAAGCCATGAGCCTGAGGGTTTTTGCTTGGAAGAAACAAAGCTCACCATTTGGAGAAAAAGGATTGCCGGCACAGGAGTTGATTATGGTAATGATGACAAAGGGGGTATGTTTTCTTTGAGCGCGGTGATTTCAATATAGGAATCCTTGATATGATTTGAAGCCTCCACCGCATTATCCAGCATGTTACAGAATAGAGAAGTAACATCTGAATCAGAGAGGAAAGTAGTGGTATTACTGCGGATATCTGCGTGAAATGCAATATGCAGATCATTACACACTTTTTTTATAGCGGCATAAAATATTTATTTAATATTTTGTGATCACATATCTTAGAAAATTCCAATAAATCAGAGGACTGCATTAGTTGATTAATGTAAGCTCTGATTTTTTTTTTCATTCTGGTTATCTTCATTTAACAGTGCAATGGATTGAAGATGCTTTTTCATATCATGAATTAAAATACGCTGATTTTCATTTTGGGCAATGAGCATTTTATAATATTCAGCAGAATCATGCTCTTTTTGTAATTGTATCTGCATTTCTGTAAATTCAAGATGTTTTTTCTGGTTGTATTGATTCAAACCGAAAATTAACAGATTAACAATCAGAAGGAAAAAAGCGTTGATGGTAATCAGACGGTTTTGCGTGGCTGTCATTGATGGAGAATCACAGACTGCGAAGAGAATCAATACAATTATCTGGGCAATAAATGGAATCAGAATTGTAAAAAACAGATTTATCATACTGTAAAAAAGGTTTTTGACGTTTCTTTAACCATAACAGAAGTGCCGACATTACAGCAAAAAAGAGAGTTTTGCTGATAACGGCAAAAAAAGAAGCTTTAAATGAAAATCAGCGAAGACGCAGGTTTGCAGAAGTCAAAAAAATGTAGAGAGTATACTATATGCAGGAAGTTCGCAGACTGCTGTGAGAACCTCAAACAAAGTGGAGTGAAAAAGGGCGTAATACCATTTGGTTTGGTAGAATAACGTAAGATAGAGGAAACAAACCGTGATGTACAATATACAATTAAGTAGAAAAAATATTATGTAAACTAAATAAAAAGAGAATAAAAAAAATCCCAAAGACAAGTAAACGAAACGGATTTTTGTACTGTATTTTGGAACAAACAGGATAGATACATAATTCCAGAATACAATTCCCTCTATCAAAAAACTAAAAAAAATAACATATCATTTCATCCATGGATATTACCTCATGCTTTCCAGATAAAGCAGATAAGCATCTTTAAAAAGCACTGTATTTACGTCGTGTCAAATAAGCAGTAATCTGATTGGTTAAGTGGAATCAGTGTATGATCAAAGTCCGTTATATGCCCCAGATTTACAATAAAACTCCTGTGTGTTTGAAAAAACAACTTTTTGGGAGCGTATCCAGCCAATAAGTCATATTACGGACAGATTCATAATTTTTTTCTGGGTGGTATAAACAAATACTTTATGGTCTCTTTGCTTCAATAGCAATAATATCAGTAGCAGAAGCGACATGGACACCGTTTTTTGTTTCCACTGGTATCAGAAGGGTGGATGTATGATAGAGGTTAAGGGCATCCTGCATATTGCGGAAAAAAACGCTGTCGCTCTAAAGGCTTGGAAAGATAACGAAACACATGAAAGCGCATAGCCTCATCTAAATATTCAGAGTAAGATGTGACAATAAAGATAATCACAGCAGGATTACTTTTCTTTAATTCGTTTCCTACATAAATACCATTCATGCCGGGCATTTCAATGTCCAGAAAAACAATATTTTTATCTCCAGTATCTTTTAATAAAGCTTCCCCGTTGGTGGTGAAAGAAATAATTTCAGGATATTTTATATGTTTGTATGTAAAAAAAGTATTCTAAATTTTTATTGATCTGCTCGATTGCCAATGGATCATCATCACATATCAAAATTCTCAATTTGGTATTCCTCGTGTTTTTTTTCTTAATATTATATCATGTGCAAGGACAGCACATGATCAACATTCATCGTTCGCCGAATGCATAAATGCATTCTTCTCACTTTCACTCATTATACCGGGAAATATGATATTTTTTGCAAAAGTAGTGCATGAAAAGACAAAAAGGATAGAGATTGGTTATTTCTTTGTGTGAGAATAAATCGTTGCATGATTTGTAGAATTTCTGACTACCAGGAGTTCGACGAAATCTTTTGTCAGTTCAATATCTTCTTGTGAACATAGACGTAGTTTGTCAAGAATATCTTGAGGAATATTATAGGAGTGAAGCGCACCCAGAAGCAGGTAATCAGGAGTAACATTTAAATACTCACAAATTGATATAAACAAATCAAGACTTGGCTTCTGTTTTCCTGTTTCTATGGATGAAAGGTGATTATTGGAAATATTGAGTGATTCTGCCATTTCTGATTGTTTGATTTTTAATTCTTTACGACGTAATTTGATGCGTCTGCCCATTTCTGCATATTGTGATGTCATAGATATCCTCATTTTTTATCTGTTATTACTTATCTTATCAGTGCTTGATTACAAAGCAAACAATGTACAACATGAAAAAAATCTGTATTAGTTGTAATTATTGTAAAAATAGTAGATTAAATATTCTGTAGAAATTGTATTTTTAGAGAAAAATACGTAGATAACACCAAGATAGATGAAAAAAATGTCTGTTCAACCTGAGACTCTCGCTTTTATCCGTGGAAAAATTTAAAATAATGATGTGAAATTCAATGATAAAAACGTAAAGAGAGGAGAGGCAAAAATTGAAGACAAAAAACAGAGAAAACTTTAGCGAAAGGTGTAGCTAAAGTGTTAGAAACAAAACATTAAAGGTTGAAGCAAATTCTACATCCTGCTTATTTATGTATCAGCCCAAAACACCGAAAAAAAGTTATCCAAATATAGGAGAATGAAGTAATGCAGAAATGTGCAGAAGCAGTAGCAGTGTGGTTAGTAAGATGTCAAGTCATTGAGGAACAGGAAAAAAAATTATATTGCTACGCAATGGAAAGCTTTGTAATGTTTTGGTCGCCAATGATACTTGCATTATTATTAGGGACGATTATGGGGAGGGTTAAAGAAGGTATTCTTGTAATAATTCCCTTTATGATGATCCGAAATTTAGCGGAGGATATCATGCAAAAAAAATTTATGGATATGTTTGACATGCTCCTCGTTACTACTGTTTCTGTGCATATTGATTTCTTGTAGTCTATCTGCCAATACGGTATTGATGCTTGCAACATTGGCGGCAAGTTTGAATCTGATAATATTCAGTCCGATAGATCATGAAAATAAAGTACTCAGTATAAAAGAGAGAAAAGTATATCAAAATGTTACAGGTATACTTACCTGCAGTTTATATGGAGTAGTAATGATAATGAAGTATAATGGCTTGAGAAATGAGGCAGTTTGCATCTCTGTAGGAATACTATTAACGGCAGGACTTCAAGTGCCATGTATTGTAAAAAAAAATTTGTGAGAGAATGACCAAACAGTAGGAAAAAAAACGTCGTTTGGCGTAAAATGTGTTGAAATCATGGCAATATAAGAGATAATAAAACGGTCATTGATTTCACAAATGATTAAAAATAAGTTGTAGGAGGAATATTGAATGAATGTAAGAAAATTTTGTATAACGAAATTAGTATGGATGACATTATTACTATGTGTTTTGTTCAGTAGTATTGGAACCATAAGTGCTTCAGCAGCGGAATTAGAAAAGGTAGATAAACCATGCTTTATTATTAATGGAACAGAAAAGGTATATGAAGGAGAAGACTATTACAATGAAGAGACAGGTGAATATTTTTATTGGGGAAAAGGCAGAGGTGTAGATAAGACATTTAGCTTTAAAATAAGATATTCAGTAGAGTCAAGGGGTTTTACGGTAAATGGAAAATCAGTTGTAGTTGATGCATCTGCACATGTTACTTATGATAATGACATTGTTAATTATGGAAGTTTTGAATATCATGTTTATTTAAATGGATTATATTCTAGAAAATTAGTGTTTAACATAGAGGGAACACAGACTGGAACAATTTCAGGATTAAAAAAATGGAGGAACATACAGAGTGATGATATCTACAGGTGCAGTTTTTGCCAGATAATTATTATTTAGATGGAGAGGGAACTATTACATCTTAAAATAATTAAAAAAGGAAGGTACTGCAATATGAAAAACAAGATATTAAATGTAATATTAATAGGTTATATAATAGTACTTATATGGTTGTTATTAGTACCAAATGTTTTCAGGGGAGAACAAACATGGTATAGTAATGTATTTTCATATCAGCATTTTGTAGATTCTAATTTTAATTCCATTCAGAACAATAATAATGTATATTTATTGCTTAAAGAATGGAAATATAAACATAGATATACCAATAAAAAATGTATTGGCAAATTTTTTCATGTTTATGCCAATTACAATTTTAATAAAAATAAAGATCCCTCGGTTGACTTTAAAAAAAGATTTTATTATATATTATCTGTTTTAATCTTGTAATAGAAATATTGCAGTTTTTAACTTTGCAAGGATCATTTGATGTAGATGATATCTTATTACGTTTATTTGGTGCATGGATTTCATATGCCGTTTATAGTAGTTTTCGCAGAAAAACATTTAAATAATTTTTTAAGAAAGTAGGCGGCAGTATCAAGAAATAAGCTTTAAGAGTAGCTTTTTTATTTTATAGGTATGCAGTACGTTGATAGTTGCCATCTAATAATGAAATTGCAGTTCCGGGAGATTTGCCGTCCGGGATAACAGAAAAAAGAATATTTGTCTGGTAAAATTTCTGTTTTGAGAAATAGAAATCTCGCAAATGTATTTTACCGATTAGGTTTTGTCGAGATTTTCGGAACCGGGATTGCACGAATAAAACAACTCTATAAAGAATCATTGAGAAAACCGGATTTTGAAGTGACGGAAAATACAATTAAGATTATGCTCCCTGTTTATGAGGAGAATATGAATCTGACGGAGGATGAAAAAAAGGTATACAATATTTTGAGCAAGACAATGTTAAAATCAATGAGTGAAATTGCACCGTATGTATCTTTTGGTAAATCAAAGACGGCACAGCTATTGAAAGATATGCAGAAAAAGGGTGTTGTTGAAGTGGAAGGCAGGGGCAGAGGCACGAAATATATCATAAAGTAATTAAAAAAAAGCATGGAACGAACGGCTCGTTTCCATGCTTTTCTTAACAACGTTTCATTATTTACGAACATCCGCATGCACCTCATTTGGAATGACAAATTCCACACAGCCCATGTACATTGGTGCGACATCGCCCGAGTCTGTGAAACAAAGATCAGCTAAGAGCAGACGTTCCCCGGTCGAAAGGTCAATCGTGTAGTAATAGTCCCATTCAGCGCCTTTCCGGCTGACTGATAACAGATGATTCATCTGATTGAATCTTTCTGCCTTATTTTCCATATTGATAGCATCCTTTCTTCTTATAAAAAAACAAGATCATCTTTCATCTCAATTTTTAGCTTCTTAAGGGGCGCGGTAGAGCCTGCTTTTTCTTTTGAAATGGTAAAATTTTTTTAAGGATAATTGGAAAATATATCCCCCCCTGGGGAGCTTGCAGGACCGGACATTCCTAAAGTAAAATAGTCGGCATGGAGATGATAGCACCCTGACAGGTGGCAGATCTTACAAAAAGAAAAACGGAGATTAGGAATGAAAAAGAGAATTTTTGCGATGCTGATGGCAGCAGCAATGATGCTTTCCATGGCAGCCTGTGGAAACGGCGCAGAAGAAAAAAGGAAACAGAAAATTCCGCTGGAACCGAAGCGCAGGCAGCGGGCGGAGAGTCGACACTTGTATATGGAAGTAATGATTACACGCGTATCAATCCGGCAATGGATGAGCATGGTGAGATTAATATTCTGATTTTCAGCGGACTGACATCACATGATGGTGAGAATCAGGTTGCTCCGGGGCTTGCAAAGAGCTGGGACTACGATGAAGATACTTTAACTTATACATTCCATTTAGAGGAGAATGTGAAGTGGCATGATGGGGAACCATTTACAGCAGATGATGTAAAATTCACGATCGAAGCAATCATGGATCCTGATAACGGTTCCGAAAATGCACCAAACTACGAAGACGTAACAGCCATTGACGTGATCGACGATCATACCATTTCATTTACACTTTCAGCGCCGAACGTAGCGTTCCTTGACTATATGACAATGGCAATTCTGCCAAAGCATTTACTGGAAGGCGAAGATATGCAGGAGTCGGATTTCTTCCGCCATCCGATCGGTACCGGTCATACAAATTAGACAGCTGGGATGCGGGACAGGCGATCACATTGGTAAAGAACGAGGATTATTTCAAGGGAACACCAAATATCGACAAGATCATTTTTAAGATCGTACCGGATGATAATGCAAAAGCGATCCAGATGCAGTCCGGAGAACTGGATCTTGCATTACTGACACCGAAGGATGCGAAGACCTTTGCAGATCAGGATGGTTATACATGCTATGATATGAAGACATCGGATTACCGCGGAATCCTTTACAATTTTAATAATGATTACTGGACAGCAAATAAAGACATTATCCCTGCCATCAATTATGCAATTGACAGACAGGCGATCATTGATGCGGTTCTCCTCGGACAGGGAATGACTGCATACACCATGATTGCGGCGTAATATTTACAACAATGAGAATGTAGAACATTATGATTACGATCCGGAAAAATCAAAAGAAATCATGGAGTCTGTCGGATGTACGATGGGTGAAGACGGATTCTACTACAGAGACGGCGAAAAGATCGGTTTCCGTTATAAGTGTCGGAGCAGGTGACCAGGTAAGACTCGATATCGCCCAGGCAGAGCACAGCAGTTAAAAGAAGTTGGTATTGACTGTACGGTAGAAGTTCCGACAGAGGTTGACTGGGGCGGACAGATGGCGTATCTGATCGGCTGGGGAAGTCCTTTTGATGCAGATGACCATACTTACGAAGTATTCGGTACAGATAAGGGTGCTAACTATAGTTCTTATTCCAATGCATTGGTAGATCAGTATCTGATTGTGGCAAGAGAATCTGCAGATCCTGCGGTACGTGCAGAGGCATATGACAAGTTTCAGGAAGAGCTGGCAAAAGATCCGGCATTTACCTTTATCTGCTATATTGATGCAAATTATGTGGCAAATTCTTCTATTCAGGGAATCTCAACAGACACAGTTATGGGACATCACGGTGTCGGAATTTTCTGGAATGTTGCAGACTGGACGATCGGGAACTAGGAAATAACTGCCGGAGGCGCAGAAGGAATTCACTATGGAAGAACAGAGCAGAACATATATATTGGAAGCTTCAGATTTATCGGTCAGTTTTGAAACGGACGCCGGTGAAGTACAGGCAGTCAGAGATGTAAGCCTCTCCCTGAAAGAGGGAGAGGTTCTTGCGATTGTGGGAGAGTCCGGCTGTGGGAAAAGCGTCCTGTGTAAAAGTCTGATGAAAATGCTTCCGGGGAATGCCAGAATAAAATCAGGAAAAATTCTGGCAAATGGAATAGATATTACCAGGTACAAAGAGCGTGACATGGCGAAATTGCGTGGAACGCTTTTTTCCATGGTATTTCAGGATCCGATGACAGCATTAAATCCGACGATGACAATTGGCAGACAGATAGAAGAAGCAATTAAAATACATAATCCTCATATAAAGCGTGATGCATTAGAAAAGCGTGTCATAGAGCTGATGGGATTAGTCGGTATCGATCAGGCAGACGAGCGGAGGAATTTATACCCGTATCATTTTTCGGGCGGCATGAGACAGCGCAGTGTGTTAGCAATCGCACTGGCAGGCAATCCGTCTATCCTGATCGCAGATGAGCCGACCACAGCGTTAGATGTGACGATTCAGGCACAGATTTTGGATCTGTTCCGCGATATCCAGAAGAAAATGCATACCTCAACTATTTTTGTGACGCATGATCTGGGCGTTGTCGCAAGAGTTGCTGACCGGGTGGCTGTCATGTATGCAGGGAAAATCGTGGAACTTGGAACAACAGAGGACATTTTTTTATGATGCAAGGCATCCAAATACATGGGGGCTTATGCAGGCACTTCCGGCGTATGCAAAGGGAAAGAGATGCTGCATGCGATCCCGGGAATGCCGCCGGTATTGATCAATCCTCCCAGGGGGGATGCGTTTGCATGCAGAAATGAATATGCACTTGCAATTGATTATGAAAAAAGAACCGCCAATGTTTAAAATATCGGATACACACTACGCAAAGAACCTGGTCGCTGGATGAGAGAGCACCTGAAATAAAACCGCCTTCGCTCGTATGCAGTTCCTTTTTGGCAGAAGGAGATCAGAGAGAAGGATGTGAAGAAACAGCGGAGCGCGAAAAGACTTCTGTAGCGGAAGAATGTCAGAATGATGCAGAAAACAGGGAGACTTTAGTGGCTGTAAATCATCTCACGAAAAGTTTTTCCATTGGAAAAAAATGTGCACAAAGCTGTAGATGATGTGAGTTTCCGGATTTATAAGGGAGAAGTTTTTGGGCTGGTAGGTGAATCAGGTTCCGGGAAATCAACTGTGGCAAATTGCGTGATGAATTTATGTAAACCAGATAGCGGAGAGATTTTATACAAGGAAATTGATACCTGCCGCAGTAAGGAGTTCCGGAAAAATAAAAAAATGCTTCAGTGTGAGCGGCAGATTATTTTTCAGGACTCCACTTCCAGCTTAAATCCGAGAATGAAAGTGAAGGATATTCTGTCAGAGCCCTTCCGGATACAGCACATCACACCGAAAAAGAGGAACACTTTCAGCGGAGGCAAAGATTTCAGCTGACGTATGTTGGATTGGATAATTCCTATCTGGAAAAATATCCTTCGGAGCTCTCAGGCGGACAAAGGCGCAGCGTGTTGCAATTGCGCGTGCAGTAGCGATGGAACCGGAACTGCTGGTCGCAGATGAACCGATCGCATCCTTAGACGTATCCATTCAGGCACAGATCGTGAATTTGTTCCGGCATCTGCAGAAGGAACACGGGTTTTCGTTTCTGTTTATTGCACACGATCTTTCCATGGTACGGTTTTTGTGTGACCGGGTGGGCGTGATGCATGATGGTAAATTAGTGGAAGTAGGAAATGTGGAAGATATTTTCAGACATCCGAAGCACCCATATACGAAGGCTTTGATCGAGTCCATCCCAATTCCGGATCCGCGCATGGAACGGCAAAGAGCGGGGGAAAAAAGAAAATGAGTAAAAAAGAGATTGGTATCTATATAATAAAAAAAAATATTGCTGTTTCTGGCAAGTATTTTTTTGTTGTCAGTGATCGTATTTTATATTTCCAGACTGGCACCGCGAGATCCGCTTGTCTCTTACTATGGGGAAAGATTGGAAAAAATGAGTCCCGAGGAACATGACTGGGCGATGGAGAAGCTGGGACTGAACGAGTCTGTTTCCGTTCAGTATGTAAAATGGCTTTCGAATGCATTTCATGGAGAATTCGGTATCTCCTATAAATACAAAAATGGATGTGCTGGAAGTGATTTCCGGAAGAGTCGGAAATACAATGCTGCTGGGCGGGATAGGCTTTGTGCTTATTTTTACACTGGCGTTGTTATTGGGAATTTTGTGTGCATGGCACGAAGAAAAATGGCTGGATAACATCATATGCCAGGTCGGAACGGTCACAAGCTGTATACCGGAGTTCTGGTTTTCACTGGTACTGATCCTTTTCTTTGCAGTTGAGCTTCATATATTGCCAAGCTCCGGTGCCTATACGATCGGAAAAGAGAAGGATATTGCGGACAGGATACAGCATCTCATATTGCCGGTCACAGTTGTAGTGATGGGACACCTATGGTACTACGCTTATATGATCCGCAATACGATTTTAGAGGAAGTGCGGGCAGATTATGCTGCTGGCGAAATCAAAAGGGCTGACAAAAAATAAGATCCTTTTCCGCCATTGCCTCCGTAACATTATTCCAAGCTATCTGAGCATTATGGCAATCTCGGTGCCTCATATTTTTAGGAGGAACCTATATTGTTGAGACAGTATTCTCTTATCCGGGGCTTGGAACATTGGCTTATGAGAGTGCCAGATATAAAGATTATAATTTACTGATGGTTTTATGCATTCTTACAGGTATTGTCGTGGTTGTCTGCAACATGATCGCCCAGACGATAAATGAGAGGATCGATCCGAGAATACGTCAGTGACAGAAAGGAACCGATGATGGATACAGATTTTCAGATTGTGGGAATTAGAAATACAGAGGATCAGGCTGTTAGCAGGCATAAAAAATGGTATCAGGGAAAACCTCTGATATCAGCACTGCTGCTTGCGGTCATCCTGTCAGGCTGCCTGTGCTGTCATCTGATCATGACAAAAGATCCCGGCTATATGGATCTGGCACATTACAATGAGGCACCGGGAGGAGAGTTTCTCTTTGGGACAGATACGATGGGGAGAGATATTTTTTTCCATGATCTGGTATGGGGGACGGATCTCACTTTTGATCGGAGTGCTTGCGACGTTTCTCTCTACGGTGCTTGCAATTGTCTTTGGTTCCGTCAGCGGATGTGCGCCGGAATGGGTGGATTCACTGCTCATGCGTTTTACAGAGATTATTTTAAGCATCCCGAATCTGCTGCTGGTCATTTTATTGCAGGCAATCTTAGGAAAAGCCAGCATTTTCAGTATTTCGTTTATTATCGGGATCACGAGCTGGCCAAGTATCGCCAAAGTGGTACGCACGGAAGTAAAACAGATCCGAAACAGCGGGTATGTCATTGCAGCAAGATGATGTATGGGGGGAAGCTTCCGGCATGTCTTGTGGAAACACCTGACTCCAAATTTTGCTTCATCGATCATGTTTATGGTTGTCATGAATATCAGAAGTGCGATCATTGCAGAGTCAACCTTAAGCTTCATGGGAATCGGTCTGCCGCTAGAGCAGATTTCGTGGGGAAGCATGCTTTCAAATGCAGACAAAGCACTGACGACAAAGTCATGGTGGATCATCCTCATACCGGGGCTTTTTTTCTGACAGTCACGCTCATGTGCATGACAAATCTTGGAAATTATTTGAGAAAAGCTGTTAACCGTAAGGAAAGTTATCTGTAATTGTGTCAGTGCATACATGACTTTACAGTTGACAAGACAGCTGTAACGTGATACCTTAAACAAGAATCTTAAAACCATGGTAATGAGAAATTTTGTCATGATAAGGCAGGGAAATCTGAGAAAAGAAAGTGGATGATGGAATGGAAGTAATGCCTCACTTAAAACTGCGCGCGATGACCTCGGCATTCAGTATGCGATCCTTCCTGGAGACCCGGCAAGGGGTGGAGCGGATCGCAGAACAGTTAGAGGACGTGGAGGAGTGAGAATTTAACAGGGAATATAAAAGCATTGCAGGAACTTTACAGGGGGAATCCGCATGCTTGCAGTTTCTACGGGGATCGGCGGTCCCTTCGACTGGAATTGCTGTGGAAGAGCTGGCGCGTATCGGCGTGACGCATGCGATCCGTATCGGAAGCTGCGGTGCATTGCAAAAAGAGATCAGATTAGGGGATCTGATCTTAGTGCAGGGTGCGGTGAGAGATGAAGGAACTTCCAGAACGTACATAGATTCCATTTATCCGGCAATCCCGGATTTTGAACTGATGAATGCCTGTGTAGAGGCAGCAGAGGAGGAGCAGATTCCGGCGCATGTCGGAATGGCACGGAAAGTCATGACAGTTTTTACACGGACAGAGAGGACGAGATCGACGCACTGTGGCCGGCAGAGGAGTGCCTTGGCTGTGATATGGAGACGGCGGCGCTGTTTGTAATCGGAAAACTCCGGGGTGTGAAGACAGCCTCTATCTTAAATACGGTGGTGGAATACGAGGATAACCTTGAAGATAACATTAACAACTATACGGATGGAGTGAATGCAACCGTACAGGGAGAAAAAAATGAGATTCATGTAGCATTGGAGGCACTGTACAGGTGCTCCGGAAAATGAGGGAGGACAACGTTATGAAGAACATTTTTAAAACAAAATTAAACACAGCAAGTCTGGTATTGATCCCGGCATGTATCGGTATCAATTACCTCGGAAAATTATTTGCTTCCATATTAAAACTGCCATTGTGGTTAGATTCCATCGGAACCTGTATCGGTGGCGCACTTGGTGGACCAATCATCGGTGCAATCTGTGGAGCGAGCCAATAACCTGATTTATGGATTTACAACCGGTGATTCCATTTCATTAGTTTATGCGCTGACAAGTCTTGGTATCGGTCTTGTCGTTGGTATTATGGCACGTCTTGGCAAAATGGAAAAAGTCAGCGGTGCATTACTGACTGCTTTGGCCGGCGGTCTTGCAGCAGTATTGATTTCCACTCCGTTAAACGTTATTTTCTGGGGCGGTACAACAGGAAATGTCTGGGGCGATGCAGTATTTGCAGCAACACAGGCAAAGAAATTTCCCGGTTGTATTAGGTTCTTTCTTAGATGAAGTCGTTGTGGATGTTCCGGATAAGATCATTACGGTATTGATCGTGTTTGCAATTTTAAAAGGACTTCCGAAAAAAACTTACTGCTCTTTATGATGTGAACGATAGTGTGGAGAGCTTAGACTAAGAAGTGAAAACATATTCTGATGGAGTGATTTAGATGAAAAGTATCAGCCTTTATGTGGATAAAGATACCTATTTGACCAGAATGCATCCTTTTACGAAACTGTGTTATATCCTGACAGCGGTCGCTGCATCGCTGATCACAGGGAAGTTATGGGCATTCGCTATATTCATTGGAATCAGTCTTGTAATGCTTATCAGTGGAAAAATCATGAAAAAGGTTTTTCCACTGATTGCTTTTTTCATTTACAATTCTGATCACCATATTTTTTGATCCATGGTTTATTTAATCATGAAAATGCAAACTTAATGTTTCAGTTAGGACTTAAAGTTCTATCGGGAAGGAATGATGTATGCGCTTCGCATCAGCTGTAACGTCTTAAATATGCTGCTGGCATTTGCGGTGTTTGTACTCACAACTAAGCCGGCAGAGCTGGTAGAGGATCTGGAGCAGGCCGGATTTTCACCGAAGATCGGATATGTCATCAGTTCTGTTTTTCAGATCGTACCGCAGATGAGCGGCACAATGAACACGATTATGGATGCACAGCGGAGCCGTGGGCTTGAGACGGAGGGAAATCTGATCACCAGGGCAAAATCTTTTCTTCCGTTAATTTCGCCGGTTGTCATGAGTTCACTCATCAACACAAGAGAGCGTGCGATTGCACCTGGAAATCCGGGGCTTTGAGTCTGGTCGGAAAAAAGACCTATCTCAGGGAAGGAAAAAATGAAAACCTCCGACCGCGTGTTATGTCTGGTGATGGCTGTGGTGATTGCAGGGGCTATAGTGGTGAGGATTGTGCTGTAAATCGTCATCTTTTTGCAAAACTGAAAATGTGTATTGTTAAAGCTGGAAAAAAAATGATATATGGAAAAAGGAAGAATTATGGCATATATAAAGGTTGAAAATTTAAAATACCGCTATCCCAACACAACAAAGCTTGCGTTGGATGGGTTGGATTTTGAAATAGAAAAAAGGTTCTTTTATCGGGATCGTTGGAGAGAACGGAGCCGGAAAAAGTACGCTCTGTCAGGCGTTCAACGGTCTTATTCCGGGATTTTTCAAAGGAGCTTATGGAGGAAAAGTTCTGATCGAGGACACTGAGGTGGCAAAAACGACTGTATCGAAGCTGTGTCAGAAGGTAGGACTGGTATTCCAAAATCCGTTTAACCAGCTCTCTGGTGCAAAGGAAACTGTTTTTGAGGAAATTGCATTTGGTCTGCAGAACTTCGGCGTGCCAAAAGAAGAGATGATAAGCCGTGTGGATGAAGTGATGGAACTGCTGGATATTGCAGCTTACCGGGACAGAAATCCGTTTGATCTGTCCGGCGGTCAGATGCAGAGGGTGGCGCTGGCAGGTATCCTTGCGATGAAACCGGAAGTGATCGTGTTAGACGAACCTACCTCACAGCTTGATCCGGCGGGAAGCGAGGAAGTTTTTTGCGGCGGTCGATAAGCTCGCAAAATCAGGGATCACGATCATTATGGTGGAGCAGAAGCTGGAAAAACTGGCAGAATACTGTGATAAGATTTTGTTGCTTTGCATCAGGGAAAGCAGATTGCATTCGATACGCCGGAACAGATTTTTTCCAGAGCGGATCTGCAGAGCTATGGGGTGAATCCACCTGCCTATACAAGAATCTGTCAGGCTTTTTGGCGTGAAGAAAGAGAATGGATGTTATCCGGCTTCGCTTAAGGATGCGTTGGCGTTAAAAGATTTGTTTCCGGGGGAGGAAGCGTTCTGCCCGGAAAAAATATTATTAGACAATAATAAAGATATGAAAAATAAGAATGGGCAGATTGAAGATTCTGTAACTACAGATGAAAGCATGAAACTGACTATAAGTTGTAAGAAAAATGTTTTTGACATCGAACATCTGGAATTTCAATATGTTGAAAATGTTCCGGTCCTGCAGGATGTAAATCTTACCATTGACAACAGACCAACTGCGATCATCGGTCAGAACGGTGCAGGAAAAACGACTCTTGTAAAACTGTTAAAAGGTCTGTTAAAGCCGTTGGGCGGCAGTATTTACTACGGTGGAAGTGACATAGCAGAAAAGAGCGTTGCAATGTTGGCAGGGGAGATTGGCTATGTATTCCAGAATCCGGACGACCAGATTTTCAAATATCATGTGATCGATGAAGTCATGTTCGGACCGCAGAATTATCGGAATGACAAAAAGAGCAGGCAAAGGGAAAAAGCTGTTGCAGCATTAAAGTTGGTTGGGCTGGAACAGTTTGCAGATGAAAATCCTTTATGATCTGGAATTGGCAGAACGAAAACTGGTTGCAATCGCATCCGTTCTTGCGATGGATACGAAAAGTGATCATACTGGATGAACCGACGATCGCGCAGGACTGGAAGGGCAGAAAGATCATTCAGAAAATGATCCGGGATCTGAGCAGTCAGGGAAAAACGGTTATTGCGATTTTACACGATATGGATTTTGTGGCAGAGAGTTTCGAGCGTGTGATCGTTATGGCGCACGGAAAAGTGCTCGCAGATGGCACAAAAAAGAGGAAGTGTTTGCACAGAAGGGTGTTTTGGAGCAGGCAAGGATTGACCAGCCGTATCTGACAAAACTGTGCCAGCAGCTTGGGTACAAGAAGCTGTATTTTTTTCACTGAAAGACTAGTACATCGAATAATAAGTTTCTGATACATTGGACGCCGGATGATTGTTTCATATGCAAGGTGTCAGTTATTTATTATTCGGTGTACTAGGAATAAGTGCAATTATAAGAAAAAGGATCTTTGATACAATTAGTGTCATGGAGTAAAAAAATTTTTGATATTTTATAATTAAAAAAGAAAAATTGGAGGTTTACATAATGAGAAATTTACTAGTAGTGGTAGATATGCAGAATGATTTTATCGATGGCTCACTCGGAACAAAAGAGGCAGTGGCTATCGTGGATAACGTAATCGCAGAGATTGCAAAGTATGATACCAAAGACATTTTTTTTGCAACAAGGGATACACACCCGGAAAATTATTTAGAGACTCAGGAAGGAAAAAAAATCTTCCGGTTGTGCACTGCGTGAAGGGTACAGACGGCTGGCAGGTCAATGAGAAAGTGAAAACAGCATTAAAAGACGCAGTAGTGATCGACAAGCCAACGTTCGGTTCAAAAATTCTTGCGGAAGAGATTACAAAAATCGCAGAGAGAAAGAAGATATCACCGTTACATTGGTCGGACTTTGCACCGACATCTGTGTTGTCTCCAATGCAATTTTAATTAAGGCATATCTGCCGGAGATCCCAGTAAAAGTCATTGCTTCCTCTTTGCGCAGGTGTCACACCGAAAGCCATGAAGCAGCATTGGCTACAATGAGAATGTGTCAGGTGCAGGTGGAGTAAATTGATGCGAGATGAAAAATCCCTGACGGACTGTATTATGAGTATATCAGAAACAGTCCGCCGGGGATTTTTTTCTGTTATAGGAAACTTTGTTCTGTACACAAGAGAAAGTGTTTTTTATGGCAGCTTGGAAAGTTATATCTGGATAAAGCGACAGCAAAATGCGCAGAATGAATTTGCACAATATTATAAAAATAAATCTAATGTGCAAGATAATCTTGCACATAAAAAATCAAAAATGGTAATATGTGCAGTGTGGAGGTGCACAATATGCGTTTAAAAAGAGAAGTATACCTTGAACAGATACGCCCATATTATGATTCGGATATTATCAAAGTGATTACCGGGGTGAGAAAAATCCGGGAAATCGATTTTGTTGGAAACAATCAAAGACGAGCTGGCAGAGCGTGGCGTACATGGAGATCATATTATATATTTAAATCTGGAAGACATGGATTATTCAGAAACGATTCCATGAATGAAACGATTTTGAACGGAAAACTGTTGACATGGACAGATAGAATATTTAAACAAATAAACATAATAGAAGGAACAAAAAAAACACAATGGAAACAAAACACGATTTTACACAGGGAAATATTTTAAAGAAACTGGTTCTTTTTATGGTACCGATATTTGGCGCACTGGTTTTACAGGCAATGTATGGAGCAGTTGATCTGATAATCGTGGGCTGGTTTGGAACTACCGCAGGAATCTCCGCTGTATCGACAGGAAGTAATCTGGTCAATCTGGTGGTGTTTACCGTGACCGGGCTGTCGATGGGGATCACGGTGCTGATCAGCCCCGTTACATAGGGGGAGAAAAAGCAGGAACGCATCGGAAAAGTGATCGGAGGCGTTATCTGGTTTTTGCGATACTGGCAGTGATTCTTACAATCGCTTTGCTTCTGGCAGCGCCTGTTCTTGCAAAATTAATGCAGGCACCGGAGGAAGCGTTGGAACTCACGACACTGTATGTGCGGATCTGCGGTGGAGGGATCGTCTTTGTCATCGCATACAACGTTATCAGCAGTATTTTCCGCGGAATGGGAAATTCGAAATTGCCTCTCATTTTCGTGGCGATTGCATGCGTGGTCAACATTGTGGGCGATCTGGTGCTGGTGGCAGGTTTTAAAATGAATGTGGCAGGTGCTGCGATCGCAACCATTCTGGCACAGGCGGTCAGTGTCGTGCTGTCACTCGTGATCATCCGGAAACAGGGCGGGATCTTTCAGGTAAAAAAGAGAGGACATTCGTTTTTCTTCCGAGGTAAAAAATTCCTGATGCTCGGCGCGCCTATCGCACTGCAGGAGATGTTGACTAATATTTCGTTCTTGATTTTATGTGCGCTGATCAACCGGCTTGGTCTGGAAGCATCTTCGGGATATGGAGTGGCGCAGAAAATCGTATCTTTTGTAATGCTGGTGCCGTCCTCTCTGATGCAGTCGATGTCATCGGTTGTTGGACAGAACATTGGAGCTGGCAAAGAAAAACGTGCCAGACAGGCAATGGTATGCGGCATGTGCGTGGGCGCAGCAGTGGGAACAGCGGTTGCCCTATTTGTATTTTTCAGGGGAAGTCTTCCGGCGGCAATCTTTACATTGATGAACCGGTCATAGGAAGGGCGGCAGAATATTTAAGAGGTTTTGCACCGGAGGCGGTTCTTACCAGCTTCCTGTTCAGTTATATGGGATATTTCAATGGAAAAGGAAAAACGCTCTTTGTCATGGCACAGGGACTGGCGCAGACGTTTCTGGTTCGAATCCCGATGTCATATTTTATGAGTATCCAGCCGGATGCATCCCTCACGAAGATTGGTCTGGCGGCACCGACAGCGACCGTGTTTGGAATTATTTTGTGCAGTATTTATTTTGTGGTACTCGGGAGAAAGGAAAAAAATGAATCTGACAAGTTTTTTTAAATAAAGTCGATCAGACAATAGAGAAGTATGGCAGAGAAGAACTTTTGCAGGTAATACATGAGATTGCAAGAACATTGCCGGAAAGTAAACGAACAGATTTCCTGAATCAGATAAATCTGAATGCAGGGAATATTAATCGAACAGAAAAAACAGTCATTGAACTAAAAAAGGAATATGAAAAATGCAGTCATTATCTGGCGGAAATTGAAAAAGGAGAAGTCTATCTAAGGGAAGTGTATAATGACTGGTACAATAGTTCCGTAGAGGAAATATTATACGAAGATCCTGATGGAATAGGTGATATGATTCAAGCAGTATGTAAATTGATTCACAGCTTTGCGTGGATGCAGGAGAATATAAGGAGGGCATTCAGGACAGGAAGAAGATTTGTTCATGCAGGAAATTCTGACGGATGATGAATATATGACAGGCCCTTGGAGGTGGAAGATTTTATTTGTTGCAATGAGTTGGATATCGATCTGAAAAAAATTGCGCTAGATACATTGTATGCATGTTATCAGGTGAAGAAAGAAGCAGAACGTGCAGATATTATGTATGAAATATGGTCAAATTCAGGAATACATGATTTAAAACTGGAAGATGTCATGCAGCATGGAGATGGTGGACTGCAGGGATTTGATCAGTTCCTTCCAGAGTGGATCGCATATCTTGGAAAGAAGAATAGTGCGTTAGCAGAGAGGTTATTTCTCGAAGCCGTTAGTTTGACAGGTGATATAGCGGTGAAATTTGAAAATGCAAAAAAAAAATATGTGAAATTGCATCCTGGAATGTATAAAGAAATTTTAAATGATTCCACTATAAGTGCGAAAAATGCCGTGATCATAGGAGAAGATGGGATGAAACGGATTGCCAGAAATCTATGTGTTGCGAAGCGATGTAGCTTTACAGACAGCAGAATTTGCACTTGTTGAAGGTAAAGATGCAGAATTTATGGAATGGTGCTATGTAGAAGCTTTTGCGTCAAGAACAAATGCAGTAAACTATTTGCGTGCATTTTTTAATAGCACAGATAAAGAAAAAAATGCAATAAAAAATTAGAATTAATAGTAGGACAATATAATTGCAGAAAAAAAATTCTGCTTGGAATAATGGAAATGCTGGGTTGCCAGAATTAGCAGAAAATATACCGGAAAAAAAATATGCTGTATGTGATACAGTTTCTGGATGGTCAATTTATGGAAGTGCTGAGAAAGGGAGTCGGTGAGAAAAGTTCACTTGGATGGACTGGAACATTTATGAAAGAAGGTCTGGCACTTTTTCTGCTCTATTTGCATGATGGAAAAGAATTACAGCAGGGAAGCCGGAGTATGTTGGAACTTACAAAGCACGCATTTGAATTTCGTTTGGAAGAGTATAAAAAGGGGCAGAATATAAAAGTAGAAAAAACGGAAAACGAATATTTTTACAAGTTATTTTGAATTGGAAAGATACGACCAAAATAGAAAACTCTGACAGGAAAAAAATACTGGATCATATAGACAATCTCATGAAGAAACGTGTCGAGGCAATTATGGGAGCAAACAGACGGAACTATTATGGAGAGTGTCTTTGCGTACATTGCTTTGCAATCGGTGAAGTCAAAGAAAAACTTGGTGAGAAAAATGCAAAGCAGATTTATATGTCACATTATGCGGATATGTATACAAGGAGAAGTGCCTTTAAATCAGAATTGAAAAGTTATGGCTGGATAAAACGATAGAAAATTGTGCACCGGAGAAATAACATATGAGAAAGTACAGAGTTGCGTAGAACATTGCGTTCTACCTTAAGTAGAGTGACATTTTTCCATTGTCATGTTTAAATAAGGACAAGGAGGAAACGCCTATGAAAGCAGAAGAAGTTGGTTATAGAATTGCCCAAGCCAGAAAAAAGCAAGGTATGACACAGCGGGAACTGTCAGAACGATTGCACGTTTCGGATAAGGCAGTCAGTAAATGGGAACGAGGGGTTAACTATCCGGATATTTCATTATTTGATGAAATTGCGAAAACGCTTGATCTTTCATTAGTGGAATTACTTGGAATAGAAGACCGTTCGAAAGAAGAGATCGTGCAGAATATTTCCGAAATTTCAAAATATGAAAAAGGAAAAAGATAGGAAAAAGAAATCTATCAGCGTGGATTTGTTACAATTATATGCGGAATGATCGTGCTAGCTGGTCAGTTGAGTGCGGCACTGATCTTTGCACAAAATGAAGTGCCGGGAGCAGGCATACTGTGTACTTCTGGGATGATGTGCTTCACAGGGCTTATGATCGCAAATGGACTCTATACGATCAGCCATGCAAAAAGCTTTACAAAAACAACTCGATCACAAACACAACCGCACAGCATGCCACAGACACCTGAAACAGACTTGCACCA
>VOFJ01000552.1_pt1 | contig 33438 bp, 54 predicted proteins | sample 5384081 | NCBI WGS metagenome assembly VOFJ01 (sample SAMN12384729, study PRJNA508395) | human gut metagenome | isolation source: healthy gut I | host: Homo sapiens | reverse complement strand
CTAAAAAAACTTTATCACATCAAGCAAGGAAATATCCCCTTCTTTCCCTTTGCTAAATTTGATGATATTGGTATATGGTGGATGCGCACAAATAAAGTCAATGCGACTATCTTTAATAAAATGCATATCTGTAGCATTTCCATTTTGCGTAAACATTTTTTTTTTGAATTTGTTCCCCATTGAAATTGTAAATTCGTTTCAGAAATTGAAACAGATTGCGGATTGATGTCAACACCTACTGCATGACGATTGAGTAGCTTTGCCTTTACTAAGGTTGTTCCACTACTCATAAATTGATCTAATACCCAATCACCGGGATTAGAATAACGAAGTATCAGATTTCTTGGTACATATGGTGACCAATCTCCTCGATACTTTCCTGACAACTTCCTCTGTCTGGAAACGACCAGACTGTTGCTAGGTCAAGCTTAAAAATTATTTAGTTGTAAACTTATAAGTCATTCCTCTTTTAAAAACCTCTCTCACTACACAATGGACTTAATTCAGCAACTTTTTTCCCAGTACTAAATGTTGCCGCCTCTTCTGCTAACATTCTTTCAAAAAGAATTTGATACATTCCAAGTCTTTTAATACGTTTTTTTTAATACTGCGCGTTCTTTCCTCTCTTCGGCAACCATACCCAAATAAATTACAGAATACCACACATAAAAAATCAAGTTTATCTTCCTCGTCATAAGACATACTTATTTCTTCAATCTCTTCAAAAAAATCTCATAATCAATTTGGCTGGTAGTCTTCTCATATATACTTACATAGTCACCATATATCTTCTCCGAGGAGTACTTTCGAGATTTTTCAATAAAGAAAGAGAAATATTCTGCATCCTTAGGTGCATGTTTTTTCTTGTCCAGGACGTGTTAAATATACACAACAATCATCAAATCTTCCTCTTCCTTGTTCAATTATTGTCCCCATCTTCAAAACTTATAATTTCCATTTGCTTTTCCTCCGATTTATATGTACTATATCATATTTCTTATGTAATTTGTTTAGGTTTCACTATAAGTGAATTTATATCAACGATATCTCATGAGATAATATTCACAAATAGTGAACGAGGTGTTCGTATGCAGTTCAAGAACGATACTGACCTATATCGTGTTATAGGTTCAAATATAAAGTATTACAGAGAACAAGCCAAATTAACACAAGTACAACTTGCAGAACAGGCTAAAATCAGCATCAGCTATCTCTCCAAAATCGAAGCCGCCGGATGTGATAAGAGTCTTTCTATATCGGTGCTCAATCAGATTGCGAATGTACTTGGTGTTGAGATTATGGAGTTTTTTAAGGAGGAAAAGAACTATGGCTAGAACCCCAAATATTCATGGCGGAGGTGCTCGTACAAATGCTAATGGTCTTTACTTTGAGCAAACCACTTCTCTAGAAAATGCACTTGAAAATGCCAGGTACAATGTATATGGTACTGAAGTCTACGATGGTGAAAAATTAATAGGATTAACCGTTCCCAAAAACAAAATTTATTCTTGTTTTCTGGAGCCAAATGGAATCGATTATACCTACTATAATTCAAAAAATGGTTACCCGACGAATGTTTCATACATTTGGCGGATAAAGTTGCATACATAATTGAAAAAGAAATTTCAAAATTGTGAAGGTTCTGTCGATGAGAAACTTCCTGGTTGCCATTTCAAGAAATTAGAATATAAGAAGTTGTTCGCACCTTTAAACTTCCAAGTTGAATATTTATATGTCTTTAATGATTGGTTTTTAAAGGACAAATACAAGGATACTTTAGAATATATTGAGATGATGAATTGCAAATTTTTTCTTTAATGAGATTCCTCTCGATTTCTTAGGATTATAGGAGCATGTCAAATGGAACGACAATATATAGAAAAATGGTTCTCAAATGAAGGAACTAGGAATGATGTTAGAAAACGCGTAATAGCCTGCTTTATGGATGAAGAACCCGGTACAGGTGCAGGAGCTGATTCTTCCAAATATACCTATTATGTTGAAACACTAGCTGACGGAAATAGAGTCTATTTAACTCGTCCTGCATTTCTTAATAAGGGATTTGACTTTGTAATAAGAGTTGAAAACGCGGACTATGGCCATAAAGGACCATATAAAAATGTACCATCACATAAAGATATAAGTATCGACTTAGAAGAAAAAAAAAAGAAAACCCAGAAATGTATAAAAAAGTTTTACGATTTACTAAAAAAAGTCTTTGAATGCCACGATGTGACAGTATCTGAGTATTCCACAATACATTTCGAATGTGGATTAACACCTGAACACATACTAAAAAGTAATTAAATGGTTATTTATCGAACAAGATATTGCATACTGGAGCTATTCCGGTAGAAACATGACATGGGGACTAGTTCCCAGCAGAATCTAAAGCAGTTGAAAAGAGAACTTAATATGATTTATAAATTACCCCAATTTACATACCATTATATATTCTTCTTCATTTTCGCCAACCGTCTCAAACCCTGCTTTCCGATACATACCAGCCGCGTAATTGGCTTTCTGCACAGATAAAGATACCCGCTTATATCCTTTCTCTTTCAAGAATTGCAGTATCGTTCTCATAAGCGCTGTTCCAATACCAAAATTTCTATATTCTTCATAAAGCGATATAGCGAGTGATGGCGTTTCATTATCAACATGTCCGTAATCGTCCATAATACGCACCCATACTGCGCCTACAATTTTACCTTTAACTTCCGCAACGAAACACCAATCATCCTCTTTCCCAAAATCAGCGGTATACACTTGTAATTCTGGCTGTTCGATAATAGATTTTGGCGGCTTTTCCATGCCCTCTGGAATAAAAATTGCTTCATACAGAAAATCAGATAATATTGGATATTCACTTTCTTTCATTTCCCGAATTTGATAATTCATACACATATTCTCCTAAAAATCAAATAATTAAAATTAACTATTCCATATATCAAATGACAAAATAGAAAAAATAGAACTCGGAACAACTGCTATCATATTTCTTCTGTCAATAGCAAAAAACATAAATGCTAAACATGGAGGAACCGTCAATCCCAATATAATAACCGCATTCACGATACCAAGATAATACCCTATCCAACTCGCAAAATATAACAAAACGCAAACCATCACAGCAATCATCAAAGGTGTAATACGGAATTTACAGCTACTTCTATTCACAAAAACGCAGAGTGCAATAACCATCAATACCTGACATATTGATGCTATGGTATCAACCACTTTTTGTAACCGAATCTGCTCTTAGCACATCGTTTGGCGCAGGTACAGAAAACCAAATAAAATTAGGCATCATAATTATCAAGAACAATAGCAGTCCCCAAATATCAAAACTTAACTTGTACTTTTTCAACCTCAAACCAACTCCCTTATTTTTTTGAATACAGCTACATGTCTTAATCCCCGTTCTACCTCCTTCATACAGTCTAACCCCTTCTCCCAGATGCTTCTTGTTCCGTCTGCTTCACTTAATGCGAGCCAGTTCTTCCCAAATTTTCTTTTCATTAACCCTATCAGCAATAAACCAAGCAGTACAACAGTATCTGCAAATAAAACAGCTATAATATTGTCTACTATACCATAGACAAATAGTATAGTAAAAATTTCCACCGATAAAACAACGAAACACATATAGTTTGTCAAATATTCCGTCATAATCTTTCTATATGGATTATTGGTCTGCAATTTTGCAAAAATAATTGGTCGGATAAAATATCGGATTAAAATGCATATCGCCGGATAAGCAAAAATGAATTTTTGTCCACCAATGAAGACGCCAGTCCATCACTCCACTGTATCGGAATTTCCGATGGTAACTTTGTATAAAACAATAAAGCAATTAACAAGCCTGCTATTGTAATAACCAACCATGTAATAAAGCTGCCCCATATATACAAAAAACTAACCGAATCCAATTTTGAAAACAGGTCTGTTTTCATTCAAATAATCTTCCATTTCTGTCACATACTGTTCTACTTGCAGATTATCATAGGCAATATCTTCTTCGCTAAGCATTTTTTCACACAGGACTCTTGCTCTGTTCAAATCTGTTATTTGACTTTTCAATATATCATTTTGTTTCTGAATCACTTCACGCAATGATGTTTTTCCTGACATGACATTTCGTATATCCTCAATAGAAATCCCCAACGTTCTAAGATATGCAATCTTTTTTATCTCTTCTATATCTCTATCAGAATAATCCCTATAACCATTGCTTTCATTTCTTGCCGGAGCAATCAGTTTTTCTTTTTCATAAAACCGCACGTTAGAACGTGATAGTCCTGTTCGTTCCTCGACTTCTTTTATTGTCAAAAAAATACACCTCTTTCCAAACACCTACATTTTATCTTGTATATAAACTATAAACAAGGTTGATAGTCAAGCATTTTTTTTCAAATAACAAATATTCGCTTGTCAGTAGGTTCTCTGAATGTATTTTCTCCCTGCAATCCGTTCTGTCCGGCTGCAATCCGTTTCTATTCAGCCTTCATCCGTTTCTGCCCAGACTACATCTGTTTTTGGCTTTTTCTCATTCATTCAAACTATCTGTCTCCATCTTTCACGAACGCGATTAACTTATCTACATCGTCAAATTCATCATAATCACCAACTAATCCGTCACGATGATATACAATACCATTTTTTTTTTTTCCGTTCCAGACAATCTAACAGCATTTTCTCTCCATATCGTTTAGCAAACAGGGTAAACGCATATGGTCTTATTTTTGACAGCATACCATTTCTGCAATCTTCACTGCAACAATAACAATGCGTATAACCTTTTTCTATTGAACATTTCCTATTTTCACACCATTCTTTATCATGGCATTTCCCTGAATCACACCCCCCGAACAGCTTGTATTTTCAGAACACAAGCAGCACGCAAGTCCACATCTTGCAATTCCTAATTCTCGTTTCATAGAACCCTCCGGTTTCTTCCTTTGCACATCTCAATTATCCGATTCACAGTTTCTTCTCCATTACTTCATAAATCAGTTTCACATCATTTTCTAATTCATAAACACCATGCCCCACAGTCTTATAGCCTCTATGCTCATATAAGAATACCGCAGAAAGCGAAGCATCTAAAATAGCCGCATCATAACTTTTTATAATTTCTGCTTCTAAGCAATCCATAATCTGCGAACCATAACCGCGTTTCTGATAGCAAGGCAATACATACACTCCTGTAATATGATTCTCGTCATAACAGCCTGTACCGACAATCATATCCCCATCCATCAAAACACCCATATTTCCAGAAGCTATTCCCTCCAAAATGTGTTCCTTACTATGATGGCGGCAAAAGAACTCCACTACCTCTTTCGGATAATACCTTGGATATATTGTCCTAATCGTTGTATGTAAAACATTGTAAATTGCATCTGCCATATTCGAAGATGCTGTTATATACTTCATAACTATCCTCCAGAAATAATTTTTATCTTTGCCCAACATTTTTTTTTTTTTTGCCAGACATTCATATTTCTATTTCTACCTCATTTTTGAAAGCAAATACAGGATTACAAAATTATTGTATATACATCGGCTTCCTCTCCCTCGAATTGAAAACTTCTTTCATAAGTTCCGCCATTTTTTCGAATACTCTTTATCGATGGAATATTCTTCTTTTTTCTACAGACAAATGCAATTCCCTAAGTCCTGCATTCCTTGCCACATCTAATAATAAATGGAGCATTTGAGTTGCATTTCCTTTTTTTCTTTCAGAAGGGCGAACGCTATAGCCACAGTTACCTAAATCCTTTAAAAAATCATTCAGCGTATGCCTTAAATCAATAATTCCAATTAAACGCTCCGTTTCATCCACTGCAAAAAATGTATCCGTTACTACCCAATTGGGATTGACAGTTTCAATATTGGTATTATCAGTTATTGCTTTTAGCCAATCTTTCGTAATTTTCAGTTTTATCCAGCAATTCACTACCATTAATTATCATTTCATTGTTATCAAAAAATTCCTGTCTAAAAATCTAACGCTTTTTCTTTAAATTCTATCGTAGGTCGAATCAGTTTAATCATTACTTTCACGCTCCTTCATTCTAAAATTGTTTCTGATTATAGCATTCCGCTTGTTATTTTTTCCTACTGCCACGTCCACTATGAGTTGCACCTATCATATTTTTCTCCTGCAATTTTCAGTTTTTTTTCATCCTTAACATCGGCAGAACAATACTATACTCCTGTTCACTCTTCTTATCCCACCATTTCACTACAAAAAGCACTTTTGCCTGACATGGCACATATCCTTTTCGCCTTATGTTTTTGAGCTCCTCATAAAATTTCTTTGAACTGCATGCAACCCTCTGTAATGTGCCATTATATTTTACAGCAAAATATAATCCACCATTCATGTAACTTTCCTCATAAACCTGTAATTCATCGCCGCTTTGCAAGAGAGTATCAATAATTGCTCCACATCTCGCTTTCGCAGAATATCCCAGCCATACATCACGATGTGTAAGCGGAAGAACAATTTCCTGCGGCTCCGGATAGCGAGTTTTGTCGCTGTAAAAATGCACCCCTATCCCTTTAAGCGCTTTTTCAAGATTGTTAAAATAATATGTGTTGTGGCAAATGTACAAATTACTTTTAGCACGAGTCATACCAACATAAATACTTCTCCTCTGTTCATCGCTTAAATTTCTCCGACCGTTCAGAATCATATATACCCAGTCAAATTCCGTCCTTTTGATTTATGAATGGTTGATACACAAATTTCACCCTTGTTACTACTATAGAAATCTTCAAACCGCACCTCACGCAAATAGCCTTCCAAATCAGTATAATATTTCTTTGGACTTACTTTATCAAACTGTTCCAGAAGATTAATACACGCCTCTAGATTATCACTTCGCAAATACTTTTTTCTCAACTGCTCCATGGCACGCTCCCATCTCTCGTCCGAAATAACCGGCACATTATCCTCCTTAAGCTGTTCAAGGAAATAACGTATTTCTGCTAAATCGTATAATAAAAACCCTTCATTGGACTGAATTAATCTTGCCCTGAAACCCTTTTTTTATTAAGCAGCTCTGCCACAAGATAAGCCTGTTCGTTGGTACTTGTAAGTACAGCGCCCGTCTTGTCACTTTCCCCTTGCCATGTCTGTTCCACAAATCTCACAACCGCCATTTCCAAAGAAAAAGTCTGCTCTTATAATAGAAACTTCACCTGCATCCGATTTAACTGGTCGGATTTCACTATTTTTCATACGGTTCTGTATTGTTTTTACAAATTCATTGAAATACCCACAACCTTATGGCTGCTCCTGAAATTATCAACCAACTCATATTTATGTGCTTCTGACATATGCAGAAGCGATGCCACATACTTTGAATCCGAGCCACGAAATTCATAAATATTCTGGTCATCGTCACCTACTGCAATCACTCGCAATTCCTCATTACGTTGCATTAATGCCTTTACCAACTCAAATTCATTCTTATCCATGTCCTGAGCCTCATCCAGCACCAACACTGTCTTCGTAATACGGTCCAATTCCACATCTCCGCTTAAAATCATCTGCGTTGCATCATAAACCACATTTTTTGAATTTTCGATATTTCCAACCTTACCAAGTAAATCAAAACAATAAGAATGGAACGTCTTAATTTCTATAAAATACGCCGCATTTCCGATTAATTCTACCAGACGCTTTTTAAACTCCATTGCCGCTGCGCGTGAAAATGTCAGCATTAAAAGTTGTTCATGCTTCACATCTTCCAAAAGCATTAATGATGCCAGCTTATGTACAAGAATCTTGGTCTTACCGCTGCCCGGTCCTGCTGCTACCACAATAGATTTTGATTTGTCATCGCTGATAATCTCTGACTGCTGTGGCGAAAGATTTTCAAAAAGCATCTGATACTTCATTGGTGTAATATTCCTTTCAATCTCACTTAATCTTGCACCTTTAAAATATTTTGTCAGAAACAGCTTGTACTCCATCTGAAAATAATCATTTACAAATGTTAATGCCGCCTGATAATCACTGACCATCATATGGGCATATTCACCCACAATATGAATCTGCTGTGTCTTACCGTTATAAAATTCCTTCAGTTGCTTGTAATCCTCCACCTTATAACGCTTCTTATTATCTATTTCCAGACGGGTTATTTCCATGGCATTGTAAAGCACAAGAAAACCTCCCTCCAAACGGAATGCGCCAATTTTAGACAAATACAGTAATGCCTCCTCCACTTCATGCAAAGTTACCTTTTCCTGTGGAAATAACTTTGGACTGTTGTCATAAGCGCGCTGTAATTCCTGTATGGAAAAATTCACAACGATATAATCCTTCTCTGTTGCTGACACACCTTTTGCATCTGCTTGTTCTTTTTTGCTCTTTCAAGAAAAAACTCCCCAATAAATTCTGATAATGCAATTCTTTTTTCCATATATCTTTTCTTTAATTTCTTTATATTTTCTTGCGGAATCAGCTGCATAGTCACACTGATTTCCCCTTCCGGCTTTTTAATGTATCCTTTGATAATCCAAAAATATAGCAAAAGTCTAATATTACTAACTGTAGAAGATTTTATGCCTTTATTAGAAGCTTCTTCATTCGTCAGTTTATAATTAATGCGAACACCACTTTCCTGCAATTTATTAATCAAAAATCCTTCTAAAACCGCATACTTATTCAGTACCGTATTCTTTGTACGGTTACGCAGACTTCCCATTTCAACATATACTGACATTTCTTTTTCATTGGCAAGAATCCCCTCTTCTCTCATAATATTAATGGATTCAATAACTTCTTGTTTTGCAATTCCCAGATGGTCCGCAATATAATCCACTCTGCACTCAGCTTCCGCTGCATCTGCTGCCGCTCTGCTCCGCGTAGATATTAGTTTTCGGATAATCCTGACTGCATATTCCTTTTGTTTTTCCATTAAACTTATTTGACCGGTTAATACACGCAATAGCTTCACTGGCAGTTTTTACCTGAATACTATCTGCATATACTCTTGGGCAATTCTGCCCACGTTTTTAAAATATCCGGCTGTCTCCAACGCTGAAATAGCTGTTCTTACCTTTGTTTCAATATCGGTCCCTGACTCATCCCATCCTGCCTGTCTCGCAATTTCCAAAGCGGAACAACATATTCTGTTTCTATTCTTTGTCAAGTCTTTTATACCTTTCCAGGTTTGCTGGATTTCACTGATGCTGAGCTTTGTCTGATTTAACAAAATGAAGTGCTTGTCTAAATCATTCTCATTAAATAATACATAACATTCCGCCTGAATATTCTCATCACGACCTGCGCGTCCTGCTTCCTGCACATAATTTTCCAATGAATCCGAAATATCATAATGTACCACTAATTTTACATCTTTCTTATCAACCCCCATGCCAAATGCAGATGTTGCCACAATAATCTGCACGTCACCACATATAAAAAAGCTTCCTGATTGGCTATTTTTTTCATCATTCTCCATTTTCCCATGAAAAGCTCTGGCATTAAATCCGTCATTACAAAGTTTTTGGGCAATTTCCTCAGCCTTTTTTGTGCGGGATACATATACAATCGTTGGGCAACTCTTTTTGTTCAATCAAATTGCGCAATGTCGAGTATTTTTCCGATTCATTATCAAGATGCACAACTTTATAACGCAGGTTTGTTCTTGCTGCATTTGTCGTAAACAATTCCAGTTCTATATTTAATTTTTGCTTAAAATATTCTCTGATATCACTGATAACTTTCTGCTTTGCTGTTGCTGTAAAACAGGACACAGGAATGGTAACATGTTTTTTCTCCTGTATTTTAGAAATAAAATCACCTATATAAAGATAATCCACACGGAAATCCTGTCCCCATGAAGAAAAAATGCAATGCGCCTCATCAATGACAAAACGCGCAATATTTCTTCCCATAAGCAGTCTTTCTATAGTTTTGGAACGCAAAGATTCCGGTGATATATACAGTATGGATGCAATTCCGTTTTCCACGCGTTCTAATGCTTCTGCTCGTTCAACAGTATTCAGCAATCCATTTACCGTGACTGCATCTGTAATCCCTCTTTGACTTAAATTATCTACCTGGTCTTTCATAAGTGACTGAAGCGGCGAGATTACTACTGTCAATCCATGTGTCGTCTCTGCCTCAATTAATGCCGGTAGCTGAAATGTTATGGATTTTCCGCCGCCTGTGGGAAATATTGCAAGAAGGGACTTCCCATGTACTGCTGCAGCCACAGCCTTTTTCCTGCAAAGGGTCCCCATTATATTTACGAAAACCATCATAGCCAAACTTTTTCTTTAGCTGTGCCTGTATATTAAAGGCATTCCTACAATATGTGCACCCTGCTTTACATGGAATTCCACGTAGTATTCTATACACGTCATAAACCTTCGGATAAGTTTTCTGAACCCAGTAAGGAATAATAGATTCTTTTTATCCTCTGTTGAAATCGTAGCAAGACAATATGCAAGCTCTACTGGATATTGCTGTGCCAACCCGTTAATGTCTGTATTTGCACAGATTTTATCCTGAAATTCCGCCTGAACAAATGTGGCAAGATAACCAGTTTTTTCATGAAAATTAACATATCTGAAAAAGCCGCGGAACTCCGGCACCATTTCCAAAAAGTGTACAATATATTTTTTTTTCATCGATGTACTAAGAGTTTCAAATGCAGATACTTCATCCATAAACAATTCCATTGCTTTCTGGGCATCATTTAACGGATTATTTAAATCATCAGACTGAATCTTATCGTCCTTTAACAGTTTATGATAAGGTTTCTGTGGAAACAATAATGGTGACAAATAAAGAGTATCTATAACAGAACGAACTCCTGCTGCCTCTATTGTCGGGAATATGTATCGCAAATCAAATTTTATAATATTATGACCACACAAAAAAAACGTATTCTTTATAAAATTTTCAAACTCTCTCCAAGACTTGCTGAGTGAAACTGCTGACCGCAGACAGAACATACCGGCAACGTTGTGCGGATTGCTCCTATGTCGGCAACCTTCTCACTTCTCAGACCAATTTCGGTATCTATGAATACAATTTCTTTTTTTCTTGTGTGTATTGTGACATACTCGTGTCCTCCCCATATCGTACTTCAGTGAATATATTTTCCTTAGTAATACTATGTTATTATTATAAACACACCCACAGGAAAACTCAATCCCCATTCCATTACAAGATAAAACCACCTACACAAATGCACCTTCACGCTTTATCCAGCATATTTTAATAACAAAATCACATTATCAGGAGAATTTTATGAAACGATGTATTCCTTTAGAAGCTGCAGCAGAAGCAGTCTGTAATGAAAGTTCCATCCCTCCGTTAATCTTTCAACTACCGCCTGCGCAGGGACGGGAAGTGCTGGAAAAAGCACAGGATTCGCCCGTATATATGTATCCTGCAAATATTTCAGTCCGGAAAATTAACACTGGAAAATGGGGAACCATCCCGGTTTATTTTGTCCTTCCTCAAACTTCCTGCCCTGTTCAGCACGCCATTTTCTATATTCATGGCGCCGGATGGGTATTTGGCAGTTTCCACACACATGAAAAACTGGTACGGGAACTTGCCGCAAGAACAAATTCGCTGGTGGTATTTCCAGAGTATACCCGTTCTCCCGAAGCAAAATATCCCACCGCTATTGAACAGTGCTATTATATATTATCACATTTGTGGAAAATTTCTGAAAACATCTGCCCTGACCTGAATCCAAATACTCTGACGGTCGCAGGCGACAGCGTAGGCGGAAATATGGCAATTGCCTTAGCACTGATGGCTAAAATGCGAAAAGGTCCAAATATTCATAAACAGCTTCTGTATTATCCTGTAACCAATGCCTGTTTTGACACGCCAAGCTATCGGCCATTTGCAGTAAATTATTATCTGTATCGTGCCGGAATGCAATGGTTCTGGAACCAGTATACCACCTGTGAAGCAGAGCGAAAACAGATTACCGCGTCTCCTTTGCGTGCAGGAATCGACTGCCTGAAAGGCATGCCGCAGACTATGATTATCAACGGTCAGGCAGATGTATTGCGCAGCGAAGGCGAAGCATATGGCGAAAAAACTGCGTCGCGCTAGTGTAGAAGTCACTGCACTGCAAATTCAAGGTATTATACATGATTTTGTTATGCTCAATGCACTGGACCAGACAAACGCCTGCCGCACAGCCATGGATGCTTCCACGGGATGGATAAACCGCAAAAACCAATGTACAGATTTCTATTGAGGAAGTATCTCTTGAACCGGCATCCTGCTGTCCATATGCAACTCCATCTCATTTTCCATCTGCACAAATCCATACTTTTCATACAGCATTCTTCCCATATCTGTTGCTTCCAAAGCAATCTGCAAAATTCCTTGTTTTTCGATTCTTTTTACAAGCAGGTCCAGCGTGTGATAAGCAACACCCTGTCTCCGGTATTCCGGAACAGTATACATATTCATAATATAAGCCTTTCTCCCGCTTGATTATAATAAGTCGGCATAACCCGATAAAAGCTAACTCCACCTGCACCGATAAATTTGCCATTATCAAATACCAGATATGCAATATGCCCGCCATTTTCTAACGCATATTTGTAATATTCGTAAGACTCTTTTTTTTCAACCTCAGACATATCCACATCATCTGACAACTGATTCGCCGCCCGCAAAACCGTAATTCTTGTCCTGACCAATTCTTCTATATCTTCCATTGTTGCTTTCTTATATTTATAAATGCTTTTTGCCGAATGGACTTCATCCAAAGATTTTTGTTTGAAATTCTCTGCTTTTGCCAAAATAATCTCATTATCCTGATTTATGTATTCTGATACTTCTAAACATTCTTCTATATTATCTTTCATCGTTAATTGATGCATTCCTCCATGCAACTTTCTATTCCATATCTAACCACTGAATAAATGCTGTCTTATCCGAACTATTGTACCCGGCATTCCGATAGAAATTTAATGTGCTTTCCTCCTTCGAGCCGGTAAGCAGCATCATCTTATAGCAATGGTTATCCTCTGCAATTTGCTTTGCATAATTTAAGCATGCAGTCGCATACCCTTTCTTACGGTAGTCCTGATGTGTTACCACATTTTCCACAAATGCATAAGGCCGCACATTTCTCGTAAGATTCGGAATTATCACACAAACGCAGGACGCAACCATTTTACCATCCGCTTCGCAGACAATAAGATGATGATTTTCGTCATTCACAATATCATTCCATGTTTTCTTTAACTGTTCCGATTCTTCCGGCACACTTGTCTCATGTAAAAACAGATACAACTGTAAAATATCGTTTAATTCACTTTCTTTTTGCTTCTCTGACTATAACTGAGTCCATTCATCAAATACCTCCCATTCTCTGTTGCCGATACTAACAGTTAGTACCATGATTATCCCCTATACATTTCTTGGCATTCTTTGCACTTCCTGCTTCAAGTCATCACCTTCACTTTCCAACCAAAAGGCCCAAACCTTTTATACTTTTACTAAATCACTTCTGCATTCAAATAGTGGTGTTCCATGCTTTGCATCCCATGCAATAATCAGCCACATTATTGCATTGTACAACTGCTTAGTCGTTGGGTTCCATGTTTCTTGCGCTCGCCTACCACCAGCTCCATTGCCTCTATGTTCTCCGTCATTACTGCCATCTCCATGCAAAGGATTAAACAATAGTAAACTTTCGTGATTCAACAGCTTAAGAAAATCTCTTGAAGCTCCCATTCCACACTGAATAACTTTTTTTTTTCCATTAACTTTATGCATTGTTTCAAAAATATAGTAGTCTTTCTCAATAATAGCTCCCGCATTACTATATTTTGTTTGACCTGCCAATAACTGAATGTGCGCCACTAGTTCAACATTATAGTTTTGAACAATCCATTGTCTCTTTTCTGTGCTTCTACATCCATAAGCTCACTTCTCATATCATTACATAAAGGCAAATAAAAGGATATTTATGTTTCATTATTAAGTACTTTCCAAATTGCTCTGTAATCGCTACCTGACATCCCTCTTTTATTTTCAGCGAATGCATCCCACTTATCAGATGATAATCCTTCAATCCATTGCCTGATTTCATAAGAAGACTGTTTGTAAATATTATCAAAGTCCTTTTTGTACTCAACTCCCATTTCTGCCGCCACACTTCTCGGCACATTATTCATACGCATCAAAATAGCTTCATCAGAATTAACTCCATAATAAATCATGGCCGGCAAATTAGCTGCCTTTTGCAATTCTTCTTCACTAAGACCGTCTTCATTAATGCCTAACTTCTGAATTGTAGACAATCCCCATGTTGCAGAATTAACCAATTTACCATATATTGCTTGACAGCATTCAGTCATTGCATCTCTATCATCACCAAAATACTGACTCGCTAAGGTTTCTAGCTTCGTTCCATTTACCCAATCTGTTGTAAGACGTGCAATCATATCTCCTGACATATTTCTATTTCCTTTTGCTATATCCTGCATATTTTTACTTATTTCGGGAATATTCATCATTATTCCAATTAAGTCTTTAAGTTGGCTATCATTACCAAACAAAGAAGACCCTTTTAAGTTATCTTGCCGAATTCCCAATTCTTTGATTCTATACGCAGTACGCCTAACGTCTCCATTGAAAATCCTGTTGAATCCGATAACTTTGCCAATCCCTTATTCTTATTTAACACCTCACCATATTCCTTAACGCAGAAAGAAGTATCTTTTGTTTTCTTGGCTCAATATTTGAATATCCAAATGTCCTTCGCAAAAACAAATCTGTCTTTTTCCTCAAACTCGCCTAAATCCTTACATTGATTAAACATATGTGTAATATACTGTAAAATTGCGACCATTCTGGATTATAAAACTGATCTGTTAAAGAAAAATTGTTCCCCAAACTCTATAGTATTTTCTACAATTTTTTTTTTGTAATTGAGAAACCAATTCTTCTGTTGACTTCTTTACATACCTAGTTAGTTTCGCCAACTCGTCCTGCTTTTGATTATCATTACTAGCCCCAATTGTTATTCCAATCATTCCCACGTCATTTTGTCCTGCTCTACCAGCTCTACCTACTAAATTCCAAAAATCACGTACTGGCATTTCCGACGTATATGGATATGCAATTGATGCCATGATAATTGTAGAAACAGGAAAATTTATTCCTTGAGCAATAGTCGTTGTAGCTACCAGTATATTCAGCTTACCTCTTTCCATCAGCCATTCTATTAATACTCTCACTTCATCAGACAGTCCGGAATGATGCACGGCAATGCCCTTTGACAGTAACTTCACAAGTTCAAACTCTTCACCATATTCCGCAGCCACATATTTCTTCACAAGTTCCACATCATTATCATTACATTCTAACTCTAACTCTTCATATAAAGCATGTGCAATATTCCAACAATCCTTTACATGCCCCCTCCAATAACTAAAACTCCTTTTCTATCAGCTAATCTTTTGGTTGAAGCTATAGCCAATTTCATTTTGTTTAAGTTACTTCTAGTCACGTCAATTAACGCTTCATCAGATAGAACCATCTTCTTTTTCAAGCTGTATCTCTGCACTATTGGTTAATAACGTTTGATAAAACAATTTCCATTTTCTTCTATTACCTTCTGGATAAATGGCTCCTAATATTCTTTTATTCGGTTTCCAGTCTATTGCTAAACTAATTGACTTAGGGCTATCTGCATCCAACCATTTTGCTATTTCTTCACTATTTTTTTTATAAATGGAGTTAACAATAAGAAATTTGCCTTTGAACAATCATTTTTAATATTCGCCAAAAGGATTTCTAAATTGATTCCTCTACTCTCTTCTTCTATATTATGAGCCTCATCCACAACCGCTAAAGCTAATGGTCTTCCCATCTTAGTTTCAATGCCATCCCTAATCAACAAATTCATCTTTTCAGGTGTAACTTTCAACTAACACATCAAATCTATCTTCGCTATTAGTAAGCATATTACTCTCAAAAAGAATCTATTTCAATAGCCCCACTCATCTTTTCAACCTTTATTCCAATAGGTTCAAATTCTCTTTTCAGTTTTGCAGCCACTTGATTTACCAATGCTCGAGTAGGCGCAATATACACAACCCAACCATTATCCTCACTAAATTGATTTAACGCCTGGAGGATTCTAAATTGGGCAATTAAGGTTTTGCCACTAGAAGTAGGCATATTGACAACAATCGCTTTGTGTGCTGGATCCAATAACCCCTCTTCCAAAATAGCATGCTTTTGAGGATACATAAGTTCAAAGACTGCTTTGTCTTGTGTTGTAATATTCCTTACAAACTTTGTAACTCTAGAATTTACTCTTTGTGTAACCATCCACACAGAATTTGAAATCATCTTTTTTGAAGCATTCTTTGAAGCATTATCAGCATTAAATTAAGGGATACAATCCCTCCTTCTTCCGCTTGCTTCAATAGCCTTTCCAAAATGCATTCCTATCTGCTCTCTAATATCCAGTATTTCTCCATTTATCATAAATGTAGCCATTAAATCTACTATTTTTTTGCCAAATGATACAAACTAATCAATTCATATGTAGCAAGCATTTTATTACTAGGTTCTATAGAATTGATATAATACAATTCAAATTCTTTTTTGGTCTTCTCTAAGTTCAGAAATCAATTGGCATGCCATTGTTAAATCCTTCCAATTTTTCTTTCTTTACAAGTAAAAATAATGCATTACATATTTTTTTTAAAAACACATATATTCCAATCATCTTTTTTTCTTCAATCAAAATATTTATATTATTTTCTATCAGATATCTTCTTCCACTTTCCCATTGTTCTCCAATATAAGAATACACTAATATGTTTAACACATGCTTTGCTTTCTCAATACTGTCTACTGGAATTGGCAAGGCAGACAATAACAAATAAATTTTTTTTGACTTACTTCGGCAACATCCTTCTCATTAACATCCTCTGATTTAAGAATATCCATTAAAGTAAGTTCTAAAATCTCCTGTACATGCTCTATTTTGGAATAATCGATTTTCTCTTCTTGATTTAGGGCACAAGAAATAAACTTGCCATTTACCATATCAAATACAAGTTCATATTCCTCTTGTGGTATTAAATTATATATCCAATTTTCAGACCAACTAGACATAAAATACCTCCTAAATCAACTTTTCCCATGCTCCATCTTTCATCTTATAGTTCGAATATACTGCCAATAACTGGACATTATGCTGACCGTTAATCCTTTTTTTCAAATCTATATATCGATTTTTTAAGTCCATCTCATTTGGATTTGTATCTCTTACCAAGACACCAATTAATTGTATGCCGCTTCTGTCTTTCACATAATGTTGCATCGCTTCTCTAATATACTTTTGTACCAACAAATCTTTATCTGAATAACACTTAATAAATATCCATTTCACCAAAGATTTTAGTTTATCAGAATTTGTCCCTAATTCTACTAGTTGATCAATCATTCCAGTCGAACCATACATAACCCCTGGCGGATTTGTATGTTCCTCAGATGTTTTGACCTCTCCAAAAAGGAAATTAACTGCGCCATCTTCCATTTCAATGAATCCAACTAAGTCCGCACCAGTATTATTACTATTTGGATTCTTCAAATCTCTATCACTATTATATGTAAATTTTGCACTATATCTGCTCTCTACTATTTTTTTCTGCTACTAATTCTCCAATTCTAAAGTTACTCACTTTAGACATTGTGTCGAAAACAGCCTGCAAATTTTCCGAATCAAAACCCGTCATATCAATAGCTACTTCTTTCATCTGAGTATTATAATCTTCATCTTTATATATCGGAGATATTGTTGGCTTCAAAAAAAGCAGGAAATCCATCTTCCACAAACGAAATTCCTTCATACTCTAATTTTCCACTTTCATCTCGTTTTTCATACTCCAAATCTAATGAAATCTCTCGTTTGCTTCCACATTATCACCTCCATTTGAGCCAAAAAAATTCATAATTATTATATCATACTTTACGCTAAATGCACCAAGTAAGTCGAAAATTTATATATGATTCCTAATTCAAAAATGCACCCGTTTCCGGGTGCATCCTCTCATCTACTCCCTGATCAGAATACAATTCATCCAACACTTGCTCCAGCGTTCCATCCTTTGCATAAGGCAAAGCATCCAACTGTCTGAAATTATGCTTAACATCCTTCGTATCCTCATCAAAGCCCAATATGTAACTTGTCGCTATCTTATAGATAATTTCCGTCGGAGCCAATCCATACACCTGCTTTTCAAAGATGTGCTTCAAGCGTTCCTTATTGTCCGGGAATTGCTTTTTCATTTCGTCACTCTGGTACAGTCGCTTTACAATCTCCGTAATATACAGACCAGATTTCATGTACAGATCAATAAATGTCTTATCCGGCATATCAAAGCATCCCGGATTCTCCTGCTCCAGGCATGTCCACCATTTTCTTAACCATTGTCTTTGGTGTGAATATCTGGTTGGTTTTCTGAGGGGAATATAATCAAATATGTCCTCTACGCTCTTTTCATCAAAATAATCGGCAAGTTTTTTCTTTAAGGCAAGAAATTCATTTACAGAATCATCAAACACCACCGAATCGAATAGCTGTCCATCAAAATGCTTGGTCTGTCCAGTTTCTTCCTCCACATAGTCACCGCCATCACGCAGGAATTTGAACTGATCCAGCGTAATGCTTGTCACTTCCAGAAATACTTTATCCGGGATGATGGTATCAAAAGTTGCCAGCGTTACTGTATTATCTCCATATGCCATCAAGAATGACGGAATTGTCCTCGAAAAGCCACGCAGGTGATCTCTGACACCATCCTCGATTGTTTCCTTCTCCCGCTCCTTTTTTCTTCGTTTCTACAGTCTTGACTGTTTCTTTTTTGTGGATTCTTTTGCAAAATCAGAAATAGCAGTTGTCAGTTCCTCATTGAATTTCTCCATAGCAGCTTTCTGCTTCTGCTCAAATTCTTTATCAATCTGCTCTGATGTTTTTCCGGTTTCATACCTTGCCTGCTGCTCGGCAACACGCTGATTCTCTATAACATTTCGCTCAATCTCATAATTGGTATGTAATTTATCAATCATCCGATCGGCTTCATGGTTCAATTTGACTCAATCTGTCTTTTTATCTGCTGCTTTCATATCAGAGCCATAAGTTGACTTCGCAGTATCCACAACTGCCTTGACTGCGCTCTGCTTTACTGCCTCTTTCAGCTTATCGATGGCTTTCTGTACCTTGTCCGGTGCCTGCTCCATCTGCGTCATTGTTTCCTGTACCTGAGATGTCACATCATAAATTTTATCGCCAAAAACATCCTGCGTTCTTCCAATCACAAATTCATCACTAAGAGCCACTTCCCCATTTTCATCCAGCGATAGGTCTTTCTGCACTTCCTCCGTCAGATTTACCTTGCTCTTTTAGGTTCTTCTATTGGTTCAAACTTTGTGATAATATCAATGACTTCCTTTGGTGCCCCAAAGATGTTGCTGATGTTCTGAAACAGGAAGTTGCTCATAAATCCACGCTTGACAACCTCAACAGAACGAATTTTTCTCGGAATCGTCAGTACCTTTTCTGCATCCAGTTCTACCAATTCTCCCTGTTCATCCTCGCCAATTACTGGGAAGAAATTTAACAGTTCTTTCACATTTTCTTTGCGTTCCTCTGCGGTACCGCCACCTTTTGCTGTATTAGATTCAAATTATTGGCAAACTGCTCAAATATAGTAAGTGTTCTTGCCGGATCAAAGTCAAATACATAAGCATTTTCTTTTCTCTTGAACGATGTCCCTCCTTAAACAGACAAGGATTCTGTGCCCGGAATGCCGCCTGCATATAAAGTGCCGGAGAACGCATATTACTAAGCATCAGCACTGCTGTCCATTCCGGAATGGTGATTCCTGTCGTAAGCTGTCCTTACTGACAGCGTAATAGTCTTCTCATGCTCAGCGATGGCGGCAACCACTTTATCATAAGATTTTTTGTTTTCGTCATCATCATCCAGTTTTCCATCACCTGCTGCAAGAACAACCTCATACCCCTTTGAATACCGGATGCTCTTTTAATTTCTTTGCCAGCGCCTTTGCGCTATCTACCCTATCGAGCAGCCAGAATGTGTGCTTTAATTCATTTCGCAGTTCTTCCGTAGAAAACGGAAATTTTGTCTGTCTGGTCATTGCATCCAAGAATTTATCCACAGAGGCTTCATGAGTAAATTTCCCATTGGTAACAGCAAAAAAAAAACTCATTCAAATCAAAGGCATATTCTTCTGTTTCTCCGTCAATTTCTATGCCCTGCTGTAACTCATCCTTGATAATCTCTGACATCTGATAGGTGTACAGATTAAGTTGCGGCAATGTTGCATACGGATTTTCTTCCTCCGAAGAAGTGTCCCAGTCTCGCTTTTTTTTCTGTTCATATCTGCATAAGTCCAATTGTAAATAGCATCATCCGCAAATTTATTATTGGCAAGTGCTTTGAATGGTGTCCCCGGACAAATGCAAGGTAAATTTACTCTTGATACGATCAAATGCAACATCTGTTTTGTAAGTGTCCACTCCCTCGTGTGCTTCGTCGATGACAAGGATGTCCCACTCCATATTGGCAACCTCACCTAATTTATCATACTGACCACCAAAATAAATGGAGCCTTTCATATCCTGCAAGGATACAAATTCAATACATTTTTCATCGTCCCCATCTTCCCCCAAAAGAAAAAATGTATATTCTTCTCTTGTCAACACACCTCTTTTTTTTCTTTCAGTGCGTCAACCTCGCTCACAAAAAAGATAACCGGATTCACTACCCAGAAATTTTGCATAATCTGAAAACCATGAGTTTGCAATCGCTGGTCGATTTGTCACGATTAACACTTTTTCAGCCTTGGTTTTCTGCACAAAATCATAAACCGATAATGTCTTGCCGAATCTCGGCTTGGCATTCCAAAGGAACTCTCCATCTTTATGGGACGACTGATAATCAACCGTCATTGCAACCGCACGCTGTTGCTCCTCACGCAATTTGTACGGAATAACTGTATCTGTCGTTTTTAAGATGCCATGATCTTCCCTAAAATCACGAAACATTTGCTTTGATGTGGTGCCATCCACATGGAACCATTCATTATTTTTTCCATTTTCCTGCTCTATACCGGATTTTCGCAAATAAGCATGAAAGTCCTTATCCATAAATGTTTCTCCGGAGCCATCATCAAAGGTTGCATTCCCTTTCCATTCAAGCCGCCACCTGATATCAGCAGTATGTGTCTGCTGATTGATGCGGGTTTCTACATCCTGCTCTGTATATCCTATCTTCGTCCAACCATTATGGCGAACCACTTCCGGAGTGGAATAGCCATAAAGCATCGGAACTACCTGTTTGGTTGTCTGAATGTTAGGTTTATTCATGCTATTCCATCTCCTTTACATTAGTTTCGATAAATGCGATTTCCTCTTCGGAAAGCCCATACTTTTTTATAGAGTTGCTTGTCTATATTGGCTATGGGAACTGACCAGTTGATGTCGGATTTGTCGGTGAAATCTTGAAGCGGTATCATATTCCAAACTCCTTTAGGATTATCCTGGGTAATCTTTTTCACACCCAATAAAGCCCTCAAAAATTTAGTTTTTATGTATTTCGTCGCTGCTTCCGCTTCAAACAATGTATCAAATGCGCCTATATTGATAAATGTATCTGTCGCACCTTCATTAGGCGCAACTATTTCTGTTGCTGTTAGTACTTCTCCAAACACCCCATTTCCATTCGACTTTGGAAATGCTACATTATATTTATCAATAAAATTATTATCTTTAACATAGCTTCTTTTCATAAAACATTTAGTTCTTCTATTATTTACTCTGCTTAAAATTCCAATGTATTCTTTATTATTTTCAACTTCAGTTTTATATGCTTCTGGTAATTCTTTCAAAGAAGTTAGATGCAATCATATTTCCTGTTCCAGCACCTAATCTATCTGAAGCATAGGGAAATTCTTTAAAAAATAATTCCGTTGTTCTATAACAACCTCTAGAAGAAATAATACTATCCAAATACTCAGAATTTCCATCACATGAAACTATCCTCTTTACAATATTGTTTAACTCAACATATGAGGTAAACACTTTTATAGCTCCCGGAGATTTCATTTCATCTCTTATTGTAATTGCAACCCCACCTTTTATTTCTGTGTTTGAAAATACTTTTGACGCATCAGGTTCATACTGTAATACCTTAAAATGTTTATCATTCAACATCTTCTCATTCCATGATTTTGGCGTCTGACCAACATTAAACAAAAATCTTGCTGGTGTTATCAGTTCTACACAACTTGCAATTTTATATGCCTCATCCATGAATTTGTTATACACCGGACTTTGTCTGCCATTATTTTCAGTTTCCTCCTGATAAGGCGGATTTCCTATTGCAAAATCAAACTTCATCTCATCTACCTTCCTTCATGCTTTTGTACGTCAGTGACTTATCGCTACGCCAGTCATAGATCCGGCAGTACACTTCTTCCGGCTCATCTGCTACAACAAAGTCAAATAGACTGAATTGATGATATTCCTCTTTGGGCTTTCCAAAGGGGATTGTCCCTGATATTCCATCCATCTGCCACAGGTTCCAGACAATAATATTTACAATTTTTCTCAGTTCTGCATCTGTCGGAACTCTGTTCCACCTGTCCTGCATATAATCCACAAAAGTTATGAGCAAATTGATTCTTGCAATCAGAAGGCTGTCTCCCTGAAATTCATAACCATACACACTCTGATATGCTCGAAGTACCCATTTGAACCATTCTGTTTCATTGTCTGTGTTTTCATTTACCACACGCAGTTTTCTGTCCAAAATCCCTATCCGTTGCTTAATCCCAAGCAGTTCTCCGGTAGCTGCATCATAGCGTGATACGATATAGGGGAGCTTCTCCGCAGGTAATCTCAAGCCTTTTGGAATCAACATATTTTTTTTCCATCCGTCTTTAGTGTCAAACTCCACTTTTTCTGTATTTACCTGCCAGCCCTGATTTTGTTCAACATTAAAAACATCTTTTTCTTCCAAACCACTCCTCATCACAGTGGTTGTTCATTTTGTTGCAAATCCATGAAGGCGTAAACACCTCTGCTTTGCGCTTTGGTACGCTCCTGCTGTTGTTCCTTATTCTTTAGCACCCTCGGTTGTATCTCATACTGCGTAAATCCTTTTTTAAGATTTCCTCCGTCATTTGTTCCGTTTCCTTGATTGGAGTACCTTTGGAACTATATACCGAAGTTGCAAATATAATATTTTTCTTTGTTGTCTTATCCTTCAGCAATGCTTTAAGATTTTCACTGACCGGATAAGCATTCAAATCAATTAACTTATCCATTTTTATCCTCATTTCTAAAGCCGGCTATTCCTGATAGCCAGCTCGGTAAAAAAATGTATACATTTCCAGTTTCCTATATACATAAATCAAACGACTATATTATACCACAAATATTGTCAAAAACACAGTCTTTTTTGTCAAAATTTAGCAGTTTCTACCTCGAGTCCCGCTTGAATAAATGTATACCATTTCAGTTTGATTGCATAAACTATTTAATTATTATTTTCATATTTTACAGCTTTACTGTAAAAGGTTTTCGCACACATCCCACAAGCTTTTGATGCTTCTTCAATGGTGATTTTCCCTGCTCTCCATTCTTTATGCATTTGATAAAAAATTATCCGGTATTGGAAGCGGTGGTCTGCCAAATTTCACTCCCCTTGCCTTTGCAGCTGCGATTCCCTCTGCCTGCCTTTGTTTAATATTGATTCGCTCATTTTCTGCCACATAACTTAGCAGTGCCAACACAATATCACTGATAAAAGTTCCAAGCAGATTCTTTTTCCTTTCTCGTATCTAAAATTGGCATATCAATCACCACAATATCCGCTTTCTTTTCTTTTTTTCGTGATAATTCGCCATTGTTCATTAAGATCACTATAATTTCTTCCAAGCCGGTCGATTGACTTGATAAACAGGACAGAATTTTCATCTAACTTTCGCAATAATTTTTTTATACTGCATTCTTTCAAAATCCTTTCCCTGACTGTTTATCCATATAAATATTTTTTTTCTGGAACTCCCATCTCTATTAAGGCAATCCGTTGCCTGTCCTCATTCTGTTCTTTTGATGAAACACGCATATACCCATATATCTTCATATCTGCCATGTATTTACCTGGTATATTGTAATTGACTCATCTAACGGTCACTTACAGATATACCTTCTCCTTTCTACTACAATATATTTATGGTTAGCATACCTAACAACCAGTTAGGTTGTTATCCATCTTGTTGCTTAAGCTGTATAATGATGGAGCAATAGGTATATCGTCTTCCTTTCTTGGACTTCGCGTCCGTTTTATAGACTGATAACCAGCTCCTCATTCGCAGCGTTCGTTTTATGCAGGTTGAATCGCCCTAGGTGCATTCGTGTCACACCACAGTAGATAGAATAGGCAATGAGTAAAACTGGTACTTATCCATTGCAAAAATAATTTTAAGGAGTGACAAATTTATGAACGCAGTAGGTATCGATGTTTCAAAAGGTAAAAGTATGGTTGCTATTATGCGACCTTTCGGTGAAATTGTTTCCACACCTTTTGAAATCAAACACACAACCAGTAACATCAAATCTCTTGTAGAACTCATCAACTCTATCGAAGGCGAATCTCGAATCGTAATGGAGCATACAGGACGTTATTATGAAGTCCTCGCCCATCAGCTTTCCGAGGCAAACCTTTTTTGTCAGTGCTATCAACCCGAAACTTATCAAAGACTTTGATAATGATTCTCTTCGTAAAGTGAAATCTGACAAAGCGGATGCTGTTAAGATTGCCCGATATGCTCTTGACAAATGGCAAAACCTTAAACAGTATAATGTTATGGATTGAATTACGCAATCAGCTTAAAATCATGAACCGTCAGTTTGGCTTTTACATGAAACATAAGACAGCTATGAAAAATAACCTCATTGGAATCCTTGACCAAACCTATCCTGGTGTTAATGCTTACTTTGACAGTCCTGCTCATAGTGATGGCAGCCAGAAATGGGTTGATTTTGCATCTACATACTGGCATGTGGACTGTGTTCGTAAAATGTCCCTAAACGCTTTTATTGACCATTATCAAAACTGGTGCAAACGTATGAAGTACAACTTCAGTCAGTCTAAGGCTGAAGAAATCTATGGAAAAGCAAAGGAACTTGTTCCTGTACTTCCAAAGGATGACATTACAAAGCTTATTATCAAGCAGGCGGTTGTTCAACTTAATAATGCCTCTACAACCGTCGAATCATTACGCACACTTATGAATGAAACCGCATCGAAACTCCCCGAGTATCCTATCGTTATGGCTATGAAAGGGGTTGGAACTTCTCTGGGTCCTCAAATTAATGGCTGAGATTGGCGATGTTTCACGATTTACTCATAAAGGTGCTATTACTGCATTTGCCGGTGTAGACCCCGGTGTGAATGAATCCGGTGCCTATGAACAAAAAAAGTGTTCCCACTTCAAAGCGTGGTTCTTCCGACCTCAGGAAAACCTTATTTCAGGTAATGGATGCTTTGATTAAAAACCAAACCACAGGATGACCCTGTATATCAGTTCTTGGACAAGAAACGTGCTCAAGGAAAACCTTACTATGTCTACATGACAGCGGGCGCCAACAAGTTTTTACGAATCTATTATGGTCGTGTGAAAGAATATCTTTCATCACTTCCAGAATCCGAATAATTCCATAACATTTTCTTCCAAACCAGCACTGGTGTGGTGGTCTTATTTTGATACCTATTTTCAACCTGTATAAAATTTTCAATGTTCTTTCAATTTAGCCTTGACTTTTTTATTTGCAGGCTATCAACCTTTTAATCCGTGGTTGATTACGGTGTTTGTATCTTTGTATGATGTAAATATGTGATGTGGATTTGTATTTTTTTTTTTCACCTATGGCTTTGACTACTTTAGAAAGGATCTCACCACACCTTATTCCCAAATACTGATTAGTTAGATGAGTCTTGAATTCGTATTTTGCACCAGGTTTTACGAAGTAAGTGCTGTGGATAACACATTTCATATTTTTTTTTACAAAAGGAATGTATTATCATGATTTTAGTCGGAATTGACATCGGTAAAAAAAACACACGTTCTCCATCATTGACAAAGAAACCGGAGAAATACTATCCAATCCTGCTGTTTTTCATAACAATCAGGAAGGATTCCTGTTACTCATCAGAAAACTAAGCGGCTATGCCAAATCAGAGTTTCTTATTGGTATGAAATATACCGTGCATTATCATTTTGCCTTACTCAAATATCTTCTTGACAGCCACTATACGGTTGCTCTGGTCAACCCAACAACAACGGTCTTGCCAGAAAACTTCAAGGTAGCATTACCAAAAATGATACCCTTGATTCTCTTACCATCTGTGATGCAATCAGTTCTAACCAGCGTAAAAACCATATCGCATTACAAAGGTAAACCGTTTTGACCTTTATGAACAAAAAGCAGCTGACACGCCATCATCATAACCTGAAAGAGGAATTAAACATCTACAAAAACCGGCTTCAGAAGTGCATTGATATCGTATTTCCTGAATTTAATTCCTTATTTCGTTCAAAGTATGGCATTGTTTACATGAATGTTTTAAAAAACATTTGCTTCCGCTGAAAAGATTGCAAACTCCAATATTCGAACCATCCGGAAATGTTTTGAATATGAGGGGCGTGGAAAACGAATCCTACTTTCTGCCGAACAGCTTAAAACAGCTGCCAAAGCTTCTGTCGGCATACCTTCTGTTGCTGAAGAAATTCAAATCAGACACCTTGTATGTCAGATTGAAATGATAGAAGAACAAATTTCTGAGATAGACAAAAGAGATAGAAGAGTTTTCCCTCAAAAACAACTCTCCTATCCTCACCATACCGGGAATATCACATTTTTCCGGTACTTCTATTTTATCAGAATTAGGAGAGATTTGCAATTATACAAAAGCATCTCAGATAATAAAGTTTGCAGATGTCGCACCGTATCAGTATGAATCCAGCCAGTTCACTGCCCAGCACACTGCAATAACCAAGAAAGGTTCAAGGTATCTAAGAAAAAAGCGCTATATCAGATTATTTTGTCGGTTATCAATCACAACAAGGTCTTGGCTGCTTATTACAACAAAAAGTTAGCCGAAGGTAAGGGACATCGATGTGCTCAGGGGCACTGTATCAGAAAAGCTTTTAAGAATCATATATCACCTTTTAAGTACTGGGCAAACCTTTGATTCTGCGTTACTGATATAGCCATACATACAACCAATCTGATAGAACAAGCCTTCTTTGAAAGGTTTATTTGTTGTGCCACAAAAATCCATAATTATTCACATATTTTCAAGGTACACACTTTTGCTAACAAAATTAAATTTTCTAAAAAATCTACTTGACTTTTATATAGTTAGCTCCATAAACTTCCACTATCGTTTAACTCTGATTAGTATTTACGTTCAAATTAATATATATGAGTCGCCGCCACCCGTAAAACGGGTGACTCGCTCGCTGGGTATAACCCCTGACACCGGACAGCGTCTCAAGGCGCCCAGACTTTCTCTTCGTTCAAGTCACTATTGCACTTGACGCGTTGCTTATGCCCCTTGAAGGGGCGTTCGTACTACTTCGACTTAACCCTTAAAAGGGTTTTCATATTCTTTTACACCTAATTTATCTTGCATGATATCGTTCTTTTCCTGATCTTGGATATACTTTTTGATTGTCGCTTCCTTTAACCCTACTGTGCTGACATAATATCCTTCTGACCAAAAATGTCGATTTCCAAACTTGTACTTTAGATTTGCATGTCTATCGAATATCATAAGTGCGGACTTGCCCTTCAAATATCCCATAAAACTTGACACACTCATCTTCGGCGGAATGCTTACCAGCATATGAATGTGATCTGGCATTAAATGCCCTTCGATGATTTCTACTCCTTTGTATGAAACATAACTGCTTCAATATATCTCGAATATCAGATTTTAATTGATTATAAATAACTTTTCGTCTATACTTAGGAGTGAATACGATGTGATACTTACACATCCATTTTGTGTGAGCTAAATCATAATTCTTATTCGCCATAAAATCACCTTTCCTTTCTTACAATAGTGCCTGAACAACTCTATTGTAACGGAAAGGTGATTTTTTTGTACAACGCTTTGTCTCCACCCGCAAAGCAGGTGGTTTTTGGTTTCGGGCATCTCCATTTTTCGGAACACGAAAAACTCCAATACCCTCAACAGGCTAAAGCCCATACAAAAAGCCCTTAGCCATGAGTTACTACCCACAGCTAAGGGCTTAGTTTATAATATGGATTCGTTCAGAGCCAAGCGAATATTGCGAATATATAAGTGTTGAGTGCTTGCACTCATAAACATATATTTGCAGACATTCATTTGGCGGATACGCCACAATGAGAAAATACGAAGCATTTTTGAGTCTGGCTCTGAACGCCTTGTTGCACAACCACTTATCAATCATTCCCTAACCCACAAACCACTGGATTACAAGAATAATAGCTCTAATGCAACTGTTATCAATTCGTTATCAAAAGACCTCTTGAAGTGCCGGAAACCCACATAAATACAGGCTTTCGGCATTTTAATCCGTTACTCAAACTCTATCGTTCCAGGTGGTTTACTGGTTAAATCATACATTACCCGGTTAACCCCTTTAACTTCATTAATAATTCTTGTCATGACACGCTGCAATACTTCAAATGGGATTTCTGCACAGTCAGCAGTCATAAAATCACTCGTGCAGACTGCACGAAGCGCAACCGCATAGTCGTAGGTTCGCTCATCTCCCATAACGCCAACTGAACGCATATTGGTAAGTGCTGCGAAATACTTGACCAAGTCCTTTGTCCAAGCCTGCTTTCGCAATCTCCTCGCGGTAAATGTAATCCGCGTCCTGTACAATCTTAACTTTCTCAGCGGTTACCTCACCGACAATACGGATTCCGAGTCCAGGTCCCGGAAATGGCTGACGGTATACAAGATATTCCGGTATGCCAAGTTCCAGTCCCGCACGACGCACTTCATCCTTAAACAGTAGGCGAAGCGGCTCCACAATTTCCTTAAAATCTACATAGTCCGGAAGTCCGCCCACATTATGGTGAGACTTGATAGTTGCCGATTTGCCAAGTCCCGATTCGATGACGTCCGGATAAATGGTACCCTGCACCAGGAAATCTACAGCGCCTATCTTCTTTGCTTCTTCCTCAAATACGCGAATAAATTCCTCACCAATGATTTTTCCGCTTCGCTTCCGGTTCCTCCACACCTGCCAGTTTCTCATAGAACCTGTCCTGCGCATTTACCCGGATAAAGTTCAAATCATATGGACCATCCGGTCCAAATACTGCTTCAACCTCATCTCCTTCGTTTTTGCGAAGAAGCCCCTGGTCTACAAATACACATGTCAACTGTTTTCCAACCGCTTTGGATAACAGAACCGCCGCAACGGAGGAGTCAACGCCGCCGGATAAAGCACAGAGCACTTTACCGTTTCCAATTTTTTCACGCAGGCTCTGAATCGTATCCTCAACAAAGGAATCCATTTTCCAGTCGCCCGAACATCCGCATACCTCCATTACAAAAGCACGCAGCATTTTCATGCCTTCTTCTGTATGCATAACTTCCGGATGGAACTGCGTTGCATACAAATTCTTTTCAACGTTCTCCATCGCTGCAAATGGACAATTTGGAGTTTTTGCAGTTGAAACAAAGCCTTCCGGCGCTTCTGCAATGTAATCCGTATGGCTCATCCAGCAAATGGTTGTTTTCTTTACATCTTTAAATAATACCGACTGATTATCAACGACAACCTCTGTTCTGCCATATTCACTTTACCGGCGCTGTCGCAACTTTTCCGCCAAGCAAATGCGCCATCAGCTGCGAACCGTAGCAAATGCCCAGAATCGGCACGCCCAGCTCAAATATCTCCTTACTGCAGCTTGGGGAATCCTCTTTATATGCACTGTTGGGACCACCTGTGAAAATGATGCCCTTTGGATTCATCTCTTTAATTTTCTCGATTGAAAGAGTGTATGGATGTACCTCTGCATATACGTTACATTCTCTTACACGTCTTGCAATTAACTGATTGTACTGTCCGCCAAAGTCCAGAACTATAATCAATTCCTTATTCATCGCTCTCTCCTTGATAAAAAAGTTCAGACAAATACTGTCTGTTCATTCGTATAATACTTTCCAAGTATACCACAATACCTCTGCGGCTTCAATCACGAAAAAACCGCAAAAACCATGTTACCTTTCTCTATAGCCATTCTTTTCTCCGCAGCCATCTTTTTCTGTAGTCATCTTTTTTCTCCGCAACCATCTTTTTTTCCCTGCAGCCATTCTTTCCTCTACAGCCATTCTTTTTCTCTGCAGCCATTCTTTCCCTGCAGCCATTCTTTTTCTCCGCAGCCATCTTTTTTCTCTGCAAAACCAGTCATTCCTCTACTTTAATTCATTTTTCAACACTTCCAGTCCTTTCTGGTACTGTGTGTCTTTCTTTCCCTGAAATCATCGCTGGTATAATCTTCCGGGAGTTCAACCTCAATATCCGGAGCAACGCCTTTTTTCATGAATATCGTTTCCATTCGGTGTAAAATATTTTGCGGTTGTCAGTTTAATGGCAGAGCCATCCGAAAGCGGAATCACAGACTGCACAATACCTTTGCCAAATGTATTTTCTCCAACAATCGTTGCCACACCGTATTCCTTTAAAGCTGCTGTCATAATTTCCGACGCACTTGCGCTTTCCCCATTGATAAGGACAGCCATTGGAAGTTCTAACTGTTCCTCATCGGTCGACTCATAAGTAGAAAGCACATTGCCATTTTTTATCTTCCTGATAAACAATTTTTCCGGCAGGTAAAAGGTAATCGCACATATCAACTACCGTTGTCAGCATACCGCCCGGATTGGAACGGAGGTCAATTAAAAGCGCCTTCATGCCCTGAGATTTCAAATCTTCTACCGCTTCCCGAAACAGCGTGGATGTATTGGCGATAAACTGTGTCACGCGCACATAACCGATTTCATCGTCAACCATAAAATAGGAAACCGTTTTATTTTCAAGTTTCTTTCTCGTAACCGTTACATTGTGATACTTTCTTTCGCTTGGTCTGTAAATTTCCAACGTAACCTCGGTTCCTTCCTCACCGCGAATCATTGTCACGAGATAATCTAAATCATCCGATGACTGGATTTCATAATCATCAATTTTGCAAATATAATCATCCGGCTTAATATCAACCGATGCCGCAGGCGAATCCTCGGTGATGCTGACTGCTATTGGATATCCGGTTTCCTCATCCTGCCTTACTACTACGCCGATTCCCCGCATATTCGCCGGAGTTATCCTCCTCAAGCTTTGCAAATTCCTCTGCCGTATAGTATTTTTTTGCATATGGGTCATCTAACGCCTCAATCAGGCCGGCATACAGACCATTTTTCAAATCTTCATCTGTTGTATCAAAATAGTATGTCTTGTCAACAATTGTTTTCAAATCAGCAAGTTTTTCCAACGTATCCTCATCCACAACCGAACCTTCATAATCCAGATTATCGTGTCGCTTTCCTTCGTCGTCATTCAAATTTCCGGACGTCGAATTATCCTTTACCATAGAACATCCAATCATTCCGACACATCCGGCTGTAAGAACCGTTCCTAAAATCCATTTCTTAAAACTAAGCTTCATGTTACCTTTTTACGATGCAGCCGCATCCAATTTCCTTTCATTGTAATTTGTTTATATTATATTTTCCTTTCAAATGCTATAAATGACAACAGACAAATCCTGTTTTTTACCCGATTTGTCTGTTGTTTTTCATTTATCTCGACGTCGCCTTTATGGCTTCGTATATGTTCTTTTTTTTTCTCCTGGCACTCGAATCTTCCCGGAACTTCGCATACTTGATGGCTTCATATATGTTCTTTTTATTCTGTCACAATATGCTGTCTTTTTTTATAATTCAACCCTTCAATTATCAGAGAAAAATATTGTGTGCTGCTCTATTTTTTCAAACATGCTGATTGTTCAGGCAACCCAGTGTTCAAACTGTATTCCGAATCAGAAGGCCAGAAACCACATCAAAATCACAGCAATACCAATTGAAACATATCCTGCAAGGGAAGGCAGCGTAGAAATACCGTCTGCTGGTACTTCCGAACTCCTGACACTTCGAACGCCATCCAAATCCTTTGCAAATGCTTTCCTGTCGTAATTAAGCTATCAAACAAACCTACCCCCTGACATTCAGAATTTACAAATAATCCAACGGATTTACATAGGTTCCATTAATCATTATTCCAAAATGGCAATGCGGATTGGTACTGTATCCGGTGCTGCCTGCTTTTGCAATCACCTGTCCCTGCTCAACGCTTTGTCCAACGCTAACCAGAAGCTGGGAGTTGTGCATATAAACAGTTGAAATTCCATTTCCATGGTCAATCATAATATAATAACCGGCAGAAGAACTATACTGGGAAATGACTACGGTTCCGGCTGCAGAAGCCACAATATCACTTCCTGCCGGGCATGGAATATCAATTCCTTTATGATATGTACTTGCACCGGGTGTTGGTGATGTTCTCGGTCCAAAATAAGAACTGACAGAGGAACCCTGCGTAGCCGGCCACATAAAACTTCCGCCGCTAGGCGTATAATACTGCGGCGAATCTGAACCGCCGTTTGAGCCACCATTTCCACTGCTTTGCTGCTGATATCTGGCAATCTGCTCCTCCGCTTTTTCCATCTCATCCTGATATTTCTGAACCAGTGCTTTCTGCGCGTCAATATCGGTTGAATACTCCGAAATTTTTGCATTCTTTTGCGCTAATTACATCGTCCAGATTTGTCTTCTGCGCTTCCAAGTCCGCTTTTACGCTTTCGACTTCTTTCAAATCATTTTCAAGCGTTGTTTCATATTCCTGAATATCCTCTCTGGTCTGGATTAACGCATTTAACATTTTCTGGTCGTAGCTTGTAATCTGTTCGACATATTCTTTTTTTATTTAACATATCAGTAAAAGACGCAGACGACATCAAGGTGTCTATGTATTCCACTTCTCCATTTTCATAAAGATACTGAATACGCTTCATCATCGCCGCATACTGATTATCTTCCTGCACTCGCGCTGCGGCAAGTTTTGTCTTTGTCTCATCAATTTCTGTATCTAATGCCGCCGCTTCTTCTTCCTTTGTCGTAATCTTTGACTGAATATCGGACACCTGCTGGTCGAGTTCTGCCACTTCATTCATCAGCACATTCTGTCTTTCCTCTAAATCGTCAAGTACATTTTGTGCATCTTCTTTATTTTCCTGCGCTTCAT
>VOFJ01003027.1_pt1 | contig 33454 bp, 53 predicted proteins | sample 5384081 | NCBI WGS metagenome assembly VOFJ01 (sample SAMN12384729, study PRJNA508395) | human gut metagenome | isolation source: healthy gut I | host: Homo sapiens | reverse complement strand
ATTTGAACGTATTCCCGGATGATACGGACGGTGTGACGGGCGAAGGCTCCGAGACCGGAACGGATGATCCAAACGTAGCGGCACCGGTACAGGAAGACGATACGGAAAACAGTGCTGAAAACAGCAATATCGAGAACGGCGGTCTGACAAATGCCGAGCTGGATCTCATCAATGAAGAGTAAAAAACATAAAAAACAAAAGACATAACCCCATAGCAGTTTCCATATAGTGTTATCATAATGGATTCGGCTATGGGGTATTCTATGCGTAAAAAACAAAACGTATCACCGGAAAAAGACGGTTCTTCTGTGGGTACTCTGCATGGGAATGATGGTCGGACTTGCCGGGCGGCTGGTGTATCTGTGTGTGTTCCGGTCCGTCTATTATTCCGAGAAGGCGGATGATCTGCACGAGCGGGAGCGCGGGATCAAGGCGGCGCGCGGCCGGATTCTTGATGCAAACGGGGAAGTTCTCGCGGCAAACCGCACGGTCTGTACGATTTCCGTGATCCACAGCCAGATCGAGGAGCCGGAGGCGGTGATTGCGATGCTGGTAAAAGAGCTTGGAATTTCGGAGGAGACGGCGCGGAAACGCGTGGAGAAGCGGTCTTCAATCGAGCGTGTCAAGACGAATGTGGACAAGAAGACGGGTGATACCATCCGGTCGTACGGATACGCGGGGGTAAAAAAGTGGATGAGGATTTCAAGCGGTATTACCCCAAAGGGAAGCTGGCGTCGCGCGTTATCGGCTTCACCGGAGGCGATAATCAGGGCATCATCGGACTGGAGGTGGAATATGAGAAAATTTTAAAAGGAATCAACGGAAAAATCCTGACGACAACGGATGCGCGCGGGATTGAACAGAACGGCATCGGGGAGAGCCGCCAGGAGCCGGTGGCGGGAAGAGACTTAAAGGTCAGCCAGGATGTCAATATCCAGGCGTACTGCCAGCAGGCAGCGGAAAAGGCGATGGCAGAAAAACAGGCGGACAGCGTCTCGATTCTTCTTATGAACCCTCAGAACGGAGAAATCTATGCCTGTGCCAATGTGCCGGAGTTCGACCTCAACGATCCGTTCACGCTGCAGCAGGATACAACGGGACTTTCGGAAAAAGAAATTCAGGATCTGCTGAACCAGATGTGGCGAAACGCCTGCATCAACGATACCTACGAGCCGGGCTCCACCTTCAAGGTCATCACGATGTCGGCGGGGCTTTCGGAGGGCGTTGTGTCGCCGAACGATTCGTTTTTCTGTCCCGGCTACAAAATCGTGGAGGACCGCCGGATCCACTGCCACAAGCGGACGGGACACGGAGCCGAAAACTTCGTGCAGGGCGCGCAGAACTCGTGCAACCCGGTGTTCATTGAAGTGGGGCTGCGGCTCGGTGTGGAAAAGTTCTGTGATTACTTCCGGAATTTCGGTCTGATGGAAAAGACGGAGATCGATCTGCCGGGCGAGGCATCGACGATTATGCACAAGGAGGAAAACATCGGAGAGGTTGAGCTTGCGACGATGGCATTCGGCCAGTCTTTCCAGATCACGCCGATCCGCCTGGCGGCGACGGTCTCTGCGCTCGTCAACGGTGGAAAAATGGTGACGCCGCATGTCGCAACGGATGTGCTTGATGAAGAAGGAAATGTCGTAAAGCATCTGAAATTTCCGGAAAAAGAAGGGGTTCTTTCGGAAGAAACTTCCAGGACGGTGCGCGAAATTCTGGAAAGCGTCGTTTCAGAAGGGTCTGGAAAGAATGCGTACCTCGAGGGATATTCCATCGGCGGAAAGACGGCAACCTCGCAGACACTTCCGCGGAGCGCCAACCGCTATATTTCCTCATTCCTCGGCTTCACCCCGGCGGAGCATCCGACGGTGCTGGGGCTTTGCATTATCCGCAATCCGCAGGGCGTCTACTACGGCGGAACGATCTGCGCGCCGGTGATCCGCGATATCTTTTCCAATGTACTTCCGTATCTCGGTATTGGACACAATTCTTAGGAAACCTGAGAATTGTGTCCTTCGCAGCCCTCATTTAAAGTTTTGCTTCGCAAAAGGAGGGCTGCTCACGCCTGAATCACTTTCTTACGCAGCGAAACAGCAGGTGTTTCCCTGCTGAGTGAACAGTAACTTGGATTATAAAAAGAAGGTTGCGAAACAGAACAAAAAGCTATATACTGAATAGGCTGGAGAAAAAATATTTTGACATGCCTGTTCCGTACACAATCCGTACAAAAAGGAAGAGGTGCGTCTATGAAAAAGAGAAATGATCCTGCCGGTTCTTCTTTCCTTTTGGCATCAGCCTGGCGCTGGGGCCGGTTCTGATCCCGTTTCTGCGAAAAGTCAAAGCGGGGCAGAAGGAGCGGGAAGAGGGTGTGCCGAGCCACCAGAAAAAAGCGGGAACCCCGACGATGGGCGGTGTGATGTTTCTGGCGGCGTTTACCGCAGTTTCCTCCTTTTCCGGAAAGAGGGAGCGGAAGTGGTTCCGGTGCTGTTTCTGACGCTTGGTTTTGGCCTGATCGGCTTTCTCGATGACTATCTGAAAGTCGTGCTGCACCGCAGCGACGGGCTGTACCCGAAGCAGAAAATGGCACTGCAGGCAGTGATTACAGCAGTCTTTCTGTGGTATTTGGCGCGTTTTTCCGGAATTTCCCTCCGGATGCGCATTCCGTTCCTTCCAGGCAAAGAGCTGGATGCAAAGGGATTTTTACGATTCCGTTTCTCGCCTTTGTGATTCTTGGAACGGTCAACGGTGTCAACTTTACCGACGGCCTTGACGGGCTGGCGGCGAGTGTGACGATTTTAAATGCTGTTTTCTTTTCCGTGGCATCGATCGGCCTCGGAAACGGTGTTTCCCCGTCCCCGCTTGCGGTTATCGGGAGTCTGCTTGGGTTTCTGGTATTCAATGTATTTCCTGCCCGCGTCTTTATGGGCGATACAGGAAGTCTGGCACTCGGCGGTTTCGTCTCGGGAATGGCGTGTTTCTTACGTCTCCCCCTTATTTCTGCCGCTTGTGGGATTCATTTATATGATGGAGATTCTCTCTGTGATCCTGCAGGTGTCATTCTTCAAACTGACGAAGGGAAAACGGATCTTCAAGATGACGCCGATCCATCACCATTTCGAGCTGATGGGCTGGTCGGAGACACAGATTGTGACGGTGTTTTTGCTACAATCACAGCGATATTATGCCTGATCGCATTGATGGGGCTTTAAAATATGGAGGTAATCAAACATGATTTTCGCAGGAAAAAAAGTACTGGTTTTCGGAACCGGAAAGAGTGGAATTGCAGCGGAGGATCTGCTGCACAAGAAAGGTGCTTCTGTCGTTCTTTACGATGGAAATGACAAACTCGAAAAGAAGAAATCTTAAAAAAATTAGAGAGCCGTGACAGCGTGGAAGTTGTCTTAGGCGAGCTCCCGGAGGAGATGCTCAACAGCCTTGATCTTGTCGTTTTAAGCCCGGGCGTTCCGACGGATCTGCCGGTTGTTCTTAAAATGAAAGAAAAAGAGATCCCGGTCATCGGTGAAGTGGAGCTGGCGTATCAGGTAAGCCGCGGAAAAGTGCTTGCGATTACCGGTACCAACGGAAAGACCACCACAACATCGCTGCTCGGCGAGATCATGAAAGCATATCAGCCGGAAGTAAAAGTGGTCGGAAACATCGGAACCCCGTACACATCCGCAGCACTCGACACGACAGATGATACCGTAACGGTTGCCGAGATCAGCAGCTTCCAGCTGGAAACTGCAGTGCATTTCCATCCGACTGTCAGCGCGATTTTAAATATCACGCCGGATCATTTGAACCGTCATCATACGATGGAGAACTATGCGGCGGTCAAGGAATCCATCACGAAGAACCAGACAAAGGACGATTTCTGTGTGCTCAATCACGAGGACAGCTGGTTAAAGGCGTTTGCACCGAAGTGCCCGGCCCAGGTCATCTGGTTTTCTTCCAAAGAAAAGCTGGAGAGAGGCTATTATCTGGTCGGCAGCAAAATCTGCAGAAATCTCGGAAATGGGGAAGAAGTCCTGATGGATGTTGACAAGATGCAGCTGATCGGCGTACATAATTTTGAAAACGTGATGGCGGCGATTGCGATTGCAGCAGCGTACGGCGTGCCGATGGAAACAATTCTGGATACCGTAAAACATTTTCAGGCAGTAGAACACAGAATCGAATATGTAGCGACCAAAAACGGCGTCGTTTATTATAACGATTCCAAGGGAACCAATCCCGATGCAGCGATTCAGGCGATCCGCGCAATGAAGTGGCCCACCGTGCTGATCGGCGGCGGCTATGATAAGCAGAACACCTACGACGAGTGGATTGAAGCGTTTGACGGCAAGGTGAAGCTGCTTGTGCTGATCGGTCAGACGCGGGAAAAGATCGCGGAGTGCGCAAAGAAAGCACGGAATGGAAAATATCGTTTTGGCGGACAGCTTTGAAGAAGCGATGGATACCTGTGTAAAGGCAGCGTGTCCGGGCGACGCGGTGCTGTTGTCCCCCGCATGCGCGAGCTGGGGAATGTTCCCGAATTATGAAGTGCGCGGTAAAATGTTCAAGGAATATGTAAACAGCCTGAAGGGGTGAGCAAGTGGCAGGACGGAGAAAATCTCAGAAAACAGAATACTATTTTGATTACAGTCTTCTGTTCATCATCCTGTTTCTGACAGGCTTCGGACTGGTTATGATTTATTCCGCCAGCGCTTACGATGCGACGACGCAGAATCTGAACGAGGACTATTATCTGATGCATCAGGCGTTTGCGGCGGCGCTGGGGCTGGTGGGGATGTTTTTCGTCTCCCACATCCCATATCATTTTTGGGAACGGTTTGCGGTAATAGGCTATGTGGTTTCCCTGATTTTGATTGCACTCGTGCTGTCGCCGCTGGGCGTCGAGGTCAACGGTGCAAGAAGGTGGCTGAATCTCGGTATGTCGATTCAGCCTGCGGAGATCGCAAAGCTGGCGATGATTCTGTTTCTGGCGACGTTTATCTGCAAGATGGGAAGAAACATTCGGACGTCGAAAGGCTTTTTGACGGTTATTGGAGTTTCCCTGCCGCACGTTTTTTGTATCTGGCAAATCACCAACAACCTGAGCTCTGCGATTATCGTGCTGGGAATTGCGGTCCTGATGCTGTTTGTGGCGAGTCCGCAATACAAACCATTTTTCATCATAGGAGGAATTGGAGCACTCGCAGTTATAGGCGTAATTTTCGGTGTCAAGCAGCTGCAGAGCATCGAAGGGCTGGATTTCCGTTTCGCCCGTATCATGGCGTGGCTCGATCCGGAAGCCTATGCGTCCGGCAAGGGCTTTCAGACGCTGCAGGCACTTTATGCGATCGGCTCCGGCGGTATTTTTGGAAAGGGGCTCGGGCAGAGTATCCAGAAACTGGGCTTTTTGCCGGAGCAGCAGAATGATATGATCTTTTCGATCATTTGTGAGGAGCTGGGGCTGTTCGGCGGCATCGCTGTGATCCTGATTTTTTTGCTGTTGATCTGGCGTCTGATGATTATTGCGAACAACGCGTCGGATCTGTTCGGTGCGCTGTTAGTTGTCGGCGTGCTGGGGCATATCGCGATTCAGGTCATTTTAAATGTTGCGGTCGTAACGAACTCAATGCCGAACACCGGCGTGTCCCTGCCGTTTATCAGCTACGGCGGCTCATCGATCCTGTTTTTGCTGATCGAGATGGGGCTCGTCATGAGCGTTGCCCGCGGCATCAAGGTCCGGGATGTGTAATGGGGTATGCGTGTATCGTGCGTTCATCGGGAGCAAAGAAAGACGAGCGTGTTATCTGGACACGGGGCAGCAGTGCAGCTGCATTTGTCACGTATGCGGCATCTTTGCCATAGTATAGGGTAAGGGCAGCGCGGACGGTGGTTTTGTGGATTCAATCTGGATCAGAGGCAAAAGACCTCTTTACGGGGAAATGACAGTGCAGGGGTCGAAAAACGCCGTGCTGCCGATTCTGGCGTCGACCATTCTGATCGCCGGAAAGACGACACTGCGAAACTGCCCGGATATTTCGGATGTGGACTGCATGTGCCGCATTTTGCAGAAAATCGGCGCAACAGTGACAAAAACCGGTCACGAGATCTGCGTGGACGCTTCCGGTGCGCTGCAAAGCAGGCTTCCGGCAGAGGAAGTGGTTCGGATGCGTTCCTCCATCGTGCTGACGGGCGCGCTTTTGGGGCGGCTTGGGCAGGCGTCCTTCTGCGATCCGGGCGGCTGTGTCATCGGCGACCGCCCGATCGATTTGCATCTGAAAGCCTTTGCGCGCTTCGGTTGTCAGATAAGGCGGGAGGATGACAATTTTTTGACGGTATTTGCAAAGCGACTGAACGGCGTACAGATCCGTTTTCCGTTTTCGAGCGTCGGTGCGACGCAGAATGCGATTTTATGCGCGGTCTGTGCAAAGGGAGAAACAGTGCTGACAGGTTGTGCAAAGGAACCGGAGGTCGTTTCGCTGTGCCGCTTTTTAAACGGTGCAGGGGCAAAGATCGAAGGAGCCGGAAGCAAAACGATTCGAATTGAGGGCGTAAAAAAGCTTTGCAGCACAGAATTTTCCATCGATGCGGACCGGATCGTGGCAGGAACCTGCCTGATCGGTGTACTCGCGGCAGGCGGGGAAGCGTTTTTTGCGGCAGGCGCCGATCGGGCAACTTACAGCGGTGATTGCAGTTGCAAAAAAAATGGGCGCACAGATTATCCCAACCCCAAAGGGGCTGTTGGTAAAACGTGCAGGCAGGCTGGTTTCCCCGCTTTTGCTGGAAACGGACGTATATCCGGGCTATCCGACCGACTTGCAGTCCCCGATGCTGACGGCACTGTGCTGCGCAGAAGGAAACTGTATGGTGTCGGAGCGCGTTTTTAATGGAAGGTTTGGTGTGCATGAGCAGTTAAACCGTATGGGTGCTGCGATCGTCGCCGGACAAACAAGCGCGGAGGTCACCGGAGGCAGGAAACTGCACGGAGAGCGGGTTTTTGCAAAAGAACTGCGGGGTGGTGCGGCACTCGTGCTGGCGGGGCTGTGCGCAGAGCATAAGACGGTCGTGGAAAACTGTCATTTTATCCGGAGAGGATATGAAGATATCGTAAGGGATTTCAGAAGTTGTCGGAGCAGACATTGGACAGAAAAAAAACAGAAAAAAAGAAAAAAAAGAAAAATACGCTGACCGGGGGGTGCTTCGTCGAAAAAGTCGGAAGAAATCAGCTTCCGGCAAAAAAATAAAAGGTGGCGGGGAACTGCCGGGTATACAAAAGATGGCAAAGCCGGGCGCGGACGCTGGATGCAAATCTCGGTGTACTGATTGCCAGCATCGTGATCGTCTGTTTGGCGGCGGCTGCCCTCGTCGTGGTGTCCGTGTTTCGGGTGCAGAACGTTTCGGTCGAGGGAAACGTCCACTACACGAGTGAAGAGATTGAGGCGATGGTTCTGACTGACCGGCTTTCCTACAATTCGCTCTATCTTTCGTTAAAATACCGGAATAAGGAAATCCGGGACATTCCGTTTATCGAAACGATGAGTGTCCGGGTCGATTCGCCAGACAGCATCACGATTCGTGTTTATGAAAAGTCTGTGGCGGGCTACGTGGAATACATGGGGCGTTACATGTATTTTGACCGGGACGGTATCGTGGTGGAATCTTCGGAGACGAGGACAGAAGGAATTCCGCAGGTGACGGGAATTAGGTTCGACCATGTTGTTTTGTATGAGGCGCTTCCGGTGAAGAATACCGATATTTTTCAGGAAATCCTTTCGATTACGCAAATGCTTTCCAAGCATCAGATCACGACGGATAAAATATATTTCAACGAATCAAATGAAATAACACTTTATTTCGACAATATCCGGGCAAAGCTGGGAAAGGATAACCTGGAGGAAAAGGTGATGCGCCTGGAGCAGATTTTACCGAATCTGTCGGGCGAAAGCGGAGTACTCGATCTGCAGAATTACTCGGAAGACCGTAAAAATGTGACGTTTCAGAAAGATGGATAACCGCAAAGAAATTGAAAAAATGGGTTGCGTAATTCTGAAAATGATTATATGATAAATATTATGAAGTTTGTCAGGAATGAAGGAGGAAATACCCTTGCTGGAGATTAAAGTAAATGACGCAGAAGCGGCAGCGCACATCCTTGTCATTGGAGTTGGCGGTGCAGGCAATAATGCTGTAAATAGAATGATTGATGAGAAAATTGACGGTGTGGAATTTATCGGAGTCAATACAGACCGACAGGCTCTGCAGTTCTGCAAAGCGGAAAAGCACCTGCAGATCGGCGAGAAGCTGACCAAGGGACTGGGCGCAGGCGCAAAGCCCGAAATCGGTGAACAGGCAGCTCAGGAGAGTGCAGAAGAAATTTCCAAATCCTTAGACGGAGCAGATATGGTATTTGTTACCTGCGGTATGGGCGGCGGAACCGGAACCGGTGCGGCTCCTGTTGTCGCAAAGCTCGCCAAGGACAAAGGAATCCTGACGGTAGGTGTTGTAACCAAGCCGTTCCGCTTTGAAGCAAAGACCCGTATGAACAATGCGATGTCCGGTATCGAGAAGCTGCGTGACAGCGTGGATACTCTAATCGTTATCCCGAATGACAAGATTCTGGAAATTGTGGACAAGCGTACCAGCATGCCGGAAGCCCTGATGAAGGCCGACGAAGTCCTTCAGCAGGCAGTACAGGGAATTACCGATCTGATCAACGTCCCCGCAGTCATTAACCTCGACTTTGCAGACGTACAGACCGTTATGCGCGACAAGGGAATTGCTCACATCGGTATCGGCGAAGGTAAAGGCGACGATAAGGCTGTCATGGCAGTCAAAGCCGCTGTAGAGAGCCCGCTGTTAGAGACAACGATTGCAGGCGCAACCGATATCATCATCAACGTGTCCGGCGATATTTCCATGTTCGACGCTTCCGATGCGGTGGATTATGTCCGTGAGATCACCGGCGATGACGTTAACATCATCTTCGGTGCCATGTATGATGATTCTGTTACCGATACAGCGAAGATCACCGTTATCGCAACAGGCCTCAACGATGCAACGGCGAAACAGGCAAGCGTATCCCGCAAAGAGCCGGCAGATGCAAGAAAGAGCGCATTTTCCAGCAGCAGCTTCTCTGCACAGGCAGCCGCTCCGGTACATGCTCGAAAGCTTCCGCTCCGGTCAGCCGCAGCCACAGGTTCAGGTGCAGCCGCACCATTCACAGGCTCAGCAGACCATGACAAGCAATGTTCCGAAAAAGGACATCCAGATCCCGGATTTCTTAAGAAACCGCAGATAAGCAAAGAATAATAAGCAAATAACGAATTTGCCTCGACACGCCACAGACCGAAAATGTTGCGGCGTGTCGAAGTTTGTTGATCAAAAAAAAGGTCATTCTTCCGAAAACGACAAAAAATTCACCCCCTTCCGTCTATAATAGGGTCTGTTAGAAATTCAGACCATGCAAAAGGCGCAGGGGGTGTTTTTTTTGCACTATGAGATCTTTTTTGGATCTTCTCTTTTGCAGAGAATCTTCTGCTGAATTATACTATTCTGCGCCTTTCCTCCTTTCTTCTGAAACGATCTGCCACGCGAAGAAGGAGTTTTGCGGCAGCCGCGCTCGGCGCCGGTTATGCGGTGCTGTATGCCGTGCTTGCACGGTATCTGCCGGGTGCGCTGCTCGCCCCTGGTCGGAATCGGAATTACAACAGGGATGGTGAAATCTGGCTGCAGAATCACGACAGTACGGGATCTTGCGGTGGGAATGGCAGGCTATATACTGTCCGGTTTTCTGATCGGCAGTGCATACCGCCTGTTCGGGAGCTGATGCCGGGAAGGGGAATTTTTCTTTTTCTTCTTTCCGGGAGTGCCGCATATGCGGAACACTCCTCCTGCTGAAGATCCGAAAGGAGATGCTCCTGGAACACGCCAGGCAGGTTACGGTACAGCTTGTGCAGAATGGGAAATGGAAAAAAGTAAAAAGGACTGTACGACACGGGTAATACTTTGCGGGATGCCACAACCAAAAAGCCGGTCTCGGTCGTACCGTACACTGTGATACTCGAATTGTTCCCGGACGAAATGCGGACAGGGATTGCGGCGCTTGCAAGGCACGAGACGGTGCCGGAGCCGGAACAGCTTCTTGCGCTGCAGCCCCGTTACATACCGTTTCGCGGACTGGAAGGCGGGGGCTTTCTGCCGGTGATCCGGATCTCGGAAATGATTCTTGTGACAGAACATACAGCCAGGCACATACGCGGACCGCTGATTGCGCTTGGCGGAGAAAATAGTTCATCTCCCAGGGGCTATGAAATAATTTTTGCATCCAGATCTCATGGAAGGACAGGAGGAATGAAGTATGCTGCAGGCTGCACTGCCAAACGGATTCCGGCTTCGTATGCTGCCGCGGTCCGTACCGGCTGTATTTCGTCAGACAGGAGAGATTTTCTATATCGGAGGCGCAGACGTTCTCCCGGCGCCTCTGGAGGGCCAGGCGGAGGCGGACGCGATCGCCGGGCTTTCCGATCCGGAAAACGAGACGGCAAGGAGCGAGCTGATCGAACACAATCTGCGCCTTGTCGTCTACATTGCAAAGAAATTTGACAATACAGGGGTAGGTGTGGAGGATCTGATCTCGATTGGGACGATCGGCCTCATCAAGGCGATCAACACGTTCAATCCGGAGAAAAAAGATCAAGCTCGCCACGTACGCGTCCCGGTGCATCGAGAACGAGATTCTGATGTATCTGCGGAGAAACAACAAGACGCGCATGGAAGTTTCGATTGATGAGCCGCTCAATGTGGACTGGGATGGAAATGAACTGCTCTTGTCCGATATCCTCGGAACGGAGGAGGATGTGATCTACCAGGGTCTCGAGCAGGAGGCGGAACACCGCGTGCTCGGAAGTGCAATCAGCAAGCTCTCGGAGCGGGAGCAGGGGATTGTGAAGCTCGGTTCGGCATCAATATGCCGGAGGGACGGGAGAAAAACGCAGAAAGAAGTCGCGGATCTTCTCGGGATTTCCCAGTCGTATATTTCGCGGCTGGAAAAACGGATTATGAAACGGCTGCGGAAAGAGATTGCGCGGTATGAATAGAGAATAAATAGGAAGTGAGAATAGAAAAATATGCCCCTGCCCGGAGGAAACAAAAAGGTTTCTGCCCGGGCAGGGCATTGCCGGTCATCGGTTAAAAAGGGTTACCGTGTCTCAAACCGGCATACGGTGCAGGCATGCGGAGCAAGCGCTGCAGAGAAACTGCCGTTTAAAGTGAGCTTTTCGCCGCAGCAATTGCTTGTTTTTTTTCTGATAAGAAAAGTATAATAGAGAGCATAGTGCAAAACAAGAAGACAAACCGGATAAAAGAGGTGATTTTTTGATGGAAGATCTGATCGGAGTATATGGAATCCTGGATCGGGATCACTGGCCGGAAGCTCCGTTTCAGCTGCTGGACGGCGGAGTGGAGATAAGATGGAAGGAACCGTATGCGTTTCATAATGCAGAGCGGGGAACGTATTCCGGGTGGCTGATGCAGTATACACTTTCCGGAACCGGATGGTTTGAAAAAAAACGGAAAAAAACGTATGAGATGAGCCCCGGAAAAGTTTTTCCGTCATCATATGGGAATTTCACCATCGTCGTACCGGAAAGAACGGCAGAACGGTGCCGTCTGAAATCTGAGTTTTGTACGAAGAAATAAAGGGAGGAAACAAAACAAATGGAACGAGAAACATTCCAATCGCGCCTTGGCTTTCTTCTGCTTTCCGCAGGCTGTGCCATCGGCATCGGAAACGTATGGAAATTTCCGTACATGGTAGGAAACAACGGAGGCGGCATTTTTCGTGCTGTTTTTACCTGCTGTTCCTTGCCATCATGGGAGTTCCGATTCTGTCGATGGAGCTTGCCATCGGAAGAGGAAGCAAAAAGAGTACCGTGCGCGCGTATGGGGAACTGGAGAAGAAAGGGCAGAAGTGGCATATTCACGGATACGTTGCCCTCATCGGAAACTATCTGCTGATGATGTTCTACACCGTCGTTGCAGGCTGGATGCTGTACTATTTCTACAGCTTTTTAATCGGAAAATTCAGCGGCCTGACAGGCGACGCCGTAACCGGAAAATTCAACGAGATGCTTTCATCTCCGTCGATTCTTGTCATTACCATGCTGATTATTACAATTGCAGGCTTTCTGATCTGTTCGGTGGGTCTGCAGAATGGCGTGGAGCGTGTCACAAAGGTGATGATGATCGTGCTGATGGTCATCATGATTTTCCTTTGCGGTTTACAGCTTTACGATGCCGGGTGCCAAAGAGGGACTGAAATTCTATCTGGTGCCGGATATGCAGCAGATCGAACAGGTGGGACTGTTTCACATTATCACAAACGCGATGAGCCAGGCATTTTTTACGCTGAGCCTTGGTATCGGCGCGATGCTGATTTTCGGCAGCTACTTAAACGGCGGAAAATCCCTGCTCGGCGAGGCAGTCAGCATTGCAGCGCTCGATACGTTTGTAGCGATTTACCGCAGGCCTCATCATTTTCCCGGCGTGCTTCTCCTACAACGTACAGCCGGACAGCGGCCCGAAGCTGATCTTTATGACGCTGCCGCACATTTTCACCTCGATGAAGGGCGGACGGATTTTCGGAAGCTTCTTCTTCCTGTTCCTGTTCTTTGCGGCGCTGTCTACCATCATTGCTGTATTTGAGAATATCATGTGCTGTTTTTCTGAGATTTTCGGCGTTTCCAGAAAACAGTCAGCCATCATCAACTGCATTCTGGTGATCTTAGATCCCTGCCGTGTGCACTCGGCTACAATGTGGGTCCGGATTCCAGCCGCTCGGCGCAGGAAGCACCGTTCTTGATCTTGAGGACTTTATCGTCAGCAACCTTCTGCTGCCGGTCGGCTCTCTGATTTACCTTCTGTTCTGTACTTCAAAATGGGGCTGGGGCTTCAAAAACTACCAGGCAGAGGCAAAATAAGGGCGGGGGGCCTGAAAGTGCCGGACTGGGTACGGGTTTATCTTTCTTATATTCTGCCGTTGCTGCTTCTGGTATTAATTGTCCAGGGACTGATCGGATAAGACAGGAACAAAAAGGTCAATATCAGACGAAAAAAGATAAGAAAAGAACTGGAAAAAAAGCCAGGAATACGAGATAATAAAAGACAAGAGACCAGAACAGGTGCCGGGACCCGGAAGTATCAGGTGTCCCGGCACTTGTCGGATCAGAAAGGATACAGGAGAAAGGGGAACAAAATGGGAAAAAAAATTTACACCACTGGATTTCAACAAATATGCAGCACTGGCCCGTCAGGCAGCGGCAGAAGGCTGTGTACTTCTGAAAAACGAAAATGAGGCACTCCCGCTTCGAAAAGGAGACAAAGTGGCTGTTTTCGGAAGAATTGCATTCCACTATTATAAGAGCGGACTTGGCTCCGGCGGTCTTGTCAATACGAAATACGTTGTCGGTATTCTGGATGCCTTAAAAGAAGAAAAAAAGACATTACACTCGACGAGAATCTTCTTGGAACATACGAAAAATGGATCGAGAAAAATCCGTACGACGAAGGACAGGGCTGGGGCAAGGTGCCGTGGTCCCAAAAAGAGATGGAGCTGACCGACGAGATCGTGGAGAGTGCAAAAGGCGCCGATGCAGCCATCGTTGTTGTAGGCCGTACCGCAGGTGAGGATCAGGACAACAAAAATGAGGCAGGCAGCTATCTCTTAACCGATACTGAAAAAGAGATGGTAGAAAAAAGTCAGCAAAGCATTTGCAAGAACAATCGTTGTGCTGAACGTTGGAAACATCATCGACATGAAATGGGTGAAAGAGTGCAATCCGGCAGCTGTTCTCTATGTATGGCAGGGCGGTCAGGAAGGCGGAAACGGTGTTGCCGATGTACTGATGGGGAAGAGTCAATCCGTGCGGTAAGCTGACCGACACGATTGCAGAGAATATCGAGGACTATCCGTCCCAAAGCTGCTTTCGGCGATCTTGCCCGCAATGAGTACAAAAAGAGGATATCTACGTCGGATACCGCTACTTTGAGACCTTTGCAAAAGAGAAAGTATTGTATCCGTTCGGTTTTGGTCTTTCCTATACGACATTTGCCGTGACCGCAGAGGCCAAAAGAGAAAGATGTTGACAATGTAACCGTGACGGCAACCGTTGAAAATACCGGCAAAACGGATGGTAAAGAGGTTGTTCAGGTTTATGTAAAAGTCCGCAGGGTGTTCTTGGAAAAACCATCCCGCGCACTCGTCGGTTTTGCAAAGACCGGTGTTCTTGCACCAGGCGCAAAAAGAGACGCTGACGATCGATGTGATCAAAGAGAGCTTTGCATCCTACGATGACAGCGGTGCAACCGGCCACAAATCCTGCTACGTACTCGAAGAGGGCAGTTATGAGTTCTACGTCGGAAGCAATGTCAGAAGCGCAGCCTTTGCCGGTGCATACGAGCAGCCGTTCAAAGTGGTTGAGATCCTGACCGAGGCCATGGCTCCGGTAGAAGCATTTGAGCGCATGAAAGCTGTTCCGGGCGAAGACGGAACGTTAAAACCGGGATATGAGGCAGCTCCTCTGCGCACCGTAGATCCGATCGAGCGCATGAAAGAAAAACCGCATGGAGCCGATCACCTATACCGGTGACAAAGGCTACAAGCTCGGTGATGTCTTGGATAAGAAAGTAACGATGGAAGAGTTCGTGGCACAGCTTTCCGATGAAGATCTGATCTGCATCTTCCGCGGCGAGGGCATGTGCAGCCCGAAGGTTACTCCGGGAACCGCAGCAGCATTCGGCGGCCTGACACCGGAACTGCAGCAATTCGGTATTCCGGCAGCCTGCTGTACCGACGGCCCGTCCGACTCCGCTTTGACTGCGGAACGAGAGCCTTCTCCATGCCGAACGGAACCCTGCTTGGCTGTACGTTTGACCTTCCGCTGGTAGAAGATCTGTACGAGATGGCAGGACGCGAGATGAGACAGAACCGTGTCGATGCCCTGCTCGGACCTGGTATGAATATATTCACAGAAACCCGCTGAACGGCCGTAACTTTGAGTATATCTCCGAGGATCCGTACCTGACCGGATGGATCAGTGCCGTACAGATTCTTGGTATGGAAAAAATCCGATGTAACCGGAACCATCAAACACTTCTGTGCAAATAATCAGGAATCCAACCGACATCATGTGGACGCCGTTGTTTCCGAGCGTGCCCTGCGTGAAATCTATCTGAAGGGATATGAAATCGCAGTCAAAGAAGGCGGCGCAAGATCCATCATGAGCACTTACGGACCGGTCAACGGTATCTGGACTGCAGGAAATTACGATCTTCTGACCACGATTCTGCGCGGCGAGGTGGAACTACGACGGCTTCGTTATGACTGACTGGTGGGCAATGTCGAACCGTGAGGGATATGAAGCAACCAAAAACAACCCATGCACCGATGGTATCTGCCGGAAACGATGTCTTCATGGTATGCACCGACTGCTCCGATATGGGACAGGATGATGTGAAAGAGGCACTGGAAAACGGCGAGATCACAAGAGGCGACCTGCAGAGAAATGCGATGAATGTCCTGCATTTCATCCTTGGAACTCAAGCATCTTACGGTTCCTGGACCGCATCAGCGAGGAAGAGAAAAGAAGCACAGGAGCAGATGGGCGACAACGATTTCGTTGCAGCAGATCTTGTAACATACGAGGCAGATCCGGCAACGGGAGATGTTGTGATCGACGCATCCGCATGGAACACGAAAAAAGGAAACAGTGAAGTATGCGGTGTTACGATTCTGGCTGACAAGATGGGAACGTACGATATCGAAATCGAGATGAAATCCGATCTGGAAGACCTCGCACAGCTGCCGGTAACCGTGTACATCGACAATATCGTGAAAAACTATGATCAGCATCCGCGGAACAAAAGGTGAGTGGATCAAAGAGACGAGAGACCTTTGGCTTCTTCTTCGGCCCGAACCACTACCTGAAGCTGTACTTCGGCGCAAATGGTCTGGAGCTTGGAAAGATCCGCCTGAAGTTAAGAGAAGGCATGGAAGTACTGAGCAAACACGAGGAATAAATAAAAATACGAGAAAAACCGGAACCCGGGCCGCTGTTTGAAAGCGGTGCCGGGTTCCGGTTTTTCGTATGAAAGAAGATTTTTATGGAAGAAGCTGTTTTTTAGTGAAGCTCGTCCTCATCCACATCAATCACATTGTCATCGTGCAGGATTTTCTGCTGGTTGATCTCGGTCTGGATGACGTTTTTGATCCGGCGTTTTGCGCGGCCCATGTAGTAGGTGGTGACAAGATCGGAAATGCCGCTGTAGACAAGGCAGATACCGATGAAAAATGTTTGTGGTTGCAACGGCATCAAACGGATTGGTACAGATGATGATGCCGAGAACGCTGGTTAAAAGCCAGCAGGAACTCAAGCCACCATTTTTCCAGCCCTGTTTTTTTGAGGTTGAACGCCTTCTGAATGCTGAGCAAGTCCGTTTGCCAGAAGGATGATACCGATGACAACCGGGATGAATGCGATTACAAGGTCACTTTCAAAGATAACGAAGCAGCCAAACAGAATCAGTACCAGGGCAACGAACAGATCGTAGCGGAAGAAAAAAACGGTTCGCCGCGGCTTGCAATGTAGCGGATCAGCGCAACAACGCCGCCGAACAGGAGCAGTGCTCCGGCGATATAACAGATCAGCAAACTTGTTTTTTACGGGGTAGACGATCAGCACGATACCTAGTATAATAGAGACAGCGGCTGAAAGCAGGAAACTGTTTTTCACATCCTGAAAAAAATTGTTTCATAAGGATTCTCCTTTCCACTTGAATGTGGTTTTTCGTTTGCTTTTATAGTAGCTTTTCAAAGCAGAAAAAGCAATGGACAAATTGAAAAAAAATGTACGAAGAAATGGAATCGTGAAACGGAAGAAAGAGAGGGTAAAAAAAGATGCAGGACGAACAGAAAAGTTCCAGGAGAAGCTCTCCGAATTGCTGTCCTACGCCAGAAACCATGAAAATAAAGTAACGATGAAAGAAGTCAGAGACTTTTTTGAAGACTTTGCACTGGATGAGCAGAAAGTTACCTTTGTCTGCGAATATCTGACGATGGAGCAGGTCGATGTGGCAGATTATGAGCCGGGCGTCGTGCCGGAGGAGACCGAAAAAGAAAAAGAAAAAACCGGAGTTTTCCGAGGAGGAGCTGCGTGCCTTACAGCAGTATCTTGACGAACTGCCGGAGACAGAAACACCGTCGGAGGAAGAAACGGCAGAGCTTTACCGGAAAGCGGCAGAGGGCGATTCCCTTGCAAAGAGCATGCTCGTGCAGCTCTGGCTTCCAAAAAGTTATTGAGACCGCAAAAGAAATGCACACCCGCGATTTCTTCCTGATGGATCTGGTGCAGGAGGGAAATGTCGGACTTTTAGTAGCGCTGGAGTCCGTTGTAAAAGCTGAGACGGCGGAGCAGGCGATTGATGCGGCTGTGCGTGAGACGATCGGCGATTTCATGGAAGAACACAGAGTTCAAAACACAAGGACAATACTGTAGTCAATAAAGTAAACCCGCTTAAAAGACGCCATCGAGGAACTCTCCGACGGCGATGACATGGATTTCAGTGTGGCAGAGCTTTCCGCGTATCTTGACATGTCCGTGGAAGAGATTGAGGATATTCTGCGGATTGCAGGCGAAGAGCCGTAACAAAAAGGCTGGTATTTGCACAGAAACTGTGTGAATTGGCAATAAAACAAAAGCAAAGGAGAAAAATACAATGGTACATCATATTGTTATGTGGAAATTCAAACCGGAAGTAGAGGATGCAAAGAAACCGGAGCTGAAAAAAGCGATGGCAGAGAACCTGAAAAGCCTGGTCGGCAAAGTGCCGGGACTGTTGACGGTTGACTTTGTAGAAGCACCGCTTGCATCTTCCACCCATGATATGGCACTTGTCACAACCCTGGAAAAAGCAGAGGATGTAGCTGTATATGCAAAACATCCGGAGCACGTAAAAGTAGCAGACACCTATGTACGTCCGTACACAACGGAGCGTGCAGCACTCGATTACGAAGAGTAAAAACAAATACGGACTTTAGAGCGTGTCTGAAAAATCATTTCCGCAATCTGCAAGCCCCAATTTGCGGGAGATTTTACCCTCATTCGGTTGCCGTAGCCCGCTACGCCGCCCTCATTCGGATAAAATCTCCCACAAACTAAGACTCGCAGCTCACGAAAAGCCTTTTTCAGACACGCTCTAGCTCGTTGCCCGCGTAAATAAAAAAAGTATCCCGCTTCCCCAAAAGGAACGGGATACTTTTTTGTGCCGAGAAGATCAATTCCTGATCTGGTGAATACGTTTCATTTAAGTGTTTTTCTGTTCTTCCTTCTGCAGTTCGTCAATTGTAAGCAGCAGCTCATCGATGGAAAACTCTTCGTCCTTCGGATCTTCCGTAAATTCTCTGACCAGTTCTTCGTACGTTCTTCTTCTGTGTTCCAGCGCTTTCCGCGACCGCTCCCGCCGGATGCGGCGGACATACCGCAGGCGGAGGACAAAGAGCAGAATCAGAACGAGAAGGACAAACGGCATCGCCAGAAAAACAGGATCTGCCTTCCGGATACGGGCAAAAAGGGATGCACCGGCCGAGGCAAGATGGCGGAACCAGGAAGCGGCATGCACAGTGCCTTTCCAGAACGCTGCGAAATGGGAAGCCACAGATGAGAAGGAAAACCGTGGATGATGCCGGTGCTTTGGAAACGGCCGGTTCCGGTGTCTGGGTTATGGCTGGTGTTTCGGTCGGCGTCGCAGTGGCAGTCGGCGTCGGTGTCGCCGTCGGAATCGGTTCAAACGTTACGGCAAGGGTATGATCCTTTTGGATATCGGAAAATGTGTAGCTGTCCGGATATTCCGTCACCGGCAGATACAAGCCGTCCACCGAGAGTTTCGCGAGCCGGAAGCCTTCGTCTGCCGTGTAGGAAACGGTTTTTCCCTCTCCGCGGGAAACTTCCCCGCCCTCGGACACCGAGCCATGCTCCGCCGCGGAAGTGGAAACCGTGAACAGATACGGCACCCGGGTGCGGTAGAACTGCACGTACTGTCCACCATCTGCCTTTGTTACGTTTACAATCGCAATAAATTCCCCAGGATTTGTCTCCCGCAGAGGCCCTTGGTTCATTGATGGTGATATCGTCGGAAAAGCCAAAATCAACCGTGTCGTCCGCAAGCAGTGTTTTCTGCGAGAGCGAGCATGTCTGGATAAAGTTTCCGATTCCGAGATGCATCGTCAGCGGAAAAAGAAAAAAGAGATCGCCGGAAACACAGAGATCCTGAAAGTTTTCCATGTAAAAATCGAAGGGATACGTGCCCCAGTCATCCACCACCTGAAGTGAGACATCGAGGAGTTTAAAGCCGTAGCCGCCGTCCGCATCGGTCTGGATCAGATAGCCGCCGGTGGAGGGAAGATAATCAATACCGAGAATATTGTAAAGCTTGTCGAGAGCTGGATCCGCTCTTTCTGCTCGAGAGTATCCGGGTCGAGGCGGAAGATACATCCGTAATTGGAAGCATCCGGGCTGCTGTAGCCGCTCACGAGGATTTCATGTGTGACGGGATTGTATGCCATACCGTTTGCGTGAGCAAAGTCTGCGTCCCTTACCTGATGCGCGAGGGAATACTGCGTAACGGGATTTCCGTCTGCGTCTGTATCATTTTTATAGTAGGCAGAGACTACGTCCGGCTCTGTCGTCAGATCATTAAAATTTTCGATGCAGATGATATAATCTTCCGTCGCACAGACGGACTGCACCGCGCCGTTGCTGCCGAGAATCGGATATTCCCCGACCAGTTCCCAGGAGGCACCGGTAAACGGCGTACTGGAGGCAAAACCAGCCTGGCAGAGCATGGGGTGAGTCAGAAAGAGAAAAATGCCCAGAAAAAAGGGCAAGAAAACAAACCGGCCGGATTTCTTGCCGGTGGGAGATTTTATCGAAAAAATTTGTAAATGCAAGCTGCATATGATGTGTAGGTCCTTTCTTACAGAAAAAAAGGTGAACTTTTTTCTGTCATTCTATCTTACCATGGAACCGGCGGAAAGTAAATGAAGGAGGGATGGAGATTTTCTTACATATCGTTTAAGAAAATGTAATAATTTTTGTAGTGTTTGCCGATGCAAAGTAGTTGTAAACATTTTGCCGTCTTGGTAAAATAAACATAACAGAATTCAGAAAATTGTGAAGAAAAAAGGAAAGGCAGAGAACCGATGATTAGAATCAAAGATATTGCAGACCGCGCAGGGGTCAGCCCGACGACGGTTTCGAATGTAATACACGGAAAGACAGGGCGCGTCTCAAAGGCGACGGTCGAGAAAATCAACCGGATTTTAAAGGAGATGGAGTACGTGCCGAGTATCAGCGCGCGCATGCTGGCGAACAACAGCTCCGGTCTCATTGGTGTGGCGCTTGGTTTCATGAAGAAAGGAAATGCATCTTTTCCTTTGAGGATCCCTTTGTGTCGGCAATGCTCGGAAATCTGGAGTATCAGATCCGGGAACACGGCTACTATATGATGCTGGTTGCGCGCCATGAGCAGGACGACATTATGCAGCAGGCGCTCGGCTGGAATTTTGACGGCATGATTGCGATGGCTCTGAAGGAAAAGGAGATTGCAGAGCTCTCGGAACGTCTCGGAAAACCGCTGGTAACCATTGATCAGTATCTCCCGCCGGAACTTGGAGTCCGCTCCATTACGATGGATGACCGCGGCGGTGCGTACCAGATGAGTCAGTACCTGATTGGAAAGGGACATAAAAAATTTCTCTTTTTATCCGACTGCGATCTCGGGGTTGACCACTATCGGTGGCTCGGTGTGCGTCAGGCAATGGAGGAGGCGGGAATTGAGGGACTTTGAAAGTCGCCATATTGTGATCCCGTGGAATCCAGAGCAGAGGGAGAAGGCATATGAGGAGATGCTTCCGTTCTTCAAAAACAGACAGCGCTCTTTTTTTCATCGGATTACTATGCACTTGAAGCATCCAACTTTCTGCAGAACAGGGGAATAAAGGTTCCGGAGGAAATTTCAATTGCGGGCTTTGATGATGTTACCTATGCGACACTTGCGCGGCCGAAGCTGACTACCGTGCATCAGATGGTGGATGGAAAAGCACGCCGTGCCGTAGAAGTCCTGATGCACTTGATCCAGGATGAGCCGGTACAAAAAGATATTCCGCCATTGCCGACAACGCTGGTGGAGAGGGAGTCGGTAAGAGATCTGACGAAGTAAATAGTTACCAAGTTTACAGAAAAACTCTTGTAGAAACTGCTGGTTTTGCGCAAAACTATTGAAAAATCACCGTGAGGTATGGTAAACTGTGCTTGCAAACGACAGAATCAAAAAGAACCAGACACGTTCTGGGGATGAAATAAAGGAGGTAAAAAAATGGACAAAAAATGGTGGAAAGAAGCCGTAGTGTATCAGATTTATCCGCGCAGCTTCATGGACAGCAACGGAGACGGTATCGGAGATTTAAATGGTATCACATCCCGTCTGGATTATCTGAAGGAACTGGGTGTGGATGTGATCTGGCTGTCCCCGATTTATAAATCACCGAACGATGATAATGGATATGATATCAGCGATTACCGGGCAATCATGCAGGAGTTCGGAACAATGGAGGATTTTGACCGCATGCTTTTGGAGATGCATAAAAGAGGCATCAGGCTGGTCATGGACCTTGTTGTCAATCATACTTCAGATGAACAAAAATGGTTCGTGGAGAGCCGCAAATCGAAAGATAATCCATACCGCGATTATTATATCTGGCGTGATGCAAAAAGAGGGAAAAGAGCCAAACAACTGGGGAAGCTGCTTCTCCGGTTCTGCATGGGAATATGATCCGCAGACACAGATGTATTATCTGCATCTGTTTTCAAAAAAACAGCCGGATCTGAACTGGGAGAACCCGGCGGTTCGAAAAAGAAGTTTACGATATGATGAACTTGTGGTGTGAAAAAGGCATTGACGGTTTCCGGATGGACGTTATCAGCATGATCTCCAAACCGGAAGGGCTGCCGGACGGAAAAATTCCGGAGGGCGGACTCTACGGTGATTCCGGCTGCGTAAACGGACCGCACGTTCATGAGTATCTGCAGGAGATGAACAGGGAAGTCCTCTCCAAATACGATCTGATGACGGTTGGTGAGTGTGCCGGTGTCACGATCGAGGAGGCAGAAAAATATGCATCCGCAGACGGCAAAGAGCTCAGTATGGTATTCCAGTTCGAGCTGGTAGATCTGGCAAGCGGAACATACGGCAAATGGACGGACAAACGCGTACCGCTCAAAGATTTCAAACGCGTCATGACAGCATGGCAGACGGAGCTTGAGGGCAAGGCATGGAACAGCCTCTTCCTTGGAAACCACGACCAGCCGCGCTGCCTGTCCCGTTTCGGCGATGATTCACCGGAATACCGTGTGGTAAGTGCCAAAATGCTTTGGCAACCTGCCTTCATATGATGCAGGGTACCCCGTATGTATACCAGGGCGATGAGCTTGGCATGAAGAATGTTCCGTTCCACGATCTGTCCGAGTTCCGCGATATTGAGAGCATCAACGCGTTCCACGAGCTGACCGGAGCCGGAAAAGTAGCGCCGGACGACATGATGCGCTACCTGAACCTGCGCGGAAGAGACAATGCAAGAACTCCGATGCAGTGGGATGATACCGCTTCGGCAGGATTTACCACAGGAACACCGTGGATCAAGGTCGGACCGGATTACGAGACCGTCAATGCCAAGAATGAGATGGCGGATCCGGATTCTGTATACAATTATTACAAGAAACTGATTCATCTCCGGAAAGAGAAGGATATCATGGTTTACGGAACGTACGAGCTGCTCGATCCGGAGGATGAGGCTCTGTATGTATATACCAGAACCTTAGGCGACCAGAAACTCCTCGTGATGTGCAATTTTACAAAAAAGAGGAGCAGGAGTACAAAGTTCCGGAAACTTTTGCGGGAGCAGATGTACTGATCAGCAACTATCCACAGAGCGGCGCAGCAGCAGGGGGGCAAGAAAACTGCGTGCGTATGAGGCAGTTGTTCTGGAAACCAAATAAAAAATGCAGAGGAACCTGTGGCAGAACGGACTTTTTGCCACAGGTTCCCGTTCTCAAAATACGGCAAAAACCGGTAAGAGTAAGAAAGGGGAAACAAAACATGAAATCATATCTGAAGATGGAGACACATCCACTTGCAAATCCCGAGAATGTGATAAAAGGCGATAAATACCGTATCACAGTACTGACAGAGCATCTTCTTCGGCTGGAATACAGTGAGGACGGTGAATTTATCGATGCAGCATCCCAGACGGTTGTAAACCGTGATTTTCCGGCAGCAGAATTTACTGTCAAAGATACAGGCGATGAGCTTGAGCTGTGCACAAAGTATCTGCAGCTGAATTATAACAAAAAATCATTCTCTGCAAACGGACTTTCCTGCAAAACAACGGCGGTCGGCATCGGTTCTGTACCGGCATGGCATTACGGAGATCCGACACAGGATCTTGGAGGAACGGCCCGTACGCTTGATCAAGTCAACGGAGCCTGTGAGTTGGAACCTGGTATCATGTCCTGGTTTGGTTCCACTGTTCTGGATGATTCGAAGTCGCTTCTGATGACAGAGGACGGTTGGGTGACTCCAAGAAAGAAAGGGATGCAGGATCTGTACTTCTTCGGCTATGGCTGGAATTTCCGCCTGGCATTAAAGGATTTTTATCACCTTTGCGGCAAAACTCCGATGCTTCCGAGATTTGCACTCGGAAACTGGTGGAGCCGTTACTGGCGTTACAGTGAAGCATCTTATATGAAACTGATGGAAGACTTCGACAAAGAGAACGTTCCATTCTCGGTTGCTGTTATCGATATGGACTGGCACCGTGTAGACGATGTGGATCCGAAATACGGCAGCGGCTGGACCGGCTACAGCTGGAATAAAAAAAACTCTTCCCGGATCCGGAGCGCTTTCTTGGAAAACTCCATGCACGCGGCATGAAGACAACACTGAATGTCCATCCGGCAGACGGAATTCGTGCGTATGAGGACTGCTATCCGGAAGTAGCAGAGGCTATGGGAGTGGATGCAAAAAAAGAAGAGCCGGTCAATTTTGACATTGCGGATCCGAAATTTGTTGATGTATATTTCGACAAAGTTCATCATCCGATGGAAAAAAGAGGGCGTCGATTTCTGGTGGATTGACTGGCAGCAGGGACAGAGTACCAAGATCGAGGGTCTTGATCCGCTGTGGATGCTGAATCACTATCATTTTCTTGACAGTGGAAGAGACGGAAAACGTCCGATGACCTTCTCCCGCTATGCAGGACCGGGCTCCCACCGCTATCCGGTCGGATTTTCCGGAGACACCCACATTACCTGGGAATCTTTGGATTTCCAGCCATACTTTACCAGCACAGCCACCAACATCGGCTATGGATGGTGGGAGTCATGATATCGGCGGCCATATGCTCGGTTACCGTGACGATGAGCTTGAAGCAAGATGGTATCAGTACGGAGTCTTTTCTCCGATCAACCGTCTGCACAGCTCTAACAGTGCCTTCAGTGGAAAAGAGCCCTGGAACTTCAGTATGGAAGTGCGCAGCACAATGGATGATTTCCTTCGTCTGCGTCATAAACTCGTACCGTATCTGTACACGATGAACTACCGTGCATGGAAAGAAGACACACCGATCGTTGTTCCGATGTATTATGATTACCCGGAGACGGTTTTCTGGGGCAAAAATCAGGCACCGAATCAGTACTTCTTCGGAAGCGAGCTGATGGTAACACCGGTGACAACGAAATGCATTCCGGAGCTGAAGCGTGCAAAAACAAAGGTGTGGCTGCCGGAAGGTACGTGGTTTGACTTCTTCAACGGAATGATTTACGAGGGTGGCAGAAGTATGGATCTGTACCGTACGCTCGAGGAGATCCCGGTTCTTGCGAAAGCAGGTGCGATTATCCCAATGACAGAGAAGATCAGTGCGCTGGATGTAGAATCCAACCCGGATGAGCTCACGGTACGCGTTTACGCGGGCGCGGACAATACATTTGTCCTGTACGAGGATGACAATACTACCATGGCATATGAGAAGGATGACTGTGCAAAAACATCGATGACGCTCGACTGGGGTGCGCGGAAATTTACGATTGCACCGGTTGAAGGCAATCAGAGCCTCGTTCCGGAAAGCAGAATGTACTGCGTAGAATTCGGCGGAAGTACGGCAAAAAGAAGCGAAGGTCTTTGTAAACGGCGTGGAAGCGGATGCAGAAGTCAAAGAGAAAGACGGACTTCTTACGATCGCGGTAACAGATGTAAAACCGCAGGATACCGTGACAATCTGTCTGCCGGAAGATACGGAGATTGCAAAGAACGATGTCATGACACGTGCGATGGATCTGCTGCTGCACGCCGAAATCAGCTACGTCACCAAAGAGCAGATCCGCAAATCTTCTTCACAAAGCAGACGGAAAGGTGGCAATTCTGGCTGCAGAGCTGCAGAGCATGGAACTTTCAAACGATCTGCGCGGTGCGCTGCTGGAGATCATTACGGCATAAATTGCTGCAGAAAAACACGATTTGATTTACAGAAAAAAGAATTCTGTGATACGATACATACAAAGAAAAGGAAGAGAGCGTGGCAGTGGATTCTGTCAGGCTCTCTTCTTGAAATGTGAGACAGGAGGATTTTTAAACGTGGGAAAATACATCATGGCACTTGATGCCGGCACAACGAGCAACCGCTGTATTCTGTTTGATCAGAAAGGACAGATCGTAAGCCTTGCGCAGAAGAGTTTACCCAGCGTTTCCCGAAACCGGGCTGGGTGGAGCACGATGCCAATGAAATCTGGTCCACGATGCTCGGTGTAGCCGTGGAGGCAATGCAGAAAGCGGGCGCGTCCTACGAGGATATCGCGGCAATCGGCATCACAAACCAGAGAGAAGACGACGATCGTCTGGGACAAAAAAGACGGAGAGCCGGTCTGCAACGCCATCGTATGGCAGTGCCGCAGAACATCGGAATACTGCGATTCCCTGATGGAGCGCGGACTGGTTGACCGTTTCCGGGAGAAAACAGGTCTTGTGATTGATGCGTATTTTTTTCAGCCACGAAGCTGAAATGGATTCTAGATGAAGTTCCGGGCGTGCGCGAGCGGGCGGAGCGAGGCGATCTCTATTTCGGAACGGTGGAGACGTGGCTGATCTGGAAGATGACAAAGGGAAAGGTACATGTCACCGATTACACCAACGCGTCCCGTACCATGCTGTTCAATATCCATACCCTGAAATGGGATGAGGATATCTTAAAAGAGCTGAACATTCCGCTCTGTATGCTGCCGGAAGTCCGCCCGTCGAGCTGTGTCTACGGGGGAGACGGCATCCACATATTTCGGCGGCCCGATTCCGATTGCGGGAGCAGCGGGCGACCAGCAGGCCGCGCTTTTTGGGCAGACCTGCTTTGCCCCAGGTGAGGCGAAGAATACATACGGCACCGGCTGCTTCCTGCTGATGAACACGGGAGAAAAGCCGGTTTCTTCGACACACGGTCTTGTTACCACGATTGCATGGGGCATCGGGGACAAGATTACGTATGCGCTCGAGGGATCCATTTTTTGTCGGCGGAGCCGCAATCCAGTGGCTGCGCGATGAGATGAAGCTGATCGAGTCCTCGGCGGATTCCGAGTACATGGCGCAGAAGGTGAACGACACGAACGGCTGCTACGTCGTGCCGGCGTTTACCGGCCTTGGCGCACCGTACTGGGATCAGTATGCGAGAGGAACCATTCTCGGCCTGACGCGCGGCGTCAACAAATACCATGTGATCCGCGCAACGCTCGAATCCATTACGTATCAGGTAGATGATGTGTTAAAAGCCATGGAGGCAGATTCCGGTATGAAAGCTCTCTGCGCTGCGCGTGGACGGCGGAGCCAGCGCCAACAACTTCCTGATGCAGTTCCAGGCCGACATCAGCCAGGCGCCGGTGGAGCGGCCGTGCTGCATCGAGACGACCGCGATGGGGGAGCAGCTTATCTTGCGGGACTCGCCGTCGGCTACTGGCCGGATCAGGAGACGGTAAAACAGAACGGAGCCATTGACCGTACGTTTGAGCCGGAGCTCTCGAAAGAGGAGCGCGATGAGAAGATGAACGGATGGCACAAAGCAGTCAGTTACGCCGAAGGATGGGCGAAATAGAAAAAGATTTTGGAAATGCAGAAAAAGGAACGGTTTCGTAATGAAAACCGTTCCTTTTCGCGTGCTGTGACTTCTTGTCTACGGATGTTAAAGAATGTCGATGTGTTCGCCGTTTAAAGCTTTGTTCATGCTTCGCACGGCACAGAATTTACCGCACATCGAGCAGGTATCTTCCTGTTCCGGCGAGCGGTCAGCGCGGATGGCTTTTGCGGTCTCCGGGTCCAGTGCACAGTCCCACTGTGCTTCCCCAGTCGAGCACGCGGCGGGCGTCTCCCATCTTGTCGTCAATATCACGCGCATGCGGCACGCCTTTTGGCAATGTCGGCAGCGTGTGCGGCGATTTTGCTTGCGATGATGCCCTGCTTTTACGTCATCGAGGTTCGGAAGAGCCAGATGCTCTGCCGGCGTTACGTAGCAGAGGAAAGCAGCGCCGTTCATAGCGGCAATTGCGCCTCCGATGGCAGCGGTGATGTGGTAGTAGCCCGGTGCGATATCGGTTACGAGAGGGCCGAGGACATAGAACGGCGCTCCCATGCAGATGGTCTGCTGGATCTTCATGTTGGCCTCGATCTGATCCATCGGAACGTGACCCGGTCCCTCAACCATAACCTGAACGTCCTTCGCCCAGGCACGTTTTGTGAGTTCTCCGAGCCGCACAAGCTCTTCGATCTGGCAGGCGTCCGACGCGTCTGCCAGACAGCCGGGACGGCAGGCGTCGCCGAGAGAAATGGTCACGTCGTACTCGTGGCAGATTTCGAGCACCTCGTCGTAGAACTCGTAGAACGGATTCTCCTCGCCGGTCATGCACATCCAGGCAAACACGAGGAGCCGCCGCGGGAAACAATATTCATTTTACGTTTGTGTTTGCGGATCTGATCGATGGTCTTTCTGGTGATGCCGCAGTGCAGGGTGACGAAATCGACACCGTCCTCGGCATGGAGGCGGATGACGTCAATAAAATCTTTGGCGGTCAGCGTATCCAGGTCTCTGGTAGTGGATGACGCTGTCGTAAACCGGCACAGTGCCGATCATAGCAGGACATTCGGAGGTCAGTTTCCGCCGGAACGGCTGCGTATTGCCGTGGCTCGACAGGTCCATGATGGCTTCTGCGCCCATATTGACCGCGGAGAGTACCTTCTGCATCTCCACATCGTAATCTTTACAGTCTTTCGAAACACCGAGATTTACATTGATCTTCGTGCGCAGCATCGAGCCGACGCCCTCGGGGTCGATGCAGGTGTGCAGCTTATTGGCCGGAATGGCAACCTTTCCGCTGGCAACGAGCGGCATCAGTCTTCCACGGCCATATACTCTTTTTCTGCGACTTTTTTCAACTCCGGTGTTACAATGCCACGGCGTGCGGCGTCCATCTGTGTTGCGTAATTGCGTTCCATTTGTTGTTCTCCTTTATTTTCAAAATCAGATCCGGTAAGCGTGGTTCAGCGGTCCCGAGCCGTGGCCGAGATCCATCATGCTCGCGAGTGCGCCCGAAATATACTCTTTTTTGCGGCGGAAATGGCATCCGGAAGGGAAAGCCCCTTTGCGAGCCCCGATGCGATGGCGCTGGAGAGTGTACAGCCGGTGCCGTGTGTGTTCGGATTGTCGATGCGTTTTCCGGTGAACCAGGTAAATGTGCCGTTGTGATATAAAAGATCGTTGGCATCATTGATACTGTGGCCGCCCTTTAACAGAACGGCACAGCCGCAGGAATCCCCGATCTCTTTTTGCGGCGCGTTCCATATCGCTTTCCGACTGGATTTTGATGCCGGAGAGAACTTCTCCCTCTGGGATATTCGGTGTGATGACTTCAGCCAGAGGAAAGAGCAGTTTTTTCATCAGGTCAGGCACGCCGCCCGAAGCGAGCGCGGAGCCGCTTGTAGCGACGAGGACCGGGTCCACAACGATGTGTTTGGCCTGGTAGAAGCGAAGCCGTTCGGAGATGACTTCGATCAGTGCCGGGGAGGATACCATACCGATTTTGACGGCGTCCGGGAAGATGTCCGTAAAGACGGCGTCAAGCTGTGCAGCCAGAAACTCCGGTGTTACATCGAAAATACCGGAAACTCCGGTGGTGTTCTGGGCGGTGAGTGCGGTAATTGCCGACATGGCGTAAACTCCGTTTGTGATCATGGTTTTGATGTCTGCCTGAATGCCGGCGCCCTCCGCTGGAATCACTTCCCGCGATTGTTAATGCTGTTTTCATGTTTTTCGCGTCCATGAGAATTACTCCTTTGCATTACTTTTCCTTTTTTGGACAGGCGACAAAGAAAGTGGTGCCCCCAGTCTGCCGCCTGGTGTGAGGATGAATGGTTACGTAAAATTATTTGTTTTCCAGCATGCGCAGAGTCTGTTCTTTCAGATCCTTCGTTGCGGAAACAATGTCTTTCTGTGCAAAAATGGCGCTGATGACCGCCACGCCGCAGATGCCGCTGCCGGAAAGCTCTGTTACGTTGTCCCGGGTGATGCCGCCGATGGCGACAACGGGGATGGACACGGCCCCGCAGATGGCCTTGAGCGTCTCATAGCTCACATCATCGGCGTCGTCCTTCGAGCCGGTCGGGAACACCGCGCCGACGCCGAGGTAATCCGCGCCGTGCTTTTCGGCCAGGACGGCCTGCTCCACGGTCTGGGCGGAGACGCCCAGAATCTTGTCCGGGCCCAAAATCGCGCGGACGTCCTGCGCCTCCATATCGCTCTGGCCGACATGCACGCCGTCCGCGTTCATCTCGCGGGCGATCTCGACGTTGTCATTCACAAGGAACGGCACACCGCGCTCGCGGCAGAGCGTTTGCAGCTCCTTCGCTTCCTCGAGGAACTTCCCCTCCTCCAGCGTCTTTTCGCGCAGCTGGACCATCGTCACACCGCCGTCAAGGCTTTCGCGCACAACGTCGATAAGTCTGCGCCCGTCCAGCCAGTGGCGGTCCGTGACGGCATAGAGCAGCAGATCATTTTTATCGCAGTTCATACTTGGCGCCCCCATTCAGCGTTGCACCGTCCATATTGTAGATGGCATCAATGATGCGGTTGCGGTAGGTGGAGTTGCCGTCGCCCTCGGCCATGCGGCTCCAGCCGATCTCGCCCGCCAGACCCATGGCGCAGACCGCCGCGGCGGCAGCCTCGAGCTTATTGTCGGGGTTCGCAACGACGAAGGCCGTCATCATGCCGGAGAGCTGGCAGCCCGTGCCGGTGATCTTGCCCATCTCGGGGCGTCCGTTGCGGATGACATAGCAGGCCGTGCCGTCGCTGACAAGGTCGATGGCACCGGTGACGGCAACGATAGCGCCGCTTTTGGCCGCAAAGTCCTTGACAAATTTGACGGCACTGTCCAGATTTGCGTCGGTCACGGCGTCCGCAACGTCAGCGTCAACGCCTTTCGTCGTGCCGCTGCCCAGCGCCAGCGTCTTGATCTCGGAGATATTGCCGCGGATGACGGTGAACTTGATCTTCTCCATCAGCTCGACGGCGGTGTTCGTGCGCAGGGCCGACGCGCCCGCGCCGACGGGGTCGAGCAGCACGACATGGCCGAGGGCATTCGCCTTTGCGCCCGCGCGGAACATGCCCTCGATGCTGCGCTGGTTCAGCGTGCCAATGTTGATGTTCAGGCCGCCGCAGATCGACGTGATGTCCTCCACGTCCTCCGGCTCGTCGGACATAATGGGGCTGCCGCCGCAGGCCAGCAGAATGTTGGCCACGTCGTTGACCGTGACATAGTTCGTGATATTGTGCACCAGCGGCACAGTGTTGCGCACATTTTCAAGACAGGTACCCAGCATACAAAACGCTCCTTATAAGTAAAAATGCGGATACGCCTGCAAAGACATATCCGCACAAAAGCTCACAAGAAGCGCAGTGCTACGGTATCTCCCTACGTTGGCATTATCCAAATCAGGTTCAGGGTCTAGGAGATGCATCCTACTCTCAGCCCGCTTCGCACGCGAGCTCCCTTTGCTTTCTGCAGACAATTATATACGCATAAAAACAATTGTGCAAGAGAAAAACGGAAGATTTAAAAAATTCAGAAAAATAAAAAGACATGCAAATATTGGAAATAATGTTATTTGGGTTGAAAAGAAAATAATATCAGCGTAAAATGAAGTATAAAATATGCGTGGAAGACGGATGAAACGATGGAAGAACAAAGAAGCTTGAACTCTACCAGGACAGCCCGGAATACACCTTCGACCTGATCCTCGTGGACGTGCATATCGCAAAGCCGATTGATGCGGAATTACTGAAAAAGAAAATTGCAGAGTATTGCAGGTGAAAAGAAGTGCCCCTGCCCGGCATCTGATGTGTGCCGGGCAGGGGCTTTGATGTGCGAATCTTATTTTTCTTCCTCCGGGTACGTATAGCCCCAGGTTCTGCGGAAGGAGGTCATCAGATCCATGACGTCCTTCGTGTAGTCGAGGTGCATGGCAGATGCATCTCCATTGATGGCGCGTTCCATGTCGGCGAGCTCATAGGCGAGTGCATCGGCGTTGTCACCGGCTTTGATGATTTCGGATTCGCCGGTGGAAGCGTCTGTGATTTTTGCTTCCCAGGCACGCGGGTACTCCATGATCTCGATAAATCCGTTCTCACAGGAAACCATGCCGCGTTTCGGCTGTTTGGAGTGGAGAGAGAGCATCACACTTGCCATCTGTCCTTCCTGATTGGTGAGAAGGAGGCCGGCCTGCTCGTCCACACCGGTCGGAGCGGGCTTTACCTGGGAAAGAAGCTGATCCGGCTTGGAGTCGAAGAACCAGCGGATGAAGGAGAGTGCGTATACGCCGATATCAAGCATCGCGCCGCCTGCGAGATTCCGGTTGAAGAAGCGGTTCTTCATGTTGTACTCTTTGAAACTGCCGAAGTTCATCGTGATCAGATTGACTCTGCCGAGACGGCCCGGAGTCGAAAATTTTTTCAGTTCTTTGTAGATCGGCATATGGTAAATCGTCATTGCCTCTCCGATGATGACACCTTTTTTTTCTTTCGCAAGCGCTATGGCCTCGTCGAGCTCGTCACTGTTCAGCGTAATCGATTTCTCAACGAGAATGTGTTTTCCATTGGCAATCGCCTCTTTCATAAAGCCAAGATGCGTGTTGTGCGGCGTCGTGATATAAATGACATCGACCTCCGGATCGGTAAACATCTCATGGAAATCATCGTAAACTTTTCCAATTCCATATTTCTCCGCAAAAGCAGCCGCCTTCTCATGGGTCCGGTTGCCGACCGCGTAAATATTCTTTCCGTTTTTCTGCAGTGCGACCGCCATTTCATTTGCAATCACACCGCATCCGAGTACAGCCCATTTGATTTCTTTCATCGTGAGATTCTCCTATCGTATCTATTTCGCCCAGAGCGGTTCTTCGCTTCCGCTGTAGTCAAACCGTCCGTCGTTTTTCTCTTCCAGTGCTTTGATCATATGGTACGTAAATTCATTGTAAGGCGTTGGAATTCCCAGCTCTTTTCCCATGCGGATCAGCGAACCCGAGAACATATCAATTTCCGTATGGCGTCCCGCATCGAGATCCTGGAGTGTCGAGTAGCGCGCCGTCGGCGGAACCGCACTTCCGCGTCCCGAGGAGACATCCGCCTTGCTGATATCAATTCCCTTTGCCTCCGCAATCGCCATCAGTTCTGCGCGGAGTCCGTCGCTGATCGCCTTCATATGCACACTGTCGCGGTAGCAGCCGACCCCGGCACCGAGAATAGCCTGCGGCAGGTTATTGCAGACATTCAGCCGGAATTTGCTCCATATTTCCTCTAAAATACAATCGGTTGCCCGGTAATGCAGCCCTGTGCCGGAGAACAGATCCAGAACAGCCTGCACACGCTCACTGTCGTACGGCGCCGAAACTTCGCCGAAAATGATGCCGAGCGTTGTCTCAGGGTTGAAAAACGTAGCCGTCATTCTCTTTATGAGAAGCTACTTTGATAACAGCATGAAGCAGATGCTCCGCACCGACTTTTTCCGCGATGATCTCCTCACTGTCCACGCCGTTCATCAGACTCATGATCACAGTATTCTCGCCGGTAACGGCAGTGATATCGTCAAGAGCCCCCGGCAGTGCGCCGTATTTGAGCGAGACGATCAGAAAATCCACGCCGTGTGCCTCTTCCGGTGTCCATACCTCCGGGTGATAAACCGTATCGTTAATTTTGCATCCTTTGTTTTTCAGACGCTTCGCCCGTTCCCCGGACGCGATAACGCCAAGCCAGCCAAATACGTAACTGAACAAAGCATACCGA
>VOFJ01000783.1_pt1 | contig 33509 bp, 44 predicted proteins | sample 5384081 | NCBI WGS metagenome assembly VOFJ01 (sample SAMN12384729, study PRJNA508395) | human gut metagenome | isolation source: healthy gut I | host: Homo sapiens | reverse complement strand
GCAGGATCCTCGAAGAAAGTGCAGGGGCCGGATGCTGGAAGATATTGTGCTGCTGGAGACCCTGAAGGCAGCCGATAGAGGGCATCGTGTCTTCAAACTGCAATTTGCAGCCGGCGAGTTCGACATGGTGATTTATAATGAGAAGGAAAAACTGCTGCGAGATTTTCTGAGATCAAGCACAGTGGCAAAACAGGTCCCAGCACAATACCGGCATCTGCTCGATCAGGAAAAATGCGATAAGACCGAACAGCGGTTTGGCCCGATCCGGGGACGCTATGTCCTGTATCGGGGTGAGGATGCCGCACTGGAAAATGGAGTGCATTACCGGAATGTGGAACGCTATCTGAACGATCTGCCTGAGTTGAATATTGCCCCAGCACAGGAAGCTGGCATTGAGCAGACCGGCCCTGTTTTATAAGCTGCGGTGCCTTCTGCACCAAAAACAAAAAATATCGATTTTAACCGTCCTTTGCAATAAAAAAAAGAGGACATCCAAGTGGATGTCCTCTTTTATTGGTGCCTCTTCGATTTGCTTTGCAAATCGCCCGCCTGCGACGGGTTTTATTGAAAAAGCAAAGGGAACCCCGGCTAAGGTTTCCATTGCAAACATTCCTTTCCTTGCGGGCAATAAAAGATTTTGCATCTTTTCGTCAACACAGGGCACTTCAATTAAGAGGCCGGATTGCAAAAATAATCCGGTCTCTTAATTTAGAAAAATCTTTATGAGAATAACCAAGAATATTGGAGTTCCTTGTTGAAAATCTACCTGCAGTTTGATAGAGTAAACACAAAGGAATTACTTTGAACAAACACTCTTATTTGGAGGAGTATCATGATAATAAATCCATTTGACAACGAACAAGAGTTCACCAGCTCTGACAAGCTAATTACACACCTTACGCAACTTGCCGTAGATAAGAACAATGTATTTCGTGGATATGGTAAACAAAGTGAACTATTTCCAAACATTATTAGAGAAAAAGACTGGAGAGAGCAAGAAATAAGACTTCTTCATGAATTTGAGCGTTATGGCCTCCAGTATTTTTCCGCGAACAACCCTATTGACTTCATGTCATATGCGCAGCATTATGGCCTACCGACAAGACTTTTTGGATTTTACATACAATCCTTTTATCGCTTTGTACTTTTCTTTGTTTACACCTAAGGGCACAAACTATACCTACGAAGAAGACAGAATATATTATTATATGCGTTACTGCTCTCTAAATGATCAAATTCACATTAGAACTCTGCCCTATTTTGACGAAACACTGTTCCGATCTGCATCTTTTTGCAGTACAAAAGCAACAGAATGATTTATTTATTAAATAGGATTATTCGAGGACTAAAGGAAGAAGCGGATGAACATGATACAGGAGTAAAAGCTATTGTAAACTACTTCGCTCGAATATACTACGATGACCATCCAAGCAAAGTGTAGAATCACTCACTGAGAATCCCAATTTTAAGTCGTTTTTTTTAGATGATGAAATAACGAAATTTGAGCAGAAAAGGATTCTCTTTGTTGATGCCAATCAATGCAATCAAAGAATCGTAATGCAACAAGGACTTTTTATGTTCCCTTATACATTGGATATTAAAGAACATTCCCATATTCTAAAAGAGTAATACCGTCGTAATTAAAATCCACAAAAAGAATACGCGATGATTTGCTGGACTATCTTGATAACTATTGGAATTAATGCCTTTAGATTAATGCCTGACCTACAAAATGTATGCTATGCAGTTAAGCGAAAGGTTATCGACGAACGGCAGGCTGAAAGCCCATTGTTCAAGAAAAAGCCAGTGTACGAGCCGCGAACATTGAAGAGCTTCATACGTTTTTAAAGGAAGCATTTGACCGATATAAAAACCTAATGGTTATGCTAATATAGCCCCAGTAGGCGCTTTTTGAAGCAGTCTCTACCTGATTTTGACATACATGCGTATGGTTTTTTTCAAAGCTTTTACGATTTAATTGCCTCTTTCCCGGACAAATATGAAATAAAGAAAGACGACAAAAATCATGCCGTCCCTGTGGCATTATATAGATGCAAATAAGTAATTTGTATTTTCATTAGGCAAAAAGATATCCTATAAAGTATCGTCTAACTTTAGAGCAAGCGCCATAAAATGCTATTTTTGTTTTAGGACTTTCTCCATTACAATCCAATCTACCTCTTGCTCCAATTTCTGCGCCTTCTCCCGTAACGACAAAATGTGGGCGTCGAGGATTGGTTTCCTCAACGCCCACATTTTTTGCAGCTGTGCCAGCTTCTTTAGTTCCACGGCACACTGCTCTCGCACAGTTTCGGTATACTCCTGCACCGCGGCATCCAGTACCTCCTCATGGATACGGTGGGAGGCGCAATAGGTTTTTCCATTCCGGTGGTATCCACGGCATACATATTCCACATGGCTCTTGCCGTTCCAGCAGCGGATCATAGGAATGAACGTATTCCCACATTCCTGGCAGGTCAGTAACCCCGCGTAACGGTGCTTGGCCTGATTGCCGTTTGCGGGGCGGGCCTGCCGCTTGAGTAACGCCTGTACCTGCTCCCATTCCTGTTTTCCTATGATTACAGGAAAGAATCCCTCATGACGATACCAGTCGGTTTTATCTATATGCTTGGTCTTACCGTTGTTGTATTCTCTGCGGTGGTTGTTCAGCACGCCGGTGTACGCTTCTTCCACCAAGATGTTTTTCACACTGACATATGTCCATAGGAACTGACCGTCACGGGTCTTGTGCGTATGCCGGACCTCTCTGCCGCACCGTTCAGCTCGGAGCTGCGCCGGTGTCTTTCGCCCCGCAGCATTAAGCCGCCGGGCAATCTCTTTCTGCCCACACCCCTGCAAGTACAGAGAATAGATGAGCTGCACCGTGACCGCCGCCTCTGCGTCTATCTTGATCTGCCCCGTATTTTTGTCTTTCCAGTAGCCGAAGGGAGGCGTGATCACGATGCCGTCTTTCTGTTTCTGTCGGTATCCCGCCCGGATCTTTTTTGCCAATATCCTTTGCATAGTAATCGTTCATCAGGCTGCGGACACCGATGATCAAGTCGTCTTCGTCGCGGAATGTATCAACGCCCTCCGTGGCAGAGATCACTCGCACCTGGTGTTCCCGCAGATAATCGATGAACAATGCAGTCTGGGTTCTATGGCGGCCAAGCCGGGATAGGTCTTTTTACGATGACAGCGTCAATTTTATCAGCGTCCACAGCCACCATGAGCTCGTCCAGCCCACGGCGGTCAAAACTCATGCCGCTTATGTTGTCATCGAAGGACTGTCCTACGATGATGTACCCGTGCTGCTCGGCAAACGCCTGGCAGATTTCCCGTTGATTTAGCAGGGAGTTCATCTCACGGTCATCATCGTTAGAAAGCCGCGCATAGAGCCATACCCGCACCTGTTATCACCTACCCCGCATAATAATCGCCGTAGATCGCCGCACCCAGCCTATCATAGTCAAAATCTGCGGTGGGGAAGCAATCTGTCTGCGCTCCGTTTTCGAAGACGTCCAGATGGTCACGGAAGGGCGCTTTCAGCCGGATCTCCAAATCCAGCCTGCCATCCTCCTCATGAACGAGTATCTTCTCCACCAGCATCCTCAGATGTGCTTCTGACATTTTACCCTCTCGCAGGATGTCGTCGATCAGGCTGATGTCCCGCTTCAGCTTGGCCTGTCGGCTGCGGAGCATTTCTGAAATATTCTGCAATTCTTCGATTTGTTTTTTGGCCTCCGCGATCTGCTCCTCGCGCTCGGCGATCATGCGGTCATAGCGTTCCGCATTGGCTTTATCCCGAATGCGTTCCATCAGGATCACCTCCACTTCCTCCTCCAGTAAGAGAATGTGCTCTTGCAGTTTACTTATTTTGGCGTTGGCCGTGGTAGCCTTCGGTGTCCATTTCTCAATGAGCCATTCCATCCGCGACCAGTTTTCCTCATACATTTTTCTTTGTTCGCAGGATCTCCGCGCCGATCAATCTGTCCAATGTTTCCTCGTCCACCATGTGAGATGAGCAGTGTTCCTTGCCATACCGATGGTAGGTGTCGCAGACATAGGCGACCCGTTCCCCGCTTTTCAGCTTAATGCGCTTCCCGATAAAGGTTCGGCCACAATCTTTTGCAGCGGAGTAATCCCCCGTACCGGAGGATGCCCCGGTTGGTGCCCGCACGGACATTTTTCTCTTTGCGCTCTGCAAGGAGCGCCTGCGCCTGCTCCCCATATCTCACGGGTCACGATCATTGGCAGATAATTCTCATGTCGAAACTGCTCCTCCGTATCTGTGAAGCGGAAGGTTTTATTGATCTTATTGCGCTCGCTCTTGTGGCAGATCAGCGTGCCGATGTGCTTTCATCTCTTAAGATTCGAGCCACCATCGTTGCGTCCCACAAATATTTCTTTGAGGATGCCATCCTGGGTGTTGGGAAGGCGCTTGTTCAGCGGTTCCGCTTGCATAAGCGCCGGCGTTTTTCTCCTCTGTTCATTCAGTGTGCGGGCAATGGCCTTCATGCCGCTGCCGCCGACATAGGCGGAGAAGATCAGCCGGACCGTTTCGGCGGCTTCTTCTACGACAACGACCTTTTTGTGTTCTTATCCTTGAAGTAGCCAAAGGGTGGAATGGTTACGATGCCCTCCTTTTGCTTCTGCCGGTAACCGGTCCGCACACGGCGGCTGCCGTCGCGGGCGTAGAAGTCGTTGACCAGCCCCTTGAAGCCGATGATGAGATCATCGTTCTCATTAAAAGTGTCGATATTTTCCGTTGCGGACAGAACCCGCACATCATGTTCTCGGAGGTAGTCGATAAAGAGTGCGGTCTGTGTCCGGTGACGGCCCAGGCGGGACAGGTCTTTAACGATGATCGCTTCGATCTTGCCCGTTTCGACCACCTCATAGATTTTGTCGATTCCCTCACGGTTGAAGTGCATACCGCTGACATTGTCATCGAAGGATTCGCCCACCACCTCGTGGCTGTTGCTGACGGCAAAATTATATATGATTTTCCGCTGGTTATTCAGAGAGTTCAGTTCCTCATCCTCATCTCTGGACAGGCGGTAATAGAGCCAGACTTTCATAATCGTTCCTTTCCGCTATGGTGTGCCGATTATTCACGACACACCATAGCACACAAGTTTTTGAATAGCTATCAAAACCAATCAGGCCACTTCATTTTCTACCTTACCAACAGAATCAGCAGGCTGATTTGTGTGGATCATCCACAGATAGATAGTCGTGGATGATCATTTTCAGAAAATCATCAAACTGATCGTCCGTACCCACATGGGAATACATGACGCTTGCGATATTGGATTCTTTTTCTCTTTCTACCCATAGCGCTCCTTTCTCCCGAAATCAATTCGGGCAATAAAAATAGCAGACCTCACATGGTCTGCTGCCAGTCATAACTCACCTCGTCCTCGTGATCATCAGCCTTGTGACCGAGGGCAATTTTCTTTTCCCGTTCTTTTTGCAGTACCTTTCTGTCGGTGTAGTGCCGCGCAGGAATCACAGATTCAGCAGGCTGGAGCTGCTCCAAACGGTGCCCAAGCCCCACCAGAGCAGAAGCAGTGCTGCCGCCGCCATTAGCAGAGAGATCAATGCCGGAATACTGATGTGTGGCAGATGCAGTCTGGGAAGTCTGATTCTGTGCAGAGAAAAAGAATTTCTCTTTCGGCTTTCCAGCCTGTTCGGTCATCTGCTCCAGATGCCGCACCGTCTTCAGCAGATCGTCCAGCTGCGTCCGTGTGGGAAGCTGTGACATCTGCCTGCTGACGCTCTCCAACAGATCCGTCTGCCGATCCGCATGGCACCACAGTGCATCCATGTATTTCATCATTCGCTCCCAGTCCGCTTTCGAGGGACACGCTTCGTGAGGTGGTGTCGGCGTCGGAAGTACTGCCTGCTGGGTGTTGCGCTGCTTGAGTTCTTGCAGAGACGATCTCTGCTCTGATTCTGAATTCATGCTCCATGACCTCCTTGCAATACTTTTCCTCGTGTAGTTTGTTGTCACGGCATTTTAGTCCGTCCGGCGTGGTGTAGGTGATGTACTTGCGGCCACTCTCCCAGCGCACCGCATAGCCCTCGGATGCCATCAGAGAAACGAAGGCGTCCTTGTCGGCGGCGTATTTCATGCACGCATCGATGGTGTTCATGAGCCGCAGCTTCCAGCTTTGGCCCTTCAGAGCCGTGTGGTATTCCGCACCGCTCATGCCGCGGGCCTGCTGCGTTGGCGCGTCAAAGACCGGCAGGCCCATTTCCTGACAGATCATGTCATTGCGCCGCATCAACTCTTGCAGTTGTTCCTTCGCCATGTGCAGCTTTTTGCCGGTCTCGAAGTTGACGGAGTTGATGACGCAGTGGGAGTGGACGTGCTCACGGTCCACATGGGTGCAGATCAACACCTCACAGCCCTCAAGTATTCCGCCAGCCGCCGTGCGGCTTCGTGAGCCTGCCGGGGATCGACCGCCGCACCCTTCGGAAAACTCTGCACCATGTGGTAGAACATCACGCCGCTGTCCTTGTGGTAAAGCAGCTTCGTGTTCAGGAAATCGTCATAGACGCTCTGCGGCTGGCAGTTGATGCCGCTGATAAGCGGCCCGTCCTCCCATGCGGTTTTCTCTTCTTGCATGACGTAGAGCATCACGCCGCGCATGGCGGCGCGGGACTGCGTGCCCCGCTTGTAGTTCACAAAATGTACGATGGCCATACGGCTCACTGCCCTTCCATGACTGACCGCAGCGCGGCGCTGACCTCGGACAACTCACCGGCAGCTTTTTCCAGACCGATGACCTGCACCTTGCCCATGTTGGCAAGAACGGTGAGCCGGTTGATGTTGCCGCCGATGCCCTTGAGGTGGCGGAGCAGTTCCTTCTGCTCATCGATGACGATGATCCGCTTACCGAGACAGCAGGCGGTGACATAATCGCTCATGGACATGTGGGCTTTCGCCGCCAGCGTTCTGATCTTCTCGCGGTCGGCGGATGCCATGCGCGTGCTGAATTTGATATCTTTTTTTCATGTTTTTCTCCAATCGTAGCTTTAAGTGGGTCCGGGCTTCCGCCCGGAATTTGGGTGCGGGGCCACGCCACGCCCGGGGCATTTGGCAGGGCAGCGGCTTCGCCGCAGACCAGACAAATGCGATGCTGGCCACCTCCAACGGAGGTGATAAAATCTCCCCGTAACAGAAACTCTCTGCGCCTATCGGGAATAACGGTTTACGCAGAGGAATTTTCCATCTGCGGCAGAGAAATGAACTGTTTCTTCATCCGGCTTTCAACGGGATTATTTCCCTACACACAGCACTTTTTCGGCGTTCCTGCATGGGGGGTGGTATCATTACCCTCGGCGTGCGCTTCATGCCGTTGAAACGCTGGACGCCCGCGGGTCACGGCGGCGTATTCGCCGTTTTTATGCCGCCGCGGTGCTCGCCCTGTGCGGGCTGAATATCCCCTCGTCGGGCACACACGCCACCCCATCCCCCAACCGCGCACACAGCGGCTCACACGGCGAAACACGGGGCGTTTTCACCGCCTGAGACAGCGGCAGGGTCGATAGGGTCAACAGCTTGGGTACCCTGTGCATCGTCACTTTCGGCACGGCGCAGCTCAATGAGCCGCTTTCCGTTGCTGCGGCGCACCACAGCGGAAATGCCGATTTTGCTTAGTGCGGCAAGGCTTTGCAGGATCAGACGGGATACCTTTTTCGGCGTGATGCCCTCGCTGCCAACAGGGTCGATCTGCGCAGACAGCTCTGTGGGAGTGCCGATAAATTTGGTTCGGTCGCGCATCAGTTCAGAGACCAGATAGGTGATGCGGTCGCCCAGTAGCTCCGGCTGTGTTCTGCTGTCTGCTACCATCTCCCACACGTTTTCAACGTTGCGTTCCAGAGACAACTCCCGGTATTCAATGTCACGACCAATACAGGAGAGCTTCGCTCTACCGCTGCCCCGCCGATCTTCCACCAGAGTAAAACTGGAATCCACTGCCCCGCTGATGGCTGTCGTACCGGAGATACGGTTGAACACATCATCGGCAGTTTGATTCCTTGCGCAGATGATGAATCAGCAGGATGGCGATGCCGTGGGTATCCGCGAGCCGCTTCAGTGCAGAGAGGTCACGGTAGTCGTTTGCGTAGGTGTTGCCATAACCGGCGCCGCGGATCATTTGCAGCGTGTCGATGATGACCAGCACCGTGTCGGGATGCTCAGTAAGGAACGCACAGAGCTGCTCCTCCAGACCCTTACCAAGGGTATCGCTGTTGGTGGAGAAGTGGACGTTGGCGGGAGCGTCCTCCGTGATCTCAAACAGGCGGTTCTGGATGCGGAGAGTGGAGTCCTCCAGGCAGAGGTAGAGCGTAGTTCCTCTGCTTCACACTCATACCCCAGACTTGTTCGCCCTTTTGCCACCGTGACGGCCAGCCACAGGGCCAGCCACGATTTCCCCACCTTTGGAGTTCCTGCGAGGATGTGCAATCCCTTGAGAGAGCAGTGTGTCCACCACGAAATTCAACGGTGTGAGCGGCTGACTCATCAGCGTTTCACCGTCGATGGTCAGCAATCTGTTTTCTTTTTTCAATTTCGAATCCTCCTTAAAAATATTGCTCCCCATCGGAACGATGAGAGCGAAAAAAAAGCAGCGGGCGTTACCACGGGACGGCGCGTGGTTTCCTTTCCTCTGCTTGTATTGTGGTGGAAAAGATGGTATCCTGATAAAAAGCATGGACAGATTAAAAATTCATGTAGGACAGATTTTACCAGGAGGGGCACACATGGAGGGGAGCATCATATTCTATACCTACGGCAGCACCTTGGAACTGAACGGGCAGCAGTTCACCGCCGGTATGCTGACCGCCGATCTGCTGAATTTGTCGCCGGACGAATACCGACCCATGAGCAAACACATGAAGCAGGTCACCAGCCTTGCGGAAGAATATGAGCAGAGCAGGGAGCATAGAGCTTTGGTGGAAGCTGAACGAGGAGCTGGCAACACTCTGTGGGGGTACTGCGCCGGTATCAGGTATTCCGCCTGCTGCTGGACGAGAGTGAGGACGCTTTCTTCTCTGTCATACGAGAAATCACGGGGCAGTTCGATTTGTTTCCGAAAGAGGAGCGTGAGCCGTCAGAAGAGATACAACGGAAACGACTTGAGCGCGTGGCGAATGAAATCTCCGCGCGCAGTGAAACGGTCAAGGATGTTCCGCTTGACCTGTTCCATCCGAGCGAAGCAGCTTTAGAAAAAGGCGATGCCTTTTATTACGAAATGCTTCGTGCCATCGGTCCTACCAAGGACGCATGGCGTGATTACAAAAAGTACATCCGCCGTTATGAAACATATCTTCACGACATTCGCGCTTTCAACGGTACTATTCGGAATTTCATCAGCTTTAGTCTGTCCAAGCTGAAGCATAACAGCCCAGAGGACTATGCGGCAGCGCTCTATGGCTTCTACAACGATGATCGCACCGCAGAGAAGCTCATCGTCAATCCCATCCGCAACAACGGCGACTGCTATACGACCCACGATGCCTACGAGCTTTCCTATGTGCCGCGGCCGCTGCCGGACGGCTCTGTTGCTATCTGTCAGGAGCATGTGACGGATAGCTTACAGGCGCTGATGAAGGCCGATTATATGCTGGCGCTGAACAGTGGGCACAACATCCGCCGCTGCATCATCTGCGGACGGTATTTTCTGCTCAAGAGCGGTGTCCACGCTTTGTACTGCGAAGGAGCGTGTCCCCACGCGCCCGGCTACACCTGTCGGCAATTTGGCACGGTGGAGTTGCAGAAGGAACTGGCGAAGGACATTCCCGAGGTCAAAGTCAAGGTGACCGCCTTTGCCCGCATCACGAAGGATATGCAGCGGGGTGCGATTTCACAGGAGGATGCAAGAAAAGCCAAGGACTATGTGCGGGATCTGCTCTATAATGCTCTACGTGACGCGAATATCTCCGTGGAGGCTTTCGAGCAGCGTATTTCCTCTGAGCGCGTTTACCAGCACTGCGGGATCACCAGAACGGCCAATCCGCCAGGGGCCGTCCGCCGAAGAAAAAAAGGCGGGTGAGCAAGTATGAGCAACGAGCAACTGATTCGCCAATATTATAACGGTAACGAGGCTGCGCTGGAAAAGCTGTACCATAAAAACATCGGTCTGATCCGCGGCATCGCCAAGGAAGCCGCGGCGGAGTTCAACTGCCTGATAATGGATCAGCGTCATCCGAATCAGTGTTCCGTGTATACGAAAACGATTCTGGATGACCTCTGCGGCGAAGGCGCATTGGAGCTTCTGACGCGGATACAGAGCAGAGAATATGACGAAAGCCGCGCCGCGCTCACCACCTACCTCTACCCGCATTTGAAGGGGCGCATGACCCGCTGGCTGGAGCAGAATCTTGGCTGCATGGCATTGAGCAAGGATGAGATGGCTGCCGTCCGTCAGGCGCAGAGGCTGTATCATGTTGCATGGAAGGATACCGGTGAAATCGCGGAAGAGCTGGGTATCCCCGAGGCTCGTGTCAGCCGGTATGTTCGCTACAACACCCATTTCCTCGGTGTGCATGACCTTGTCCCGGAGGGCTATGACGGCGATCCCTATGAGCGACTGATGCCGGGGATGCTCTCCGTTTCGGTGGAGCAGGCCGTGTACCGCAAGGTCTGCATCGAGCTCCTCCGGGAGCTGTTCGACGCCCTGCCGAAGAAGGACAGGGACATTCTCGGCAAGACCTGCGGCGTGTTCGGATACCCGGAGGCGACCTGAAAGAGATCGGGATGTACCACATGATGAAGGAGTCCGCCGTGGAGAAGGCGAAGAGCCGCGCGGTCGAGAAACTGAGAGAAGCCTATCCCGGCAGCAGGCTTCAGGTATGGAGGGCTGTTCATCGTATGATGCGGAGACCGATCCTGCCATCGGGGGAGGATGGTGAGCTGCGGCGCAATTTCCCGCAGTATGTCCGCGCCTTGGCGGAGGTCTATGGCGTACTGAACGAAGCCACCTCAGATATGGATCAATTTGCTGAGTAAAAAACTATACAAACATTTGTACAGCCAACTATGTTATTATCCTATACAAGCCCCTCCGCAGATGCTATACTCAAGTAAAGTAAGTGAAAGAAGGGATATGTACCATGCTGACGGAAAAAGCCAACGCCATCTGCCTATTGGAAGTTCTAAAAGAGTATTCCGACGCGGAACACATTCTGCCTATGCGGGAGATCATTGCAAAAATGCAGTCCCTCTATGGCATCAAAATCGACCGCCGCACCGTATACGGAGCCGTTGCGCTTTTGATCGAGATCGGTTACGACATTTCCATTTACGAGGACAATGGTGTCGGCTATTATCTCCGCAGTCGGGAATTGGAGCAGTCGGAAGTCCTTCTGCTGACCGACGCGGTGTACGCCTTTCCCTTTATTCCCCCCTCGGCAGACCGAGCAGCTTGTCCAAAAACTGCAAAAGCAGCTCAGTGTCCACCAGCGGAAAAAGTATCGCTATCGACCGTCGCCCGGCAGGGACATAAGACCGGTAACCGGCAGGTTTTTGGAATATTGAGCAGTTGGACGAGGCCATTACACGCAAGAAAAAAGTGGTCTTGGATTACTTGCACTACGGATATGACAAACGGCAGCATCCTACGGCGACCTACACTCTCAGCCCCTATGAGATGGTGTACACCAACGAACACTATTACCTTATCTGCGTCCCCGACCACGATCCGCACACGCGGTTGTACCGCATTGACCGCATGGCGGATATTCGGATACTGGACGAGCCCCGCAGCGAAAAGTCGGCGCAGAAGCAAGAGGCACAAGATGCCGTTTACGCCTTTTGTGGGTGCGCCGGAGCGGGTGGTGCTGCACTGCGACCGCGCCGTGCTGGACGATGTGCTGGACCGCTTTGGTACGGACATACAGATTTTTGAGCGGGACGAGCAGACCTTTACCGCCGTATTGACTACCCCGCCGCGCGGTGCGCTTTTGGGCACTGCAATACCTCTCCTTTGTGGAAGTGGCAGAGCCCGCATGGCTGCGGCAGGAGATCATTGAGAGCATTGGGCAAAACTGGTATAGCACGGGAGAACGCTAATATGGGAAATCTCATTTCCGAAGAAACCCTTCATAAATTGGAAGCTGATACATCGTTCCAACAGCTGTCTCAGAAGATGCAAACGCTGAACATTTTTGAGGTCTTGGGTATTACAAATGCCGAGATCCGCCACAGTAATTTCTTGGCATGGCTTCTTGATCCCAACGGCAATCACGGAATGGGAGATAAGTTTTTGCGGGAGTTTGTCTCAAAGTTAGGGCAAAGAGAAGTGGTCCCCGAAAATGTGACAGTCTGTATTGTGAGGCGTGAGTGGCAGCACATTGACTTGTTGGTTTTATGCCAGAAAGAAAAATACTTGCTGTGTGTCGAAAATAAAGTGTTCTCTGAAGAACACGATAATCAGCTTCGCCGTTATCGGGACATGCTATTAGAAGAATACCCCGGTTACACCATGTCGTTTGCATTTCTATCTCCGGATGGAATTGCTCCGTTATCGGCAGATGACCAGCAATACTGGCAGCCAGTCAGCTATGCAGATATTTTAGACGCAATCGAAAGTGCGAAAGGCGGTAGTGCTCTTTTGCCGGAAGTAAATATGCTGTTGGATCATTATACAGCAGCTGTCAGGAGGCATCGTGGGGGACGATAACATTAAAAAAAGCTGTGTCAGGACTTTTTATGACAGACACAAAGAAGTGCTCGATACCATTTATGAAAACTGTAAAACCTCGCTCAACCCAATCTGTGAAGTAGCGGAAGATTGGTGTAGAGAAAAAAAAGCGAACAAGGCGAGTTGATTTTCAGTCCTCAGTGGTCCAATAATACATATACCCGATTTACAACCGAGGCCATCCGAAAGTTGTTTCCCCAGCATACTAAACCCATCAGTGGCTGGAAAACAACAGATATGGCATTTTATGAAATCATCAAGCGCGAAAACTATTTCAAAATCACGCTCTCATTGTGCAGCGACAATCTAACAGATGAGCAACGTGCGGCTTGTGACCGCGTCAGTCAGGCACTGAATCGTCCCGACAGAAAGGAAGATTGGCGATGGAAACGCATCCGGAATTGGCCGCGTCATACAATCGAGTCCGAGCCAAACAGCGAAAACTATAAAGAAGAAATCTATAGATACTTGAATACAAATTGGCGAGAAATACAAAAATTCGAGAATGATTTGCTCAATAAAACAGAGTAATCGCGCGGCACCCTGTACGGACATTTGTACAGGGTACTGTGCTATTCTATCAGCAGAACAGAAATCGTACGAATGGTGCCGGGACGCGGCGCAAAGAAAGGATGAGCAACTATGAAATACACTTCTGCACAGGCAAATAAGCTGCTGAAAAAAAAGCTGAATGACGAATATTCCGCCCTACTGGATAAAGAACAGCGCAGCCGGGATTTCCGCGCGGCGATGGGCGAGGACATTGAATCTGTGCGTCCCGCCTATGATTACGCAAAAACACAGGCGCGTCTTGAAGAACTGGAGGGAACGATCCGCAGACTTAAGCACGCCATCAACTGCTTCAACACGACGCAGGTCGTGGATGGCTTCGGGATTACGATCGACGAGATGCTGGTCTATATTCCGCAGCTGACCAAAAAAGCGGAAGAGCAAGCTGCTTGAAATGAAAAGCAGGCTGCCCAAAGAGCGCGTTGAAGAGCAATACGGCCGGCAGTCGAACATTATCGACTACACCTACACGAACTACGATCTGGCGGCTGTGGAGGCGGACTACGAAAAGACCGCTGATGAACTGTCTCGTGCGCAGCTTGCGCTGGATACTGTAAATCAGCGGGATTCCTTTGAATTCTGTGAATAAACTCTTTCCGTCGCATCGAGCGACCTGCCAAAAAAAAAGACCGACAGTTCCGTTTCCCACCTGCGTTTAAGGTCATAGACAGGAAACCGTTATTCTTTTTGTTATCTGTTATGCCCACTTGAGCTTAAGGATGGGCCACCAACATTGATCTGGCACGGTTCTCGACGTGAAAAAACTTTTCGGGGAACTGAAGCGGTTATAGGTTCCCACACAGAATATGTTCTGCACAAAGTTACGAGTTACTTTCTAAAATCGCAGAGCACCTTGACAGTTTCTACTTTATGGACTTATCATATTAATAAAATCAGCCCTTTGCAGTAGCGTACAACCTAAAGCCAATTTCTTTAGGAGGGACAGCGAGTCGCTGTTCTGGATTTCAAGGTTATCCGCATCGCATAGCGATGCCCAAATCTGATACGCTCCGGCGAATAGCCAATCACTTCATGATTCTCGATTCGCCTCCGCTTAATCAGACCATTTTGTACTGCAAAGGGCTGATTTTTTTGGGAGGAGGCTACACATGAAAATAGAAGGAAGCTGTGTGACCTTTGAGCCGTGCGATGCGGCTTTTGTGAAAGAAGTTCGGACCGTTAGAAGCAGCAAATATGGTTTTGGATTACCATTCTGTCCGCCCCAATATGCCATTTCTTTATGATGCCGAGCAGCTGGCCGGTTTCTTTGACATAAGCTGTGGTGAATTAAACCATATTGTCAATCACATTCAAAAAAGAGTATAAAAAGGCATTTCTCCCCAAAAGATGGTACTTATCGCAGCCTATACATACCAAGTATCAGACTTCAATTTTGTTTGGGCCCAATCAAGGATAGAATTCTTTCACAGCTCCCTGTTTCAAAATTTGCAACTGCTTATCAAAAAGGAAGCTCTACTCGCAAAAATGCAGAGCCACACATTGGAAAAAAGAACCTTCTAAAACTGGATATTACCGATTTTTTCGGAAGCATCTCTTTTGAGCAAGTCCTCTGCACAGCTTTCAACACCCGCTATGTATCGAAGCAGGTCGGCTTTTCTGCTGACTTCCCTGTGTTGCAAAAATGATGCTCTTCCACAAGGCTCTCCAACATCTCCTGCGCTCTCCAATATCGTCATGCGTCGGTTTGATGACAGATCGGTCGCTGGTGTAACCAACGCCAAATCACCTATACTCGCTATTGCGATGATATGACCTTTTCCTCCGACCGTCCGCTTTTACGGAGTCTATCAAAAAGTCAAAAAAATGTTGTTTGAGATGGGCTTTGAATTGAATGAAGCGAAAACACATTTCATCAGCAATGCTGACCGGCAGACAGTAACAGGCTTGGTCGTCAATGAAAAGCGCTCCATCCCCAGCAGCTATAAACGAAACCTGCGGCAGGAAATTTACTATACTTTGAAGTTTGGCATAGAGGACAGCATCGTACACGGTAATCGGTTGAATTTTCTCGAAGACGGTCAACCAATTCGCTGCCCTACATATATGACACACCTAATAGGAAGTGTGCAGTATGTCTTGCAAATCGAACCGGAAAATCGTTGGTTTCTAAATGCCAAGCAAAAGCTGCTGGACTATGCTCGTGCATATTTTAGAGCCGAAGGATTAGGGGAAGAATACTATTTGCATCGCAGTCGCTTACGCGAAAAAGATGAATGAAATGCAGGGCGGTGACCTCGGACTTCAGGATCGCATTCAGATTTACAATGCATCATACTCACATTACAAACCGCGTCATGCAACAGCAGAAATTTTCTCCAGCAAGCTATAATCATGCTATACTTTTCCGGCAGAGGTGCTATGATTTAGCAGGTATTCGGCCGGTCATGACCGAATATCTTTTGAAGCGTTGGAAAGATGTCCTTCCCTCATCGATATGGAGGACTCTGAAAATCTTTCACTAAGGTGACATACCCTTTAGGTTCTCGTGCTTTACGGCGTTGGGGTTCGAGTCCCCATGCCCGCACCAAAAATAAGACCATCTGCCTTTGGCGGATGGTCTTATTTTGGGGTTCCGCTCCCTGTGGCCGCTCCACCCCAAGGGGATCGGACATGCCCGGAGCAAGTGAATTGCCCCTGCGCCAGGATTTTGCTGCGCAAAATACTTGTGACGGCGCACCCGCGCCGCCTCGCCGTGTGGGAGTCCGGTTCGGTCGGCGTCCATACTGCTGCATCATGGCCGACGGAGCGAGACTCACGCTCACTTTACCGCACTACAGCAACATATTACGGTTTTGTTACAGATGCCCAAAACCCCTTTACTTTGAAAAAAATTGGGGTATACTGGCAAGTGGAAGGAGGGGAGACCGAATGGAAGACTATACCCGCAAATTCAACGCCGCGAAGGAAAAGGACGAGGAGATCCACCACATCCTGACGAGCGTGTACACCGCGCTGGAGGATAAGGGCTATAACCCCATCAACCAGATCGTGGGCTACATCCTGTCGGAGGACCCCACCTATATCACGAACCACAACAACGCCCGCACGCTGATCCGCAAGCTGGATCGCGACGAGCTGCTGCAGGTTCTCCTGCGCAGCTACCTGAGCCAGTAAAAATTTTCCGCTGTTTTGAAATACCCCGAGGGTCGAAAAAGGCTCCCCGGGGCATTTTTGCACAGTTTTTCGATTTGAGGAGGGATTGAAATGAAGAAAATTGTATTACGCAATGGACGCACCATGCGATGCCCGACTTTTTCTTCTTTGCATTGCAGGCGTTTTTTTTGCTGGCAGTCGGTGTTTTGGCTGCTACACGCAGAGCAAAGACATCGACGTCTATACGGAAAAGGATACGCTTGTCGGTGCGTATATTAACTATCTGTCAAAGGCGAGCAGCGCTCGGGCAGCAAGAGAAAATATGAATTTCCTATGCGAATCGCCGGGAATGGGGACCTTGTCGATGGGATCATCCATGATCGATTTGGATGAGGCGGAGCAAAGCGGCTATCTTTTTCCGGTGGCCGGAAATGATATTGCTGCGGAAAAAAAGAAGGCTGAGTACTGTGCATCGATTGCAGTGCGGCAGCATGATTTAGTCGTTGAGCAGTTCGGAGCTAACGCATGGGATAATGTTTCATATACCTTGAAGGAGATCGAGCCTGCAGATGGAGATTTGGGGTATCGGGTGAAGTCGACGGGTGAGTTTGTTGATAAAGAGGAATACGAAAAGATCCTGTATGGGTATTGGGAAGCTGTTGCGGCACAAGAGGGGACTTCCTATGCCGATCTTTTCTTGACGGAAGGCGAGAGCGCTGAAAATATTGCAAGCAAGCGTGTCGATCTTATTGCGAAGTATAGCGATGCTATCCCGGTTGAGCTTGTAACGGTGTCGGTTTCCGGACTTACGAGGTCCTGTTGTCTTTAACGGTAAAACGATATCGGCCGATGGATACGAAGACTTCCATTTTGTGATCGATAACAAAGATGACAACTGGAAAGTGCTTCAAGGGACTTTCTTGGGCTGCGCCTTATCCCGAAGATCCGACCGGAGACTGAAGGAAAGCGAAATGGAAAGGTACTCCGAGTTCATATTCGCTGTCGAATTCGCATCGCCTGTTATCGAACAGAAATACACGAAATCTTACATAACCTTTTGTGACGTTTGGTTGACAAGCGGCGCAGGCGATGGTAGAATGAGCAGGAATCGGAATTAAAGTGAGGAGTGTTTCAATATGGCTGAAAATCTCGTTTACCGCGGTCATCCGCTGCGCCGTGTGGATAATCTCATCTACTACGGCTCGATGGCGGATAAATATATCGTGATGATGCAGGTGCTCGACACCGAGGACGTGAAGGACCTCAAGCTCGCCAAGCGCGTGTCCATCCAGCTCCAGCTCACCGACCCCAACCTCCGCTCGCGCGACCGCGTGGTCCGCTCCACGGAGAAGGGCAGCATGGCCGAGGCCATGGAGTTCGCCACCATCTGGCTCGAGCGCGCCCTGAGCGGCAAGATGTGAGCCTGCTTTGATCGAAACAAAACGCAGCAGTCCAGCTTCCAAAGCCGGACTGCTGCGTTTTTCTTTGCGAAATCTAAGCAAATTATTGGTAATTTATGGAATATATAACGATTTTATAGAGATTAAACGGTCAAAAGTTACATTTTTGAATGTTTTTTATCGTTGGAAATGCGGAAAATGAAGGGTTCGACGCGATTCGACATTTCCCGCACCCCACTGCGCATTAGACTGTGTGCAGAAAGGGCGCGGGGCAGAGTGGTGTGTGGCTGCTCCGTGCCGGACCGGAACAAGAAAAAGGAGAAATCGTTATGCTGATGATCGAGTTAAATATGTACCACGCAGTTGCTTTAGGTGCTTTCCTGTTCTGGATGGGCGGGATCATCACCGACAAGGTGAGACTGCTCAACCGATATTGTATCCCCGCTCCGCTGGTCGGCGGTATGTTCATCGACTTTTTCAACGCCGTGCTCATTTCCGCCAACATCAGCTGGTGGGCATAGCGAGGTGAGACGATGGAATTTCTGCTTGACGGCTTTCGAGCCGTAACGTGGCAGCAAGGCGTGATGTACCTCGTGGGCTTCGCGCTCATCTACCTCGCCATCCAAAAGGACTATGAGCCCGCGCTGCTGCTGCCGATGGGCTTCGGCGCCATCCTCGTCAACCTGCCGAGCTCCGGCGTCCTCAACCAGATGGTCGAGGGCATCGGCGAGAGCCAGGGCATCATCCAGTGGCTCTTCGAGACAACCATCGAGGCCAGCGAAGCGCTGCCGCTGCTGCTGTTCATCGGCATCGGCGCGATGATCGACTTCGGCCCGCTGCTCTCAAATCCCAAAATGCTGCTCTTCGGCGCGGCGGCGCAGTTCGGCATCTTCTTCACCATGGTCGCCGCCGTCCTGCTCGGCTTCGACCTCGCGGACGCCGCTTCCATCGGCATCATCGGCGCGGCGGACGGCCCGACCTCCATTCTCGTCTCGCAGGTGCTGCACTCGAGCTACGTCGGCCCCATCGCCGTCGCGGCATACTCTTACATGGCGCTCGTGCCGATCATCCAGCCCTTCGCCATCAAGCTCGTGACGACGAAAAAGGAGCGCCGCATCCGGATGCCCTACAACCCCAAGAACGTCTCGCGCACGCTGCGCATCTGCTTCCCAATCCTCGTGACCATCATCGCGGGCTTCATTGCGCCGATGTCCGTCTCGCTCGTTGGCTTCCTGATGTTCGGTAACCTCCTGCGCGAGTGCGGCTGCCTTGACCGTCTCTCCGAGACCGCGCAGAACACGCTGGCGAACCTCATCACGCTGCTGCTCGGCATCACGATCTCGTTCTCCATGCGCGCCGACCAGTTCGTGAACCGGAATACGCTCATCATCATGGGCCTTGGCCTCGTGGCGTTCGTGTTCGACTCCATCGCGGGCGTGATGTTCGCGAAGCTCCTCAACCTGTTCAGCAAGAAGAAGGTCAACCCGATGGTCGGCGCGGCAGGCATTTCGGCGTTCCCGATGTCCGCGCGCGTCATCCAGAAGATGGGCATTGAGGCGGACAGCCAGAACCATCTGCTGATGCACGCGGTGGGTGCGAACGTGGCAGGGCAGATCGCAAGCGTCCTCGCGGGCGGCATGATCCTCAACCTCGTGCCGCAGCTCTTGAAGTAAGGAGGAAGGGAATATGACTGCTCTCGAAGCCGCCCTCACGATCCTGTGGCAGGAGGATCTATGCAATGAAAAACCTTAAGAAAATCGCGACAGCACGGCTGCTCGCGATTATACTGCTGCTTGCCGTCTGTACAGCGGGCTGCGCCGCACCGACAGAGTCGAACGGCGGCGTCCCTTCTGAAACGGACGCCCCGGCGGAGTCCGACGGCTCCGGCGCGCCGGCCGATGCGCCGCAGGCGCTGACGCTCCCCATTCTGGACGAGATCGACGCGGACGTTACGGTCGGAACGGCAGGCTCTTCGCTGCTGGCTGTGCAGGCTGCGGTCAAGCTGCTGGACTGGGGCGTGAATACGGGCCTTGACACGGATGAGATCGGCACTGCCGCCTCCGTATGGCTGAGCGCAAAGAACGAGGGCCGGACCGAGTGTTTGCAGAAAGCTGGAGCTGGTGGACGATGCCTATCAAAAGCTGCTGACCGATGAAGCACGGGAGCTGCTGGACGACGCCGGGTGCGCGGAGGTGGAGATCACCTGGGGCAGCGAGCCGGTCGAGCCCGTGGAAGCCATCATGCGCTCGGCGGGGCTGCGGGATGCCGACAGCGGCGATGACGCTGCGTGGGACGTAGCCGGGTTTGAAAAGAGTCTGCTGGAAAATTACGGTGTCACGCCGCATCACTATGAGGATCTGGGCGACGGCGTTTATCAGGTCTATGTAGAGATCGACGGCGAGATCGTTCCCTTTGTCACGGTCGATTCCGCGACCGGTGACTATCACGGGTGATCGCCCGGCCCGCTTCCGGCGGAGCGCGGATGGGACGGAAAAGCCCCGCGGTCAGGCCCCGCTGCCCCAAAATAGACTGAAGGGACCGTTCTCTGTGGAGGAGAACGGTCCCTTTTGCGGTGTTATTTGCTCACCAGCAGCTTTTTCATGCCGCGCTCGAGCCCATCCACGCTCAGCGGGTACATATCAATGAGCCGCGCGATGTGGCCGTAGCTCTGACCCCAATAGCCGCCGTAGCGCGGCGGCTCCTCGGGATTGAGCCAGATGAGATGGTCGTACTGTTCTTTGAAGCGCTTGAGCCAGTCCATGCCGGAGAGCGAGCCGCTGCCGGCGAAATAGTCGTAACGCTTTTCCGTCAGCTCGTACATATCCATCAGCGCGTCGCCGACGAAAAATGACTTGTACTCGCTGCCGAAATTCTTCAGCAGCCACTCGGTCGAAACGCCGTGCTCGCGGTACATCCGCGGGTCGGTGTAGACGCGCGAGTAGACGCAGTTGTGGAAGTAGTAGACGTGCAGCTCCTTGAAGTGGTTGGACTGCCGCGCCGCCTGGAAGAGCATCGAGCAGAGCTGAGAGTAGTAGCTCATCGAGCCGCCCGAGTCCATCAGCATCAGCACCTTGACGGTGTTGCGCCGCGGGCGCTTGTAGCGCACCTTGAGCGTGCCCGCGTTGTCGCAGGTGTCGCGGATGGTGCCGTCCACGTCGAACTCCGTCTTGTCGCCGAGCGACTGGTCGGAATACTGCCGCAGCAGGCGGAAAGCCATCTGGAACTGGCGGATGTCGAGCGTATTGTCGCGGCGGAAATCGCGGTACTTTCGCTCTCCCGCGACCTGAAAGGCGCGGCGGTAGATGCTCTCACCGCCGACGCGGATGCCCTGCGGGCTGTGGCCGGCGTTGCCGAAGTTGGAGTAGCCGCCCGTGCCGATCCAGTACGAGCCGCCGTTGTGCTCCTCGGTCTGCTCGCGGAGGCGTTCTTCAAACATCTTGAGAATCTCGTCGATGCTCTTTTCCGCATAGCCCTGCTCGCGCAGAAAGGCGCGGAACTCCTCAAGCGCGTTTTTCGGGTGGTTGAGCCAGTCCATCAACTCGTCCGGCAACAGCTCCTCGGGGAAGGGCACGTCCTTGAAATACTCCAAAAACGCGGCGTCAAACTTGTCGTAGTCCGCCTCGCTCTTGACGAGCACGGCGCGGCAGAGGTCGTAAAAGCCCGTCAGCGTCGAACGGTGCAGCCCAAGCGACAGCCCCTCCATGAGCGTCATCCACTCGTTGAGCGAAACGCCAAAGCCGCGCTGGCGCAAAAGGTAGAAAAATCCGACAAACATGGGTTTACCGCATCCGGCGCTGCATCGCCGTGATGTCCTTGTCCTTTTTGAGCAGTACGCCGGCAAAGGGAATGTCCTTTGCGATGCGCGCGGGATCGACGCCGCCGAGCTCGAGCGCGCGGAGCCAGTCGACCAGCTCGCTCGTGGAGGGCTTTTTCTCGATGCTGTCGATCGAGCGCAGCCAATAGAAGGCCTGCATCGCCTGTGCGAGCAGCGTTTCGTCGAGCTTGTCAAAGTGGACGCGGATGATCTTCTCCATCTGCTCCTGCGTGGGGAAGGCGATGTAGTGGAAGATGCAGCGGCGCAGGAAGGCGTCGGGCAGCTCCTTTTCCGCGTTGGACGTGATGATGACGATGGGGCGCTGCTTTGCCTTGACCGTTTCCTTCGTTTCGGGAATGTAGAACTCCATCTTGTCCAGCTCCCAAAGGAGGTCGTTGGGGAACTCAAGATCGGCCTTGTCCACCTCGTCGATGAGCAGCACCACCTGCTCGTCGGAGGAGAATGCCTCGCCGAGCTTGCCGAGCTTGATGTATTTTGCGATGTCGTCCACGCCGGCGGAGCCGAACTGGCTGTCGTAGAGACGCTGGACGACGTCGTAGACGTACAGACCGTCCTGCGCCTTGGTGGTGGATTTCACGTTCCAGATGATGAGCTTCTTGCCCAGCGCGTCGGCAACGGCCTGCGCCAGCATGGTCTTGCCCGTGCCGGGCTCGCCCTTGATGAGCAGCGGCTTTTGCAGCGCCACAGCGATGTCCACCGCGCCCATCAGCTCGGGCGAGGCGACGTAGTTTTCGGTCCCGCGGAAGGAAACAGACATAGAAATACCTCGTTACATAAAAGTTTGATCCTATTTTACATAGCCGCGCCGTCGGTGTCAATGCGGAGCGGGGGAGAAAAAATACCAAAAAAACACTCAAACGGTCGTTGCATTCCTGAAGCTGCTGTGCTATAATACAAGAAAGAATCCGATAAGGAGGCAGCGGACCATGAAAAAACTGACCCAAATGCAGCAGAAGGTCTATGATTACATCGCCCAATTCATGACCAAGTGGGGCTATCCGCCCTCTGTGCGCGAGATCTGCGCAGAGCTGAATTTCAAGTCCCCGTCCACCGCGCATTTCCATATCCTGAATCTGGAGAAAAAGGGCTATCTGGAGCATGACGCCGGCAAGGGCCGCGCCATCCGGCTCAAGGGCGAGGCGCAGGCCGTGCCTGCCGTGCCCGCCGCCCCTGCGGCGCCGTCGAACGCCGTTGACTTCATGGAGGAGCGGGACGCGCGCGAGAACCGCATCCCCATCGTCGGCAACGTCGCCGCCGGCAGTCCCATCCTTGCGCAGGAGTGCGTGGAGGATTACCTGACCTTTGATACCGGCAGCCGCAGCGGCGAGTTCTTTGCCCTGCGCGTGCGCGGCGAATCTATGCTGGGCGTCGGCATCTTGCCGGACGATCTGGTCGTCGTCCGCCGCCAGCAGACTGCCAACAACGGGGAGATCGTCGTCGCCCTCATCGGGGACGAGGCCACGGTCAAGACCTTCAAAAAGCAGAACGGCGAGATCTGGCTCCTGCCCGCGAACCCAGACTACCAGCCCATCGACGGACGGGAGTGCGAGGTGCTCGGCAAGGTCGTTGCCGTCGTGCGCCAGTATTGAGCCGGAAACCGACCCTGTATATTGAAAAAGCGTTTCGCGACCGAAAGCAGGTCGCGGAACGCTTTTTTATTGTTGGGAGAAACGCTCAGCTCTCCGAGCCGGAGAGGTGGAAGCTCCAATCCGCGAAGCCGTAAAACGGATCGGAAGCCGTTGGGGTCATGCCGTCCACGAGACCGGATGGCGTGAGCACCGTTTTGGACTTGAAGAGCAGCGGCGCAAAGGGCGTTTCCTCGGCAAAGCCCTTGACATACCGCTCGGCGGAGGCGTTCCCGCCGAGCAGGAAGGCGTCGTTCAGGCCGGAGAGCTGTTCGCTCACAAAGCCGCCGTAGTTCAGCGCGCCGCCGGCGTCGAGCAGTGCGCCCGCGTCCCAGTCGGCAGTCAGACGCACCTCGCCGAGGTAGAGGTCGAAGTCGCCGCCCTCCAGCGCGGCGGCGTATTCCCCCCACGGCAATTCGCGCACCGTGACCGTCAGCGCGGCGGTCGTGAGCTGGGCGCAGAGGCTTTCGGCCACCGCACGCTTGAAGGCATTTTCCTCGTTCACCAGCAGCGTCAGGCTGCGCGGGCGCGCGGCGGTCACGCCGGCAGTCTCCAGCGCGGCGGCGTACTCCTCCGCCGTGGTGCGGTACTCGTATGTCTTCGGATAGTCCGCGTCCTGCGGCGCGATGGGAAGCTGCGCCGCCGTGCCGTGCCCGGAGAGCAGGGAGGAGACAAGCGTGCCGCGGTCGATCACGCCGCTCATCGCGCGGCGCACCGCGGCGTCGTTGAGCGGAGTACGGCTCAGGTTGAAGCCGAGGTACTGCATTGCCGCAGTCGGGACGTCGGTGGACTCCACCGCGCCGCCGACCGTCCGTGCGCCGGTGCCGGTCGGATCGAGGCAGAGGAAGTGGACGCTGCGGGAGGCGAACCGGCTCAGCGCGGTGTCGTTGTCCTTGACCGCGGCAAGCGCGATGCGCTCGAGCGGCAGAGAGCTGCCTTGCCAATGGGGATTTACGGTCAGCGCCGCGCCGTCGGCTGCTGTTGTGTAGACGTAGGGGCCGGTGCCGAGCGGAACAAGGTCGTTCTCCGTGCCAGCCTTGACGATGGGAATGTCCAGCAGAGGCAGGGAAGCTGCCGTTTGCTTGCGTCAGCGTGACGATCAGCGTATGCGCGTCCTGCGCCTTCATCGAGGCGACATTCGCAAAGCGCGCGCCGTAGCGCGCGGACTCCGCCGCGCGGCGGTAGGCCGCGAGCACGTCGTTCGCGGTGAGGGCTGTGCCGTCGGAAAAGACTGCGCTGCGCAGCGCGAAGGTCCACGTCAGCGCCTGGGCGTCGCAGCTGCTGTGCTCGCACAGCACCGGCTGCGGCGCAAAGGAAGTGTCGAGCGTGAAGAGCGGCTCGTAGAGCAGCGCGCCGACGGTCTGCTGCACGCCGTCGATGCAGGTCACGGGGTCAAAGGTCTGGCCCGAGAGATAGGGCAGGGTGAAGTCGGAGATCTGCGCCGGCTCGCGCTGCGGTTCCTCCTCCGACGGGGAGGACAGGTCATCGTTCCAGAAGTTGTCCGGCTCCGGCTCGGCCTCCCAGCAGCCGGTCAGCGAGAGCGCGAGGACCAGCGCGAGCGCGAGCGCCGTCAGCCGCCGCGTCACAGGGCGTCCTCCGTCAGGACGATGACCGCCGCCATGCCGCCGCGCTCGCCGCCCATGCCGCGGTGCGACCAGTAGCGATCGGGGCGGCATTTGGTGCAGTCGGGGTGTACGTCGATGCGCGAGGGGTCCAGTCCGCTGCGCAGCAGCCACAGACGGTTGATGGATTTGAGGTCGATGTGGTACTTGTCGCCGCGGCGCTCGATGCGCTCGTCCACGGCGGGGTCCATGAGCTCATGGAAGGCATCCGCCACGTCACCGTCGGTCTCAAAGCAGCACTTGCCGATGGCGGGGCCGATGGCCGCGCGCATCGTGTAGGGGTCCGCGCCGTAAAGGCTCATCATCGTGACGAGCGCCTTGAGCACGATGCCGCTCGCCGTGCCGCGCCAGCCGGCGTGGATGGCGGCGATGGAGCGCGAGGTCGGGTCGTAGACCGTGATCATGCAGCAGTCCGTGCCGTAGGCAAAGAGCGGCAGGTTCGGCACGTTCGTGATGAGCGCGTCGGCGTCGTAGGGCCGCTCGTCCCAGCGAATCTTGCCGGCGTCCTCCTCCCGCGCGACGCGCACGAGGTCGGAGTGGATCTGGCGGCAGCCGACGGCGCGCGAGGCGTCAAGCCGACGGCGGCGCCGAGGCGGCGGTAGTTTTCGAGGATGTTCTCCTCACGGTCGCCGCGGTTGCTCGCAAGGTTGAGCGAGTCGAACGGCGCGGGACTCACGCCGCCGTGACGGGTGGTGAAGGCGTGGCGCACGCCGCCGACGGAGAGCGTGCCGGCGGTGTCGAAGATCACGCCGTTGACGTTGTGCTCGGTAAAGGACATAAGGGGTGCCTCCTTTCGCGCCTGCGGCGCGGGAAAATTTGCCGCGCACGGCGCGGCGGGGCTGCAGTGAATGGAAAGCTATTGTTGCTTTTTCAATAAATGAAGAGCGATATGGCAGATCAGATATACAAGGCTTTGTATCCCCCAAAAACAGGCAGTGACCAATGCTGCTCCGAACCATACCGGAAAACTGATAAACCCACTTGTTTGGAGAAATAAATGGGTATGTTTAAGGCCGCACAGCTCATAGACAGGAAAGTACAGCAAAAAATAAAGGGGGATATTCAGCAATGTATACCGCCAAGAAACGAACTTGTAAAATAACAACGGCAAACCGATCAGGCTTACCCAGAAAACATAATGCCCCATCTGACTCCGTGCGGGAGGGGAATTTAGTCCCAATAAATCATCGGAAACGATCAGGCAAAGCAGAATGGTTAAAATTCCCATCACTCCGGCCCAAAGCCACTTTTTGAAAATCCCGTGCTGATTCATTCATACCCTCCAATGATCCTGACTTGCCCGATCACCTCACAGAGTTTCCTCACCGCCGCATTCCAATGTTTCGCGAACGAAATGTGCCTGCAGATGACTTTCGGTGACCAGAACAGACTCCTGATGGAAGAAAGCGCACAGGTCCTTGGCGATATCCTTCACAACGGCCTTGTCAACGTCGATCAGGGTGAGGACCAGACTGGTCTCCCGGGCGTATTCTCCGCTTTCGTAAATATACCCGCCCTCCTGCACCTGAAAGGAAAAAGGCACTTTGTAGGAATAGCATACATTACGAAGCACCCTGATATACTTTTCGTTTTCAAAGAGCTGTGTGTTCGTCGACAGATCGTTCAGCCCAATGTAGATTTTTGACTCGACCATATTCAGCGCCCCCTGTGTGCCTGACCGATGCGGATTTATTTGCGTGACGTCCTCCGGCAGACCGTCCTGCCGGAGGCGGGAGCCTCCGGACCGGCGCGCCTTCGTGCCGAAAAGGGGTATTCTCTTTCGGAAAGAGAATACCCCCTTTTGTTTTTACCGTCCGCAGCACTGCTTATTTTCCGCGCTGCCGTGCAGCGCAAAAAATGCCGGATGGCAGCTCGCTCGCCGCTGACGCGGCAACCGCTCGTATGCCGTGTATCAGCAGGCTGCGTCCGTTACCGTCCGCAGCACTGCTTATACTTTTTTCCGCTGCCGCACGGGCACGGGTCGTTCGGGCCGACCTTGATCTTCTTGACGACGGGCTGACGCTTGACGGTCTTGTCGCCGCCAGCCCCCTCGCCGGTGACCTTCGCCACGCGCTGGCGCTTGATCTCCTCGTTCGTCTTGATCCGGACGAGGAAGACGCGGCGGACGATCTCTTCTTTAATTGCGTCGTTCATGGCCTCGAACATATCAAAGCCCTCGCGCTTATACTCGATGACGGGGTCTGTCTGCGCGTAGGCGCGCAGGCGGATGCCCTGCCGCAGATCGTCCATGGCGTCGATGTGATCCATCCAGAATTCATCGACCACACGCAGCGTTACGACGCGCTCAATCTCGCGCATGACGGGAGACGTGAACTGCTCCTCCCGCTTGGCATAGGCGCGCTGCATGAGAGACAAAATCTTCTCTTCCGCCTGCTCCCGCGTGAGCGCGGCCAACTCCTCGTCGGAGAGAAGCCATGTGCCCGTGGGGAAGAAGATGGGCTCGAAATGCGTCATCATCTCGAAGAAATGCTGCTTGTCGGCCAGCTTCGGCTGCTCACCGAAGGCGCTGGCAACGTAGGTATCCACATAGAACCGCATCATGGACTGGATGTTCTTCTGCAGATCCTCGCCGTCGAGCACCTGGCGGCGCTGCTCGTAGATGATCTTACGCTGGACGTTCATCACGTCGTCGTATTCCAGCACGTTCTTTCTGGACTGGAAGTTGCGGCCCTCGACGGTCTTCTGCGCGTTTTCGATCGCGCCGGAGAGGATCTTGGCGTCGATGGCGTATCCTCGTCGATGCCGAGCGTCTCCATCATGTTCATAATGCGCTCGGAGCCGAACAGGCGCATGATATCGTCCTGCATGGACAGATAAAACCGCGTCTCGCCGGGGTCGCCCTGACGGCCGGAACGGCCGCGCAGCTGGTTGTCGATGCGGCGCGACTCGTGCCGCTCGGTGCCGATGATGAAAAGGCCTCCTGCCTGCCGGACAAGCTCTGCCTGCTTGTCCGTCTCGACCTTGAAGCGCTTATAGGCCTCGGTATAGGCCGCACGTGCAGCCAGAATTTCGGGATCCTCCGTCTCGGCGTAGCCGGTCGCCTCGGCGATCAGCTCATCGGTGAGCCATCTTGCGCAGGTCGTTCTTGGCCATGTACTCGGCGTTGCCGCCCAGCATGATGTCCGTACCACGGCCCGCCATATTGGTGGCCACGGTGACCGCGCCGAACTTACCCGCCTGGGCCACGATCTCGGCTTCGCGCTCGTGGTTCTTGGCGTTGAGCAGGTTGTGCTTGATGCCCTCGCGGGTCAGCATCTTGCCCAGCAGCTCGTTCTTCTCAATGGACACGGTGCCCACCAGAACGGGCTGGCCCTTGGCGTGGCACTCCTTGACCTGCTGGATGACGGCCCGGTACTTTGCCGCCTCGGTCTTGTACACCACGTCGGGATCGTCAATACGCGCGATGGGGCGGTTGGTGGGGATCTCGATGATGTCGAGGTTGTAGATGGTGCCGAATTCCTCCTCCTCCGTCAGAGCTGTACCGGTCATGCCGGAGAGCTTCTGGTAAAGGCGGAAGTAATTCTGGAAGGTGATGGTGGCGAGCGTCTTGCTCTCGCGGGCGACGGTGACATGCTCCTTGGCCTCGATGGCCTGATGCAGACCCTCGCTGTAGCGGCGGCCGAACATCAGTCGGCCCGTGAACTCGTCGACGATGACGACCTCACCGTCCTTGACGACGTAGTCGATGTCGCGCTTCATCGTGCCGTGCGCCTTGATGGCCTGGTTGATGTGGTGGGCGATGGTGGAGTTCTCGGGATCGGAGAGGTTCTCGATCTCGAAATACTGCTCGGCCTTGGCGATGCCGCGGGCGGTGAGCGTCGCGGTCTTGGCCTTCTCGTCCACGATGTAGTCGGCGTCGATGTTGACGTCCTCTTCCTCCTTTTCGTCCGTCTCCGCGATGACCTTTTGCGGCGCGGGCGACAAAATCTCCCGGCATGTACATCTCCGTGGACTTCTCGCCCGATGCCGGAGATGATCAGCGGGGTGCGCGCCTCGTCGATGAGGATGGAGTCCACCTCGTCCACGATGGCGAAGTTGTGGCCCCGCTGCACCAGCTCGCTTTGGCGGAGTAGAGCGCCATGTTGTCGCGCAGGTAGTCGAAGCCCAGCTCATTGTTCGTGCCGTAGGTGATGTCGGCGGCGTAGGCAGCGCGGCGCTCGTCGCTCGTGAGGTCATGGACGATCAGGCCGACGCTCAGACCGATGAAGCGGTGCACTTTGCCCATCCACTCGCTGTCGCGGCGTGCAAGATAGTCGTTCACGGTCACGACGTGCACGCCGTTTCCGGAGAGCGCGTTCAGGTAAGCGGGGAGAGGTGGATACGAGCGTTTTGCCCTCGCCGGTCTTCATCTCGGCGATGCGCCCCTGATGCAGCACGATGCCGCCGATGAGCTGCACGCGGTAGGGATAAAGCCCGAGCACGCGGGCGGCCTCGCGCACGGCGGCGAAGGCTTCGGGCAGAATGTCGTCGAGCGTTTCGCCGTTGGCGAGCCGCGCCTTGAATTCCGGCGTCTTGGCGCGCAGCTCCTCGTCCGTCAGAGCGTGGTACTCGTCCGCCATCGCCTCGATCTTATCGACGATCGGATAAATGCTCTTGAGCTCCCGCTCGGAGTAGGTGCCGAAGAGCTTGGTGATCAGTCCCATATCAAAAACTTCCTTTCACGGAAAATCGAAATACTTTTGCAAGAAAGCATAAAAATACTTCTATAGTATAGCACACTCCGCCCGGATATGCAAAGGAAAAATGCGCGGGAATGTGAACGGACGGTAAATTTCCGCACAATATGACGCCTGTGCGCCTTGCAAGCGGGGGCGGCGTGTGTTAAAGCGACGAAATGCCCTCCACAAGCAAGGACCCACAGCGAAAGACATCTAAGGAGGACATTCGCATGAAACTGCATTTTTACGGCGCGGACCGCTGCGTGACCGGCTCGTGCCACTGTCTGGAGATCAACGGCAAGCGCATCCTGGTGGACTGCGGCTTACAGCAGGGGCGCGACGAAGCTGGACAACCGCCATGTCGCCTTCAACCCCGGCGACATCGACATCCTGCTCGTCACCCACGCGCACATCGACCACACGGGCCGCATCCCGCTGCTGGTGAAAAACGGCTTCCACGGCCGCATCCTGACGACCCGCCCTGACCGCCGACCTTGATGAAGATCATGTTGCTCGACTCCGCTCACATTCAGGAGAGCGACGCTGAGTACGAAAACCGCAAGGGCGAGCGCGCGGGCCGCGAGCATGTCGATCCGCTCTACACCGAGCAGGACGCGCTGGACGTCTTCAAGTACGTGACGACCTGCGAGTATAAAGAAAAGGTCGACCTCTGCGAGGGTGTGAGCGCGGTGTTCACCGACGCGGGCCATCTGCTCGGTTCCGCGTCCATCACGCTTGAGCTGGAAGAAAACGGCGTGCACAAGACGATCGCCTTCTCCGGCGATATCGGCAACGTCGACCAGCCCATTATCCGCGACCCGCAGCTTCTCAAAAAGGCCGACTACGTCGTGATGGAGTCGACCTATGGCGACCGCAACCACACCGAGGTCTGGAGCTATACCGACGAGCTTGCCGAGATCATCGACGAAACGCTCGGCAAGGGCGGCAACGTTGTGATTCCCGTCGTTCGCTGTGGGCCGCACGCAGGAGCTTTTGTACTTTATCCGCGAGATCAAGGATCAAAAGCTCGTCAAGTCGACGCCGAACTTCCCTGTGTACATCGACTCGCCCCTTGCCAAGGCGGCGACGACTGTGTTCTGCGGCGACCTGCACGGCTATCTCGACGAGCAGGCGCTCGAGCTTGTGAAGGACGGCACGCACATGTTCACCTTCCCGAACCTTAACCTGGTCGAGTCGAGCGAGGAGTCCAAGATGCTCAACATGGACTCGACGCCCAAGGTCATCATCTCGGCTTCCGGCATGTGCGACGCGGGCCGTATCCGCCACCACCTCAAGCACAACCTCTGGCGCGCGAACAGCGCGGTCGTGTTCGTCGGCTTCCAGTCGCCCGGTACGCTGGGCCGCAGATTGCTCGACGGCGTTGAAAAGGTCAAGCTCTTCGGCGAGGAGATCGCCGTCAAGGCGAAGATCGTCAACTTCCAGGGCCTGTCGTCCCACGCCGATCACGATCATCTCGTCCAGTGGATCAAGGCATTCGACCCGAAGCCGACGCACGTGTTTGTTGTCCACGGCGACGAGGACGTTGCGCCCGTGTTTGCCGAAGAGCTCAATTCCCTCGGCTTCCATGCGCACGCGGCCAAGTTTACCGAATGCTACGACCTTGCTGCGAACGAAATGGTCAGCGAGGGCTACATTTCCGAGCGCAAGCGCACGGCGCAGAAGTCCCGCGCCGACAACCTCTATGCCAAGCTCGTGGCGGCAGCGGAGTCGCTGCTTGAGTTTGCCAAGCGCTGCAAGGGCAGACCCAACAAGGACATTTCTGCGCTCACCGGCCAGATCATCAGCCTGATCGAGCGCTTCCGCGAGTGATTTGAGATACACAACAAAAGGTACTTCGCGCGATAAAAGCGCGAAGTACCTTTTCTGAGAGGAGAAGACGATGGAGCTTGCCAAAAATCAGGAGCATACCGTCACCATCGAGGGCTATGGCGAGGGCGGCATGGGCGTTGCGCGCATCGACGGGCGCGTCGTGTTCGTCCACGGCGCGCTGCGCGGCGAGAAGTGCCGCGTGCTCATCTTAAAGACGCTCAAGAGCGTCGCCTTTGCCAAAGTGCTTGAGGTGCTCGAGCCGTCGAGCGAGCGCATTGAATCAGACTGCCCGTACTTCCCGCGCTGCGGCGGCTGCACGTACCGCCACATCCGCTATGAGGAGGAGCTGCGGCTGAAAAAGCAGCGCGTGCAGGACAATTTGTCCCGCATCGGCGGCAGTGATGTGACCGTCGAAGAAATTTTAGGCGCGCAGGACACGCTGCGCTACCGCAACAAGGCGCAGTACCCCGTGTCGAAGGACGGCGCGGTCGGCTTTTACCGCGCCCGCACGCACGAGGTCATCGAGTGCGAGCACTGCTTATTGGTCAAGCCCGAGGCCGCCGCCGCGGCGGAGGCGCTGCGCGAATATATGCAGTCCTGCCGCGTCGCGGGCTATGACGAAAAGACGGGCCGCGGCCTTGTCCGCCATCTCTACGTTCGCTCGAACGCGGCGGGGGAGAGCCTTGTCTGCGTGCTCGTGAACGGAGATAAATTGCCGAAAGAAGACCGGCTTGTCACACTCCTGCGCGATGCGTGCCCGAGTGCACCGGCATCGTGCTGGGCACGAACACGAAAAAGGGCAACGTCATCCTTGGCGACCGCTACCGCACGCTCTGGGGGAGCGACCGACTTGAGGATACGCTCTGCGGCAAGACGTTCCGGCTGAGTGTGCCGTCGTTTTATCAGGTCAACCGCATACAGGCCGAGCGGCTCTACGCGAAAGCCATCGAATTTGCGGGCCTCACGGGGCAGGAGACGGTGCTCGACCTCTACTGCGGCGCGGGCACGATCACGCTCGCACTGTCGGATCACGCGAAGAAAGTCCTCGGTGCGGAGATCGTCCCCGAGGCCATCGACGACGCGCGCGAAAACGCCGCGCGCAACAGCGTTAAAAACGCGGAGTTTTTCTGCGGCGATGCGTCCGATGTGGCAAAAAAGCTCGCGCGCGAAAACCTGCGCCCCGACGTCATCACCGTCGACCCGCCGCGCAAGGGCTTGGCCGCCGACGTGGTGGAGAGCATCGCCGAGATGCAGCCGCAGCGGGTCGTGTACGTCTCGTGCGACAGCGCGACCATGGCGCGCGACGTGAAGCGCTTAGCAGACCTCGGCTACACCGCCCAGCGCGCCTGCGCAGTGGACATGTTCCCAAGGGCGGATCATATCGAGACGGTATGTTTGTTGTCCAAACTTAATGCGAAGCAACATATCGAGGTAGACATCCACATGGACGAACTTGATCTCACCGATGCAGAGAAGAAAGCCACCTATTCGGAAATCAAGGAATATGTGCTGGAGCATACCGGACTCAAGGTCAGCAGCTTGTATATCGCTCAGGTGAAGCAGAAATGCGGTATCATCGAGCGAGAAAATTACAACAAACCGAAGTCCGATGATGCAAAACAGCCCCAATGCCCGCCCGATAAGGAAAAAGCAATCAAGGAGGCGCTCAAGCACTTCGGCATGATCTAAGGAGGGCAAAATGAAGCGTTTACTTTCTTGTGAGTTCAATATGGATACTGCCTGTGTGGAGCTGAAATTTGCAAATGGCAGCATGATTGCCATTGATACGATTGCGGTAGAGAACGAGGTTGCCGATAATATGTATCAGCGGTCAGAGCTGGACTGGCTGATTTACAACGATCCGGCAGCCTATGCGGATTTAATTCTCAACGGCGACCCGGAAACATACCTGAAAACTGTTACAGAATATAACCCTTTGGACTGATTACCAGAGATAAAGCAAGCCGCCTGTGCGGGCATATCAAATGCTCATACAGGCGGCTTTTCCTTTTTGTACTGTGACTTTATCAGTTCTCCGAAATGGACCGCTTAAACAATATCCATGTACTTATGAAGTAGCATATCAGCAGTAAGAAAAGAATACCAATGATAATCCCTACT
>VOFJ01001197.1_pt1 | contig 33510 bp, 54 predicted proteins | sample 5384081 | NCBI WGS metagenome assembly VOFJ01 (sample SAMN12384729, study PRJNA508395) | human gut metagenome | isolation source: healthy gut I | host: Homo sapiens | reverse complement strand
GGACACCTCCTTCCCGATTCAGATTCGAGAGTTTATTTACGAAAAGTTGTCATAAATATAAATATTAACGGATTCTTAACGACCTCTTAACGATATCTTAAGCGCCAATGAGCCAAAAAAGCAAGCCCCTTTTCGGAAAAATTTTTCGCGCTTTCGAAAGGGCCGGTCAGGAGGCAAAGACCTCAGACAGCCGCTGGCAATTACCTTAATTGTCGTAACGTTTTCGTCCATTTCTTCATCGAGCATCAATGCCATAACTTTGTCCTCCATCGGATTTTATCGTACACCCGCCGTGTACAAGGGCAGGATTATCTCATATTACTGCTACTATATAACAGTATCGTATCATCTTTTGGCTCCGATTGCAAGACAAATTTGGGTTTTTGGGGGTGTTTTTTTTCACCGGGGGTCACGCGGGCTTCGTTTCTCGGTAAATTCGTGCCCCAAGAGAAGCCAAAATCTCTGTAAAATCCGCATATCCACGGTCGAGATACGCAACCCCGCCGATTTGGCTCCTGCCCTGTGCCGCCAGGGCTGCCAGCACCAGCGCGGCCCCCCGCCCCGCAGGTCGGGTGCAGAAAGGCGCGTGCCCCGCAGTGCACCACCCGGCCGGATGTGCAGCACCCGGCCCGCCGTATTTACCCGCCCGCCCAAGGCCGCAAAGCCCTCCGCGCAGGCAAACCGCCGCTCAAAGATCACATCCTCAATACTGCTTTCGCCCTCCGCACAGAGCATGGCGGCCGCCAGCGGCGGGGCGGCATCGGTGGCCAATGCCGGGTATACTCCGGTGAACACCCGGCCCGCACCGTACAGCCGCCCAAACCGGCCACCTGCACGCTCCCCGCCGCGCTCCACCCGGCAGCCCATTTGTGCCAGAATTTCCAGCACCGGGGCATAGAGCTCCGGGCTGCATCCGGTCAGTTCCACCCGGCCTCCGGCGGCGGCCGCCGCACAGGCCAGCGTGGAGGCAAAAATACGGTCCGGCAGGGGCGAAAACACGCACCCGCCCAGCGCTCTCCGCCCTTCAATGATGAGCGTGGAGCTTCCCGCCCCCTCCACACTGCCGCCGCACCGGTTGAGGAAATCGGCCAGGTCTGCGACCTCCGGCTCCCGCGCGGCTCCCCGCAGCACGGTGCGACCCCGGGCGCAGGCCGCCGCCAGCAAAAAGCGTCTCCCGTGGCCCCCCACACTGGGGAACCGCAGGGTGATTTCTGCCCCATGCAGGCCGGAGGGAGCCAGCAGCACCAGCCGCCCCGGCCCGGCGTCCAGCTCCTGCACCCCATCCGCGCCAGACCCGTCAGGTGCAGGTCAATGGGGCGGGAGCCAATCCCGCACCCGCCGGGCAGCACGGTCTCCGCCCGGCCAAGCCGTGCCAGCAGCGGCGCGCAGAAGAGAATGGAAGCCCGCATTTGTGCTGCTGTTTGCCCCGGCAGAGTGCTCTGGACCGGGCTGCCGGAGAGCACCACATCGCTGCCCTGCCACTGGGCCGTGCAGCCCGCGCCCCGCAGCAGCCCGAGGCTGCATTCCACGTCCGACAGCCTCGGCACAGCCCGCAGCCGCACCGGTCCCCGGCAGAGAAGCGGCGGCCGCAGGAAGCGGCAGGACGCTGTTTTTGCTGCCGGGATGCGGGCCGTTCCGTTCAAAGGCCACCCACCCGTTACCACGATCTGTTCCGCGCTCTGTGCCATATCCGCAGCCCCCATTCCGCAAAAGATACCACAGGCTATGCAAAGGGAGCGCGGAATGTCAATCCGTCTGATCCCACAATAGTTTGGTGCGTCATTTGTTCCAGTTGATTTAAAATGAAACCTCTCAGGCCGCGCTTTGGCGCGTCCAGCGATCCTCCCTCTGTCGCTGGCGCGACATCTCCCCTCCGGCCGGAGGGAGTCTATCCTATCAGGGGGCCAAATAGAGGAATCTTCACGTTTCCCCCTTGAGACGGAAAGCACCACCCCATCTCGCCCAGCAGCATCATGAGGCTGGTGCCGCCGTAGGAAAAGAACGGCAGGCTGATGCCGGTGGAGGGGATGGTATTGGTGACGACGGCCATGTTCAGCACCGGCCTGCAGGGCCACCTGCACTGTAAGCCGACCACCAGCAGCGCCCCGAAACGATCCGGGCGCATGGGCCGCCAGCGTGATTCCCCGCCAGAGCAGCAGCACGAACAGCCCCACCACGGCGCAGGCCCCCACAAAGCCCAGCTCCTCGCAAACGATGGAAAAAATAAAATCGTTCTGGGGCTCTGGCACGAACAGATGCTTCTGGCGGCTGTTGCCCAGGCCCAGCCCGGCCCGCAGCCCCGCCGGAGCCGATGGCATACAGGCTCTGGATGGTCTGGTGGCCGTCGCCCAGCGGGTCGGCAAAGGGAGTCCAGCCAGGAGTTGAGACGGTCGGCGGCGTAGGGCACAAGGTCCGGCATAATGATGATGGCCTCCAATGGCCGCTGCACCGCCCGCCCCGGCCAGCATGAACCACTTGAGGCCGGTGCCGCCGACGAACATGAGCACCGCGCCGATGCCGAGAATGAGCACGGTGCCGGAGAGGTGCGGTTCCAGCAGCATGAGCACAGCCACCGCTCCCAGCACCAGTGCAAAGGGCAGCACCCCCACCGCAAAGCTCTCCATGCGGCTGTGGTTGAGGGAGATGATGTGCGCAAACACCAGCACCACCGCAAATTTGGCGATCTCGCTGGGCTGCAGAGTACCCAGCCCCGGAAGCACCAGCCAGCGCTTGCAGCCGTTGTACTCCGGCATGAACAGCACCGCCGTCCAGCAGCACCAGCGAGGGGGCCAGCAGCGGCCAGGCCAGTTTGTGATAGACGTGGTAGTCCACCCGGCTGGCCGCCCACATGGCCCCGATGCCCATGGCCGCATACAGCAGCTGCGGCCGCAGGTAGGCAAAAGCATCGCCCCGCCGGTACAGCGCCACTGCACTGCTGGCACTGCCCAGCATTACAAGGCCAAAGCCTACCAGCGTGAGCACCAGCACCAGAAACGGCAGGTCCATGGCCGGCAGATGCCGCAGCGGCAGGCCGCGCTTTGCATGGGCAGCAGCTTTGTGCATCCGTATCACCTCCGTTCCTTTATTGTACGCGGCGGCAGTGCCGGTTAGTCATATCCCGGCACACCGGCGCATACACTTGCCCAGAGAAGGAGGTGCCTGCCATGCCAAAACCGGAGCCGCGCCCCTTGCGCACCCTGCCGGAACGGGCATTCCATGCCCGGGCACGGCTGGTGGCCGCGTTGATGTGCTGCGTCTGCTTTGCGGGGCTTGCCGCGCGGCTGGCGTATCTGCAGCTGTTTGCGGGCGGCTGGTATACGAACCGAGCCCTCGGCCAGCAATTGCGCGATACTGTGGTGCCTGCCGACCGGGGCCGCATCTACAGCGCCGACGGCGTACTGCTTGCCGCCAACAGCAGCTGCTGGACATTGCGGGCCTCCCCGCGCGAGATGCCGGAGGAAAAGCTCAGCCTTGCCGCGCAGGGCCTTGCGGAAATATTGGAGCTGGACGAAGCGAAGCTGCTGGAAAAATTCAGTGACCGCACCTCCAACGACTGCCTTTTGCGCTACCGCGTGGAGCGCGACACCGCCGACCGCGTGCGGGATTTTTGTGAAGAGAACAGCATCACCGGCATCCGCATCAATCAGGACTCCAAGCGCTGGTACCCGGAGGGGGAATTTCTGGCCAGCGTGCTGGGCTTTACCAATGTAGACAACGCCGGTGTGAGCGGGCTGGAGCTGAAATATAACGATGTGCTCACCGGGCAGAATGGTGTGGTGCTCACCGCCGTCAACGCTTGGGGCTACACACTGGAGCAGAGCTACGAGACCGAAAAAGTGCCCTTGGAAGGCAGCGGCCTGCGGCTGACTGTCGATGCCAACATCCAGCATTACCTTGAAAACGCGCTGGATTATGCGGTCAAGGAGCATCATGTGGCGGCGCGCGCCGTGGGCATCGTGATGGACGTGAACACCGGGGCCGTGCTGGCCATGTCCACCACGCCTGCCTACGACCCGAACCAGCCGCGCGTGATCTACGATGCAGCCGCCCGCAAGGCCGTGGATGCCCTTACCGGCAGCGAGCGCGCTGCCGCCCTGCAGCTGGCCCAGCAGACCCAGTGGCGCAACAAGGCCGTCAGCGACCTGTACGAGCCGGGCAGCGTGTTCAAGCTCATCACCTGCGCCGCCGCGCTGGATGCCGGGGCTGTGAGCAAAAACTCTACCTTTTACTGCGGCGAGTCCATCTCGGTGGCGGGCACACGGTTCCACTGCGCCAACCACACGCGCCACGGCAGCCAGACCGTGACTCAGGCGCTGGAAAATTCCTGCAACCAGAGCTTTATCCAGATCGGCGCGCGGCTGGGCAAAGAAGCCTTCTGCGATTACTTTGCCGCCTTTCTGGCCTGCGGAAGCCAACCGGGGTCGATCTGCCCGCCGAACCCAAAAAAGAGTCTGTACTACACCGCCGACCGCATGGGGCCGGTGGAGCTGGCCTCCTGCGCCTTCGGCCAGAGCAGCAAGATCTCCTATATGGAAATGGCCGCAGCCGTGTGCGCTGTGGTGAACGGCGGCAGGCTGATGCAGCCTTATCTTGTCAGCGATATCCTAAACCCGGACGGCAGCATTCTGCAGCACACAGAGCCGGTGTGCAGGCGGCAGGTGATCAAACCGGAAACTTCTGAAACCATGCGTGAGATGATGGAAGCCGTGGTGCTCTACGGCGGCGGGCGCAATGCCCGCATCCAAGGCTACCGGGTGGGCGGCAAGAGCGGCACCAGCCAGAAGCTGGACAGCGCCGACGAAAAAGCCCGTATTGCCAGCTTTGTGGCCGTGGCTTCCATCGACGACCCGCAGTTTTTGTGTCTGGTGTGCTTGGACGAACCCCACAGCTGGACGACGGCAGGCGGCAGCCTCTCGGCTCCCGTCTGCGCCGAGGTTCTGGAACAGACGCTGGTGTACAAGGGCGTGCCCCGCGCCGTGGAACAGGAAACCGATCCCGATCCCGCCCAGACCGCTGCCGACCTGCCCGCCGACGGTGACAGCTTTGACGGGGCGTAAGCAAAAACGGCCCCGGAAAGGTCTTCCAACTTTCCTGGGCTGCAATGTTTTTTTTGTTTAATTCTGCTGCGGCTGGTCGCGGAACGTGATCTCTCCGGTGGTGCTGTCCATGGAGTCGACGATGGCGAGGCTCTCCAGCTGGTAGCCCTTGCTGCGGATGAGGTCGCCGCCCTGCTGGAAACCCTTTTTCCACAGCAATGCCGATGCCCTCCACTGTGGCACCGGCCTCCTGTGCCAGCTCCAGCAGGCCCATCAGGGCACAGCCATTGGCAAGGAAATCGTCAATGATCAGCACATGGTCTTCCGGGGTGAGGAACTTTTTGGAGACGATCACATTGTAGATCTTTTTGTGGGTGAAGGACTGGATCTTGGTCTCGTAGTTGTCGTAATCCAGGTTGATGCTCATGGACTTTTTGGCAAATACCACCGGCACGTTGAACTCGCTGGCCACCACGGCGGCAATGCCAATGCCGCTGGCCTCGATGGTGAGTAACCTTGTTGATGGGCTTGCCTGCAAACAGGCGCTTCCACTCCTTTGCCATCTCCCGGAACAGCGGAATGTCCATCTGGTGGTTGATAAAGCTATCCACCTTGAGCACATTGCCCTCGCGTACGATACCATCTTTGCGAATACGATCTTCCAGCATCTTCATAGTGCAGCAATTCCTCCAACCTGATTTTTTTCCATGCCCATGCGTTTGCAGCGCATATTTCTCTTTTTTATTTCACCTAGTATACCGGATGCTCTTTCCTTTGGCAAGAGGTTTTCTTTGATAAATTTATAGGTTTTCCGCTCTTGTACTTTTTTACAGATTCGAGTATACTGTAGTTAATATAAGGTGTGTCCGGCATCTGTGCACCGGCACACAGGAGGGGAGAGCATATATGAACACGGGTCTTGTGCTGGAAGGCGGTGCCATGCGCGGCATGTTTACCGCCGGTGGTCTGGATGTATTGATGGAGCATGGCATCGTGCTGGATGGTGCCATTGGCGTTTTCGGCCGGTGCGGTGTTCGGCTGCAACTACAAGTCCCATCAGATCGGCCGTGTGATCCGCTACAACACCCAATATTGCAACGATAAGCGCTACGCAAGCTTCGGCAACCTGCTGCGCACCGGCAACCTCTACAGCGAGGAGTTCTGCTACCACGCCGTGCCGGAAAAGGTGGACGTGTTCGACGCAAAGGCATTTGCAGAGAACCCCATGGACTTTTTGTGGTGTGCACCGATGTGCGTACCGGCGACCCCATCTATCACAAGTGCCGCACCGGCGATGCCGAGGATATCCAGTGGATGCAGGCATCCGCTTCCATGCCGCTGGCGGCCAAGATCGTAAAGATCGGCCATTATCAGCTGCTGGACGGCGGCATTGCCGATTCCATCCCCGTGCGGTTCTTCGAGTCCATCGGCTACAAACGCAACCTCATTGTGCTGACCCAGCCCAAGGGCTTTGTGAAAAAGAAGAACAAGATGCTGCCCGTCATCCGGGCACGCTTACCTGCGCTACCCCGCTTTCGTGGAAGCCGTTGCCGACCGTCACGAGCGCTACAACGAAACGCTGGATCACATTGCCATGCTGGAGCAGACCGGCAAGGCGTTCGTCATCCGCCCGCCCATCCCGCTGGAGATCGGCTCCATGGAGCGCGATGACCCGGTCCGAAGGCGCCGCGTCTACGAGACCGGCCGTGCCGTTGCCGAAATTCAGGTGGATAAGATCGCCGCATTCGTAAATGAATCAAGGCCGCTACCGAGGAATAACAGCGGCTTTCCGCCTTTCAGGTGATGTCTCTGCACTTGTGCAGGGCATCACCAATGATTTTACGGACAGCTTTGCCGCATGCTGCATTACTGGGACCGGCCTGCGATGGCAGACTTTGTAAGCATCTGCTGGAATTTCCGCGCCGCCGTGTTCAGCGGGCGGTGGTGGTCGTAGACGAGGCAGATGGAGCGGGTGGGGATGATCTCCTGCAGATGGAGCTGCACCAGCTCGCCCCGCTGCCCAAGCTATCCCTCGCCATGGGTTCCGGCACAAAGGCAAGGCCCAGCTCGCTTTTCACCAGCGTGAGCATCTGGTCGGTGGTGGCGGCTTCCGTATCCGGCTTGAGGACCGCGCCGTGATCCAGGAAGAACTGCCGGTACAGGCTGCGGGTCACGCTCTCATCGCTCAGGGAGATGAGCGGGTAATTGCTCAGCTCCTTTAGGGTCAGGCTTTGGCTGGCCAGTGCGGTGAAGGTCCGGCCGCCCACCAGCACCTCGTAAAAGGATTTCAGCTCCACCATTTTCAGCCCCGACTCGATCTCCGCCGGGGTGCTCACAATGGCAAAATCCACTTCTCCGTTCTTCACAGCCTGCACCGCCTGGGGCGTAGAGTGGTTCGAGATGCGCAGCCGGATGCCGGGATACTCGGTGTGGAAATCCCGCAGCTTTTTGGAAAGATAAATGTTGAGCGCCGTCTCGGTGGCGCTGATGCTGATGGTTCCGTGCTCCAGCGTGGCACTGGCGCTCAGCTCCTCTTCGGCATCCTGGATCTGCACCGCCGCCGAAGCGATCCGGGAGTAGAGCATCTCGCCTTCCGGTGTCAGGGGTCACACCCCGGTTGGAGCGGATGAACAGCACACAGTTCAGCTGGCTTTCCAGTCGGTTCATCGAGTGGGTGATATTGGGCTGGTTGTTGCCCAGAACCCGCGCGGCCTTGGTAAAGTTCTGATACTTCGCCACATAATAGAAGATTCATAATATTCCCAGTCCACGTACATGGAGCGCTCATTTTTCATGTAAAAGATATTGTTGCCATGTACAGATTCATTTTACACATCCTGTATCTTCTCGTATCATAACACCAAAATCAAAATTTGCAAGAGGGAAATCCAAAAGCCCCTCAAGTCCGTTTTGAACCGCAGCGTTTTCGGGGCCGGCAGGATCTGCCGTGACAAAGTTTCCCGCATGGATATTGACAATCTGCACGATTTCTGCGCTATCCTATTTCAGGACGGTGATCTTCTGCCGTCCTGAATAAGCTGGTGTGGCGCAATGGCAGCGCAACTGATTTGTAATCAGTGGGTTGCAGGTTCAACTCCTGTCACCAGCTCCATCAAAAAGAGCCTAGATTGGTTAAAATCTGGGTTCTTTTTTTTCTGCTGTAACACACTATTTAACACACTTGAACCGTTCAAGAGCTTTTTTCTAACAGTGCTTCATCCTCCCGGCGGCGCTGCTCTATGAACTCCCGCCGCTCGGCTTCTTTCTTTTCGATGTACTCGGTCACGCGCTCTTCTACACTGCCGTAGCGGTTCCATGCGTTCCAGCCGGTGCCCGTCCATGCTTTGGTTGATATGATGTCGTCATGCCAGCGGACAAGGGCGGGATTCTGGCGCAGGGCAATAAAGGCGTTTACTTCATGATTGCGCGCTGTGTTTAAGGTGGTTCCATCCTCCCGCGCGATCTCGGCAAAGGACTTCCCGCCAAAATAGTGCCGCCGGATAATGTCGGCCTGTCTGGGGTGTCAGCTTGTTCAAGGCTTCTTCCAGCGCGGCGTGAAGTTCCTCGTTGCAGATCCTCGTCTTCGGCCTGCTGGAACTCGTGAGCGGCCGCCGGGTCTTCCTGCAAGTCCGCCAAAACGGTGCCGCTGCCATCCTCGCCCACAGGCACATCAAGGCTTGTGCAGGCGTTCAGCGGGTTTGCGGATAACCTTACCTGTTTGCCGTCCTCGGTGGTCACAAGGCGGCTGTGCTCGCCGCACACGGCCTTGTTGATCTGGCTTTGCACATAGTAGCCCAGCAGCGTTGCAAAGGAACCTTTTTCGGGGGCATAGGCTTTGGCAGCAGCCTGCACGGCGAAGAATCCCTCTTGGTCGAAGTCCTCCAGCGTGAGGCCGTGTTCATCGGCAACGGCCTTGTTCTTGCTGTACCACTGCCAGAACCAGCGGTGCAGCAGGCCCTTGTTGATCTCCCCCACAGCTGGCCCAGCGCAAAGCTGTTCCCGGCAGCGGCCAGAGCGGCAAAGGGCTGCATTTGTGTCCTGCTGGCCGGTGGCCTTTGCTGGCTGCTTTTCCATCGTCTATTCCTCCTGTGTGTTATCGTGTCAAGAAATTATCTGATTACGCTGGGCACGGCTGCAAAGCAGCCGCCGCGCGGCCCTCAGATTCAGTGCTTCCGGGTTCTTCCAGATCGGCATAACGGCCATACCACCGGCGGCGTTATACTGGCTTACGGTCATGCGCTGGGTGCCGTTCTCAGTCTCGATCAGCAGAACCACAGGCGCGGTCTGAGCGCTCAATGCCTGCGCTCTGGCTTCCAGCCGGTCAATGCGGTTACTCATTGTCTACCACTCCTTCCAGTTCATCCAGTTTTCTTTCAAGCTCAGTTAAACGCCGCTCCTGTTCATCGGCCCGGATGGAGCTTAACACGGCATTGCCTGCGTAGATCAGGGCATTTGCCTGCTGTGGAGTGATCTCGCCATTCAATACCATGTTGGAAACGCGGGTCATGGCTCTGCGCACCTCGCCCGGATTGGTCATTTTAAGGTGTTTCTTTGCGGTCATTGGTTCGGTTCGCCTCCTGTCAAAAAAGGGCGCACAGGTTGCCCCATGCGCCCGGATGATGTCTTATCAGGTGGTAGCCTGATAATAGATGCCCTTTTTCTTGTTGTCGGTGACGAACGCGCCGTAGTTGTAGCGGCCCTCCACCAGCCAGCCGGACACGCCCGGCGGGTTATCATGCAGAACGGCACTGGACAGCTTCACAGGGGCCGTGCAGGCCAGCGGGTGGCACAGCATAAAGCCAAATTTTGCGGGCAGACGGTTTGCGGGAACCTTCTGCACTGCGGCACCGTCCAGATTGGAGACAACGCCCTGCAGGCGCAGATTCTGGCCGATATCGGATTCCAGAACGATCTCCTTGCACTTCTTCATGATGCGGTAGGTGTCAGGGGATACCACAAGAACGCGGTTGGTCTCTGGCACCTCTGCATCATCCAGTGCGGCGCTGGCCTTGCAGATCTCGTCATAGATGTTGGTAGCGGTCAGGGCCACAGCGTCGGGCTTGGTGCCTGCATCCGTGCACATAATGCCGTAGGTGTATGCATCGATCTCCGGAATGACCACCTCACGCTGCTGGCGGGCCAGACACTTGGCGGCTTCCAGCACGGCACCGGTCTCGTCCATGTCCAGCCGGTCGATCACAAAAAGCAAAGCTGCGGTCTTTGGGCAGGGGTGTAAGTTTCGGTCACAGCGGTCAGGGTCTCCGGATTGCCGTAGCGGCTGCCAGTGGTGACACCTGCGCGGTCGTAGTCGTTCATTGCGGCGGTGCCCACTTTGTAGATGCGAACACTATTCGCGCCGTCAAAGCTGTAGTCCTGATTCGTCACAAGGCTGCGCTTCGATTCGTTTTTGAAAAGCTCGTCCACCTGCTGGAGGTACTTTTCAACAAGATTGATTGCCATATTCTAAAACCTCTCAATAAGTTCCTGAGGGCTTGAAAAACTGTGCTCCATCGGGTTTCTTTGAGCTGCGACATGCTGCCATGCGGTGCACCGGTAGAAACTACGGCCACAGCGCCGGGCTGGTTCTTCTGCGACTTTGCAAAGATGCTCCACAGAGATTCCGTTTTTTCTTTTTGAACTCTTCCGGGTCGCTGCTGCCGATCAGCTCCACAAGCTTGGGGTCAATGCCATTTTCCTTGCAGTAGCGTTCACACTCAAAGGCGTTGCGCTCGTCCTGCAGCTTCTGGCGGTCGGCTTCCAGCTGGGCCTTTTCGGTGTCCAGCTCGGCGGCGGAATTGTTGGTAGCGCCCGAAGTCTGGCCCTTCGCCCTCTCACGTGCCAGACGATCCTTAACGATGGAGTTTACTTCTTCCTGGGTGAACATCTTCCCGGCGGTGCCGTTTCCCTCCGGCGGAGTTTTGCCTGCTGGGTGGTGTTCGGGGTGTTGTTGTCGGTCATGGTGATTTCCTTTCCCGGCCTGTTACCTGTGGCCGTTACAGTGATGCCCCTGCCAATGCAGGGAAAATAGACACAGGGAACCGCTCGAAGCGTTTTCCCTTGGAGCACCTCCGCAAATGCGGAGAATATAAACAAAAAAGAGCGCAAAGAAAAAGCGTGCTTGCTTTTCCCTGCGCTCTACAGCCAACCGGTCAGCCCGGCGGTACTCTATGCCTTATAGGTTTATTATACCACTTGCCCGGGGAATGGTCAACTGTTTTACTTGGTGTTATGCGGCTTTTCCGGTTTTGTAACGGTCAGAAACACGGCAGAAACCCCGGCTTTCTTCGCGCTTTCATGTACTCTTGCCGCCGGAAACATCGCGCGCAGGGCGTCCAGCGTGGCCTGTGCGGCGTTTTCCTGCTCTGGGGTGTAAGTTATCTTCACCTTCACTGCTGGCCCTCCTGCGGCTTCCTGCGCTCCTGCTCACAGTACAGGCGGGAAGCGTGCGGCAGGATGCCGCGCACGGCTTCCGGGTCGTCCAGCAGCTCCAGCAGGGTGATGCAGGATTCCCACGCAGGCGCTGCACCTCTTTGTCTGTCTGCTGACCGGCCTTTGCCTTCTCGCGGTTGATATCCGCGCCGTTCATGGTCATGATGGTGTCGATCTGGTCGGGGGGTCAACCCCATTGCTCGCAAGTCATTCCTCTTCATTGTCGGTTCCTTTCTTTGCCCATTCAAAAATATGCCGGACTTCCACGGCTCGGCCGATGATCTTCGCGCCGGGCAGCTCGTCGAAGCGAATAACATGCTCCTGCCGGGTGCGCGGCGCGTCTGCCAGCAGTTCACCGTTGCAGACCAGGCGAAGCAGCAGCACGGCACTGTCCGTCTGCACGGCCACGATCTGGCTGTCTTCTGCGTGGTCGCAGGCGGTAAAGGCCACGATATCCCCGGCGCGGATGCCGGCGCATTCCATGCTATCATCATCCATGATAAAGCAGAAATCAGGGTGCAAGTATGCCAGCGCGCTGGCGGTCTGGTGGTTGCTCATGCCGATGCACCTTCTTTCTCAATCAGGTGGCTTTGCGTACACCCACACAAGCCGCAGTTTCCGATAGTCGGCCTTATCCAGTAGAGCAGCGATCGCAGCGGTCAGCTCTGCACGGGTTGATGTTCAGTCATTGGGCTGCACCTTCTTCCGGCTTCCGGGTCAGATTGCGTGTTGCAATCCAGATCAGGCGCAGGGCTTCAATGTCTGCACCTTCCAACATGTGCGAGATTGCGTTGATGTAATCTTGCTTGGTCATGCCTTTGCGCTCCTTTCCAGCTGTGCACTCTTTGCAGCCAGCTCTGCCGCGATCTCATGCAGGCGGGCCGCGTCGGCTTTCGACTTGGTAACGGCTTCTGCAAAATCAGGCACCGGCGGCAGATTGGGCAGCGGGTTCACAAACTTGCCAGCCGGGGCGCAGTTACGGTCTACAGGGTCAGGGGCGGCGCTCTTGTGCTGGGTGCCAGCCTGCTGCACTGCCATACCCCAAAGGGTGGCCGTGTCAACGTTGGCAGTCAGGCGCTCGCCCTTGTGGACAGCGCCCACGGTAAAGCCCTGCCGGGCATACTGCTGACAAATCCAGCTTGCAGGGGACTGTCCCAGACGTTCCAGCGCGGACACGCGCCCGCCATCCAGCACGCACAGCTCGTGGTGTACGGCGCGGGGCTTCGGCTCCCGCTGGTCAATGTACTCCACATCGAAGGTGTGCAAGGTGATACGCTTTTCAAGTTTCAGCATTGAAATATCCTCCATGTTCTGTTAAACTAGGGGCGTGAATGGTGGGTACCATATTCACACCCTTTTTGCGCTCTCCGGTCGCTACACTGGGAAGCGGCTTTCTTTTTGTTACTGCGGAAAGATACGTGCGGCCTTTCTTCCAGAGAAAAAACAGGCGGCAAGGTAGTGTAGTAATTGGAATGGGGGGGCTTTCTAACCCCCATTCCCAATTACACTACCTATCACTATCTTTTTGCTATATATAATACTGTTTTTTTCCCCCTAAATGCAGATTTTGCAGTTATAGCGGAAATCCTGTTTTTTCCGCCCTTTCTTCCGGCCTGCTTTACTCCTGCGGGGCCACAGTATGGGCGCGCCTGATCTGGCCGGTTTTGGTGTCGCGTTCAAAGTCTGGGTGCTCGTCCACCATGTATCGAATCGTCTTGTTGGTAACATCCAGATATTCGGCAACGCTGCTTGTGGTAACTTCCACGCCCTGTGCGGCCAGCACGTCTATTGCGGCTTCCAGACGGTGGCGGCGCTCCTTCAACTTCTGCTCGCTCCCAGGCTTGCGGGCATTCATTGCGCGCTGGTAGGCAGGGAGCTGGGAGTGCGGCGCAATGTTGTCCGCCTGGTCGAATCGTTCCATAACGTGGATGGGGTAGTTAAACCACACGTCCACCGGCTCAAAGCTGGGAAACTCCCGCAATGTGCCCTCGATGCGCCACGCCGTCACGCCTGCCCGCTGCCGTTCTGGTGGGAGTTCCAGTTCGATGATATCAAGCAGCGCGTCAACGTCGCGGGCAAACGCACCGCTACCGCTGGCCCTGTCCATGCTGTTCTTCCATCCTTGGTCGCCTTTGCTGTGATGGTGGCAGTAAATGACGGCCGCACCGTTTACTGCTGAAATCCGGTCAAGACCGTTGCAGAACTGCACCATGTCAAAAACATTGTTTTCCCTGCCAGCATTGAGTTTATAGAACGGGTCAATGATGATCACATCATACTGTTCCCGGCGGGCGCGGCTGCAGCAGATGTCAACGAAGTGCGGCCAGTTGATGCAGTATCCGCGCAGGTTCCAAAGGTCGATGTTTGGCAGCATAGCCTGTACGGCTTCCTCTGGCAGTTCCAGCGCCTTGCTGACGTCATGGAACCGGTGTTTTGCTGATACAGGGTCAACTTCCAGATTGACGTACAGGACTTTTCCACGTCTGCATTCAAAACGGTTCATCCATGGTGTACCGCTTGCAATGCACACGGCCAGCTCGATAAGGGCGAAGCTCTTGCCTGCCTTGCTGGGGCCTGCCAGCAGCATCTTGGTGGCCCTTGCGCAGTACGCCCTCGATCATGGCCGGGCTTTGCTCCGGCACGCCATGACCACACGCCGTCTGCAGGTTCTCCACGGGCGGCAAGCCGTCATCTTTAATTTCGCAGTCTTCCATGAAGTCGAAGTGGTCCGGCGGCTCTGGCGGCTCCCCGTAGGGATCCCAGAAATCTACCATCATGCAGCCCCCTTTTCCACCTTTGGGCGCGTCCTCAAAGAAGAACGTGCCGATCTGGTCGGTGGGGATGCCCAGCACCTGGCAACGGCGGCGATCTCGTCGCCCTTCCACGGCAAACGGCCGGTCATGCGGGCAGTCAAGGTGCTTTCGGCCATGTTGGCACGCTTGGCTACTTCGCCCTGCTTCATTTCCAGTTCTGCGAACCGGACGCGGAGTTTGTGAAATGGTTGATACATGGTTTAGTCCTCCTCTTCGATGATCTCGGTCACATCCACGCCCAGGGCGGCAGCGATACGGCCAGCGGTGGCAGGCATGACTGGCTTGCCCTTTGTTGATGTTTAAGGTGGTCTGGCTGGACACAACGGAATTGTCCCGCAGATCGCGCTGGTTCCACTGCTTGCGTGCAAGGGCAATGTTCAACTTGCTTTTTGGAAATCTTCATGGTTATCACCTCATTTTAGACCAAAACTGGTCTGCACCGTGAATTATAGCAGACCTCAATTGGTCTGTCAATAGTAAAAATAGATTCTTTTTGGTCTGGACTTTTCGCGAAAGTCCTGATATAGTAAAAAGAGAGGTGATTCGATGACTATTGGAGAAAAGATAAAAAGGCTCGCACGGATGCCAAAATGACGCAGAAGGAACTGGCTGAAAAATGCGGTATGGCTGGATTCTGCAATCCGAAAATATGAATCCGGAAAAGTTGTGCCGAAGCTGGATACCATCGCAAAAATTGCGCGCGCAATGGGTCTGTATGCTGGTGATCTGGTGGACGCAGGGCAGTGGGGGCAGGTGCAGCCGGGTGCAGATAGTGAAACGGCCAGCGCTGCAGAATCTCAGCTGCTTTCCCACTTCCGCACGCTGAACGACAACGGCCAGACCGTAGCAGCCGAGCGCGTGCAGTGAGCTTGCCCAGATACCCGCCTACCAGCGCCGGGCAGACACCGCCCAGAGTGTTCCTGGCGGTGCAGACGATAAAGACCCGCCGAAAAATAAAAACGCCCACACTGGCCTTGTAGCCGGTGCAGGCGTGTCGCAGCTGAAAATTCAGCTGTGAAGTTTTAATCCCGCCACGTTGGCGGATTTAATCGTTCAGCAGTTGAACCATTATATTGCCGCACGGTGCGGCAATATGGGGAGTTGTCGCACAATGCGACAACTGTAGATTCGTCATTTTGACGGCTGATAGTCTCAATCGGGCAGTGATCAGAGCGCCGCCGGGGCAAAATGCACAAAGAAAGAGTGATGCAGCCAGATGAGCAAGAGAACCAACACGGCCCAGTGGGAAGAAAAATACCAGCGCTGGCGCATTGCCGTGCAGAAGGATGGAGTACGCAAACAGTTCTACAGCAGCACCCCGGGCCGCACTGGGCAGCGGGAAGCCAATGCAAAGGCTGACCGCTGGTTAGATGATGGCATTGGGGTCAAGGCCCGCCGGGTGGAGGATCTATATCAAGAGTGGTATGCTACGGTGGTAAAGACCACGGGCACCGGCAACCAGCGGAACATTGAAAGCCGCTGGCGCACCGGATACTGCCTGCGATCGGCAGGAAGCGCATTACCAGCCTGACCGAACAGGATCTGCAGGACGTGGTAAACGATGCCTACAGCGACGGCCTTGCAAAGAAGTCCTTGCAATCCCTCTGCGCGGATATGCGGGCATTCTGTAAATGGTGCCGCGCAAAGAAGCTGACCACCTTCCACCCCGAAGGGCTGCATGTGCCAGCTGGCGCACGTCCCAAAGGCAAGAAGGTGTTGCAGCCGGATGCCCTGATAACGCTGTTCCGCGTGGACACGACCCTGTACAGAGAGGGGCAAGCGGGTGCATGATGATTTTATCCATGCCTACCGCTTTCAGGTGCTCACGGGCCTGCGCCCGGGTGAACTGGTGGGCCTGCGCTGGGCCGATGTCAAGGGCGGCACAGTGTTCATCTCCCGCGCCGTGAACGTGCTGGGCGAACAGACACGCGGCAAGAACGACAACGCCGTGCGGGCCTTTGTGCTGTCCGATCTGGCACGCGCCGTGCTGGAACAGCAGCGGGCCGTCACTGGGGCCGGTGAGAGCGTGTTTTGCCTGAAAAGCGAAGCCTATTACTATAAGCGCTGGCAGGTCTATTGCCGGGTGAACGATATCCCGCCCGTGTCGGCCTACGAGATGCGACACACCTTTGTCAGCGTGGCAAAGAAGCTGCCCGCCGGTGAGGTCAAAGACCTTGTAGGCCACAGCGAGGACATGGACACATTCGGCGTGTACGGCCACGCTCTGACCGGTGAGGACACAGAGACCGCGCAGGCCGTCAACGGCATGTTTTTTGAAGCTGCTGCACGCCGGAAAATAACACACATTTTAACACACTTTTTGATTTTGTGGGTGTGTGGGCTGTGCAGGATGGTACAAGAAAAAGGCTGCTAAACGTGCAGATTTTAGTGTAAAAATCTCCATTTTTCAGTGATGCAATGCCGGTGGCTCGTTCAACTCCTGTCACCAGCTCCAAGAAAAATCCTGCGATATACCGTCAAAACGGCGGCGTGTATCGTGGGATTTTTGCTTTTCTATGCGTTGTGAAACGCCCGGAAAGTGTGACAGATTGGCAGGTTCGTCTCTGTCGGCACAGCAGCTCCCACAAGAAAATCCCACCAGAAACGGCGAAGATCGTCATCTGGTGGGATTTTTATGTCATTGTGTGCCGCTGTGCGGCACGCACTTTCAGCCCTTCGGCAAAGACGGGAATACCCGGCGCTTTCACTTTGCGGCAATGGGGTCGGTTCAAACCGGCGCAGCTTGCTGCCATCCAGTCTGCACAGCGGCTGACCGGTGGTGTGCGCCAGCGTGCAGGCACTGCCCGCCACATCGCCCATGTCAATGACCGTGGGCAGGATGCGGACACTGGCCTGCATCAGGAAGGTGGTGGAAATGCAGCGGCCCGCCACGATCAGGTTCTCGGCTTCGTCTGTGACCATGCTGCGGTAAGGGATCTCGTAGTAATCCCCGTGCTGGTAGGTGTTCTGGTGGAACAGTCCCTTCTTGTTGGAGTGCACATCAATGTACCAGTCCCCTTGACCAGACCATCCGGGAAGCGCGCCTGCCGGGTGTAGTCCTCCTCGGTCAGCAGGTAGTTGCCCTTGAGCCGCCAGCTCTCGCGCACGCCCAGCATGTCCGCTGTCTGCAGCAGATAGCTGTGCGCAAAGCCCGGCATCTTTGCCTGCAGAAAACGCACCAGACGGCCGATCTTCTCGTGTCCCTCTGCAATGGCGGCAGAGCGGGCCAGTGCATCGGTGTTCTGCTTCAGGCTGGGGAGATGCGGGCAGTTGAAGGCCATGCAGCCGGGCTTATTGGGCAGGCTGAAGCACTGGTAATAGCGCAGGTCCTCCTCGGTGAGCAGGCCCTCGGCTACACCCTCGCGGAAGATGGGCTCCAGCTTGAAGCTGCGTCCTGCCACCATGGCAGACTCGAAGAAATAGCCGGTCTTGAGGGGAGAGAACTCGTCGTGCAGAGACAGCACATATTCGCGGTATTTTTCCACGTCGATGCCGCCCATGATAAAGCGCAGACTGCTGACCTGATTGTCCCCATTCTCATCGCCGGAGCTGGTGGGCACGCCAGCCATGCGGGTGAGCACAGCATCACCGGTAGCATCCACAAAGTTCCCGGCTGCAATGGCCTGCAGACCGTTCACGGTCATCACCACGATGTACCGGATGTGCTTGTCCTCGCACACAGCATCCACCAGTGTGGCGTCATACAGCAGCCTGCCGCCGTTGCTGACATACAATTCCTCAAAAAGCATCGCTGAGCTGATCCGGTGCAAACCAGATCATTGTGGTAATGCCGTCACGGGTGGTGACGCCGTGCCTGTTCAGGGTCTCCTCTACCCTGTGCAGCACATCCAGATGTTCCACATAGGTAGGCATCATGGGGCAGACCAGCGCACGAGAAGCCGTGCCGCCCAGAAACGCTCCCTTTTCCACCAGCAGGACCTTCTGCCCGTCGATGGCGCAGCGGATGCCGGCTGCGGCACCGGCAGCACCGCCGCCCACCACAACAGTATCATAGTGGCCCAGAAGGGGCAGCTGCCTGCCCAGATATTCAATGCTTTCCATGTTGCGCCTCAACAATTGATGATAGGTGTGGGCAAAGCCGTGCGCGCCGATCTCGGAAAGGGCACGGATGCCGGTCCTGCCCAGACGGAGCGGGCCGATGCTGATCATGGGCACCTGATAGTCCCGGCTGGTCAGGCCCAGCTTGTTCCACTCCAGAAAGTGATAATATTCATGGCTGAGGATCAGGTTCTCCGCTTCCATGCGGGTCATTTTGTTCTGCTGCGCCCACAGGTCCACCGATCTGAGATAGAGGGGTGACGCAGTTTTTGCCCGCCACATAGTCGCTGAAATAGCGCTGGTTGCCGGAAACAAAGTCGATGTCCCGCTCCACCACCGTCAGCCCATTTGCCTTGCAGACGGCAAAAAGTCTGCACTGCCACCGCTTTGTGCAAAGACATCCCTGCCGCGGCGCAGCCTTTTTCCCATGCGGCATCCACGATGCGGGCGCGGTCTGCCTCCGGGATGCGGGGGCAGCACGGGTCGTAGGAAAGCTCTTTTTCCGCCAGATCACGGCCGGGAAAAGGCAGTGCATAAGACGACATGGCAGCCTCCTTTGGTTGGTCAGGAATCGATGCGCAGGGGTCGCAGCCACAATCACCGGAGTTTTGGCATCGTAGCCGTTCAGCTCCACATTGGCAAGGCTGTAGATCTGCTCCTCGCTGGACATGCCGGACAGGTCGATGATGCGCTTGCCCAGCACGATGTACACATTGGGGTAGTTGGTACCGCCATCGTTGTAGACGGTCAGCTCTTCCAGCATATAGGCGACCGCATCACGCCAGCTGCTGATATCGGCCTGACGCACCGTGGCGTTGGCCTTCTGCAGGCGGATGACCCCCTCTTCGTCGATCAGGCGCAGCGGATGAGAGGTCTTTTTCATCAGGCCGAACAGCTTTTTCTCCACCTTATCCGCCGTCACCGCGCACATGTTCTCGCTTCTGGCTGCGATATGCAGGGCCTTGGGGTCCATGCTCAGGTTCTCTGCCGCCAGTTCCAGCAGCTTGTCCTCGGTCAGTTTTTTCGGCGCTGCGGTTCTGCTGCGCAGCTCGGTAGCACCCACGGCGATGGCGCGGATCACGTTGCGCTGGGTATCCACCTCCACGGTCACTTCCACAGAACCGGGCGCGGCTCCGTTCCGGATGGCCTTCTGCTCGGCCTCCCGGCGCACGCTGATGATATCATTGTCGGTGGGGTTGGAAACGCCTGCGCTCCACCATATCACGCACCATGGCCAATGCCACGCCGATGGTGGAAATGACCGGGCCGTTCTTTGCCAGACGGCTCTTGTGATGCATGGTCTCGGCCAGATGCGGCACCACGCTGGCAGCGCCACCGCCGCCGCCCACGAACACGGTGTGCTGGGGATCCATGTGGTAGTCCTTCATCAGCTGGGCAGCCACCCCTGCTGTTTTTGGCGGCGGCAAAGCCCAACACCTTGCGGGCAGCTTCTTCCACGGTGCAGCCCATGTTGTCTGCCAGCGGCTTCCACGCCTTGCGGGCGGCTTCCACGTTGCCATAGGCATAATCGCCGGGCTTGACGTAGCCCGCAATGTTGGCAGCGCCGGACATGGTAAAGGCAGACCCTGACGCCGTTGTCGCACTCGATGCTGGCGTACTCCGGGTCGCCGGGCATGGGGCTCACGGGCACCAGACGGGGGTTCTGGATCTTGTCGGCATCGGTGAACACCTCATAGTCCAGACCGGCGATGTGGGCGCTGCGGGGGCCGGTATCGCAGGCCTTGCCGTCCTTCACCTCCACCATGCTGCCGCCGCCGATGCCGACGGTGCGCACGTCCAGACTGTTCAGGTAGGTCTTGTGGCCGCCCACCTCGGCGTACTTGATCATCACCTTGCCGTCTTTGACACAGGAGATGTCGGTAGAGGTACCGCCTACCTCAAAAGAACAGGCCATCGGTCAGCTTTTCGTACATCAAAGCACCGGCAACGCCTGCGGCAGGGCCGGAGAGGATGGTCAGGATGGGGCGGCTGCGCACCTCGTCCACGGTCATCACGCCGCCATCGCAGCGCATGACCATCAGCGGGCTCTTGATGTCCGCATTTTTGATGCTCTGGTCGGTCATGGTGGCGGCATCCAGCATCTTGGGCATGATGCTGGTGTTGATCACGGCGGTGGGGTGCGGACCTTCAGACCGTACAGCTTGGAGATCTCGTTGGTCGCTGTGGCAGGCAGGCCCATTTCACCGCAGATCTCCACCACCCGGTTCTCGTTCTTCGGGTCGTCCACGCTGAAGGCCTCAGCGGCAACAAAGGTCTGTGCCCCTGCTCCTGCAGCTTCTGGATAGCCGCGCGGATGCTGCCGTCCAGATCCGGTGCATTGGTGTCCACATATTCGTTGCAGCTGCGCAGGTACTTGCCCTCAGACAGCTCGATGTCCCCCCATGGTGGTATCGCCCTTGCTCTTTGCGCCCCGCAGCAGGCCGCTGCCCAGCGTGATGATGCCGACGGGGCCACATCGCCCTCCAGCAGGGCGTTGGTGGCCTGCGTGGTGCCGTGGGCGATGAAGATGACATCCTCCGGCCGGATCTCGCACTGCTCCATGACCTTGTGCAGCACCTGTACGATGCCGGCAGCAACGCCCCTCGGCGGCGGTATGGGTGGAGGGGACCTTTACGCTTCCAACGACCTCAAAGGTCTCGTTATCAATGGCAACGGCGTCGGTGAAGGTGCCACCGACATCAATTCCGATACGGACTTTCATAAAAGCAAAAACCTCCTGTTTTTCCTTTTTCTTTGCTGCTTTTCGAGCCCGGGCAGATCCGGATATAAGAATGGGCGGTCCCAGCATCTCGCGAAGATGGAACGACAAACGCGCGGGATACTCGGACCGCCCATGCAGCGGGCTGCGTACAGCCCGCTGCAGACGGCTTGTGGGGGAGAAAACAACTCAGAAGTAGAGCATCGCGCCCAGAATGACGCCGACGATGGACACTGCCCACAGATACGGCAGCATCTTCCTGGTGCAGGTGTTCACGTCCACCTCGCAGAAGTTTGCGGTCCAGACGTTCTGAGTATTTGTCGGGTCGCCGCAGCCTTGGATGCGTTCAGCCGCCAGGAAGGCAGCCATGACAGCCAGCGGGTTCAGGGTGCCCAGACCAATGATCAGCGCTGCGATGCCGGAGCCGAGGCCGAACAGGTTCATCGGGCCGCGGTACAGCGCCAGAGGTGCCAGAATGGCGAAGAAGATGATGTAGGGCACGCGGCTGGTGGGAACGATGGCCAGCAGCAGCGGGTTCAGAACTTCCTTGACGCTTGCGTTGGTGACAGCCAGGAACAGGATGCCGATGCCGACCATCAGGATAACGGCGGGGCCTGCATCGGTGATGCCGTCGTAGCAGGTCTTGGTCATCTGGTTCATGGCCTTGTTGAAGCTCTGCGAGGTGAAGAGCAGGCACCAGATGATGCCAACGGTGAATGCAGGCGTGACAGGCACTTTCAGGAAGGCGACCAGCACGATGGGGGGATCAGCGGGTGATCATAGCCAGACCGCCGCGCACGCCGGTGAGCTGCTTTGTGGGCTTTGTGTTGTCCACGGGAGCGGAGAATGCAAACTTGATGCCGTTGCGCTTGAACTCCACGATGACCATGATGAGGGTGGCGATGGCAGTCGCTGCCATCAGGTAGATCTCAAAGCCCTGAATGTCGGCGATGTCCAGCGAGAAGATGCTTGCAAAGCTCTTCCAGTTTGCAATGTTGCAGGCAAGGCCGGTGGTGAATGCCATCAGGAAGATGCAGGCTGCGCTTGCAGCGGGCACGCCGACAGAGATGAGGATGGGCAGCACGATGGAGCCTACCATGATGATGGGGCCCAGACCGCTCAGGGTGGTGAACAGGACAGCGGTGGCCACAACCATGATCAGGGTGACTACCAGCGGACGGTCGCCGCCCAGCTCAGCGCTCTTTTTTTTGATGATGTTCTCGGTGACGCCGGTCTTGTTCATCAGCTGACCCAGCCATGCACCAAAGATGGTTGCCATGATGGCGCTGCCCATACGGACGGTGCCGGCTTCAAACACGGTGGTCAGCCAGCCGATCTCTGCGCCGTCCGCGTTTTTGCCGAACATCGGTACACCGGCGATGATGCAGATGACGACAGCCATCAAAGGAAGCGCCAGCAGAGTAGGGATCTTCTTGGTCATCATCAATGCCGCGACGACCAGGAATGCCACAACGATCAGAATGCCTTGTAACATAGTTCTGCTCCTTTTTTTTTTTTGCGGGGGGCAAGCCCCCTTTATTCTCACCGTAAACCACGGCAAGTTTCATTTTCAGGCGTCCGTGCTGCACAGCAGGCTCTGACGCAGATCCGTTGCCATAAAGGCAGGCGTATGGACAGGATCCGGGTTCAGCACCACCGGACGCATCTCCGGGCTTTTTCAGCTTCTGCACCACCCCGCGCATGAACGCCGGGCTTGCAGCCGCCGGGCCGGAGCGATACAGCTTCTCGATCACAAACAGCGAGCAGAGCAGCCGTGCCACATTGCTCAGCCGCACCGTAAAGCAGCTCACCGGGCTTTGCTCACTTTTCAGCGCTGCCGCCTGCTGAGCGGGCGGTGCAGCTTCAAAAGTTCTGCGCCAGCTCCAGCAGAGAGCCGCCTTCGGGCAGCAGCAGACCTGTGATGTCTGCCTGTCCCTCGCTGCGCAGTGCCACCGGCTGTTCCTTCTGCACGATCTGCACCACGGCCCGGTCGCCAAGGTCGATGTGTGCATAGTTGGAACCTACCGACTTGCCGGCCTCTGCCAGTGCACGGCTCACGGTATAGACCCGGCTGTATTCCTCCACGATCGGCACTTTGAACTGGGTAAACAGCGCCTCCCGCAGAGAAATGGTCGCCGCGGTATAACCGGTGGAGTACATCACGCGGAACTCGCTGATCTCGGTGTCGTCCTGAAACAGCAGCCCGATGCTCTTCATCTTGCCTGCGTGGAGCTCCTCCATGGAAAAAAGCCCTGAAAGATCGCATCAGAGATCGAAGTCAGCAGCTCGTTTCCATCCCCGCCGTGGTCGGGCAGCACCGTGCGGAACACACACTGCAAAGCCATGTCGTAGAGATATAAAACCGCATGGCTGCGTCCGATATCCACCACAACGACCCTGCCGTAGTCCGGGCAGATGGTCAGTCCGGCACGGCTGCGCCCTGCCGTTGCGGCACGCAGGCCGCTCTCCTGCACGACGCCCTCTACCAGCAGCTCTCCCACCAACGCCGTGATGGTGCTGGGAGAAAGCCCTGTCTGTTTTGCCAGTTCGCTCCGGGAGAGCCCGCCCTCGGTGAGCAGTGCCCGCAAAATCAGGCGGCGGTTCTTCTCCTTTACTGTCCGCAGGCTGGATTTTTTCATAGCTGTGATTCCTTTCAGACCCCATTGTCTTCACTTATTTCGGATTATGAAATAAGCACCGTCTACAGAATAACACGCTGTTTGGGATACATCAATACTTTTTTCGGATCCCGAAATAATTTAGCGTCCTGAACATTTTCAAGGTATGTTTTTTGTGCATTTTTCTTTCCGAAAAGTGTCGGAACGTGTTCGGTTCCTGTCACCCGCTCAACAAGCTCCGGGACGCCTTGATCCCGGGGCTTTTCACTTACTTCCGTTCCCTGCAAGAAAATTTCCTCAAAAAAACATTGACAAACCCTTGCCCCAGTGGTAATATATACAGGCAGTCTGTGAGACTGCGAATTGAATATGGGCGTGTTCCCGAGTGGCCAATGGGGACAGACTGTAAATCTGCTGCTTTCAGCTTCGGTGGTTCGAATCCACCCGCGCCCACCAAAAAACCTCAACGTATAAAAAGTACGCTGAGGTTTTTGTTTTGCTGCAAAGTCCGACTCACTGGGCGGGTGGATTCGAACAGCATCGGCCCGCCGAATAGTCCGGCGGGCAAAAAAGCCCCTGCGGGGCTTTTTTAGATGCGCGGCTCGCGATATCCACCCGCGCCCACCAAGAAATCCAGTATCCGAACCGGGTACTGGATTTTCTGTTTTGCAGACACTTTTTCAGGACTGGGCGGGATGACCGCTGCCAGTGGCAGAAGCAGGGAGGCTCTGTTGGGGCTGCGGCCAGCAGGATGCGCGTGCCGCCCAAGGCACGACGCAGCCGCTGGGAGCCGCGACCCGGGTTCCTTTTTTATTCTGCGTGGCTCGCGGCGTCCACCCTGCCAAACGCTCTTTCACCGCCTTCTCCTGAAAAATGCGCAAACAAAAACCACCGTCCGGGTGGATGGTGGTTCGGTGATCGAGAAAAACAGGCTTCACCTTGAAACGGGCGGGACGTCGGCGGGGTCAGCGGGCAAGAGCCTGCTGGATCTTGGCAAAATCCTCCAACGTGAGAGCCTCCGGGCGGATGCGGGCGTCAAACCCCGCAGCTTCAATGGCGGCAGTCACTGCGTCCTTGGGCATCCCCAGACCACTGGCAATGGCGTTGGCGGCGGTCTTGCGGCGCTGACCAAAGGCGGCACGCACCAGTGCAAAGTAGCCTTCTTCGTCCTCCACCTGCACGGCAGGCTGCGGACGGATCTCCATGCGCACCACAGCGCTGGTCACTTTGGGTGCCGGGTAAAAGCTGCCGGGCGCGGCAGTGAACATCATTTTGAGGTTGCGTAGTAGCTTACGGCGCAGCTGATGGCGCTGGAGGCCCGGGTACCGGGCGCAGCAGCCAGACGGTCTGCGGCTTCCTTCTGCACCATAACGGTCAGGCTCTCGATGGGCAGACGATCGCCCAGCAGCTTCATGACGATGGGGCTGGTGATGTAATACGGCAGGTTGGCGCACACCGCCACCGGCATTCCGGGAAACTCTTCTGCAATGAGCGCCTTCAGATCCACTTTCAGTACATCCTGTAATATCAGCTTGAAATTATCCACTCCAGCCATCGTTTCGGCCAGCAGCGGCGGCAGGCGTTCGTCCACCTCGATGGACACCACCTTGGCAGCACGCTTTGCCAGTTCCCGGGTCAGCACGCCGATGCCGGGGCCGATCTCAATGACGCCATAGCGCCGATCTACGCCGCTGGCATCCACGATCTTGGGCGGCAGACCCGGGTTGATGATAAAAGTCTGTCCAAAACCCTTGGAGAGTGCAAAATCATATTTTTCGCACAGGGCACGGATCACCGAGAGGTCGGTCAGTTCGGGCATAGATTCCATCCTTTTTCATAGTACGATTTGAATGCCCTCCGCGTCGCTTTGGGCATATTCAGCGGAAATATTATTATAATATGGCAACCCAGCCAGACCTGCGGGTCTGGCTGGGTTGCATTTTCACGAGAAGGGGTCGGTACGGTAAACGGGAGCGCTGCGGGGCGCTCCAAAGCGCTTTTTCACGTGAGGGGTCGGTACGGCAAGCGACATCACCGCGCCCTGCGAGCGCGCTCAAAAAGCCGTTTCAAGAAAGGAACATGCGTACGGCAAACAGCACTGCAATAAACCGGGTTACTTTTTTTTACAAGAAGAAGCCCATGCAGCATTTCTGCCGATTTTATCTTTTACTCCGCACTGGATGCAGCTTCACTGCTTGTTTCCGCTTGGGCAGAAGAAGCCGTTTCCTCAGAGGACGCGTTCTCCTGCTCAGCAGCGGCGCTGTCCGCAGATTCGGATGCAGCCGCCGAGGAAGCCGCGTCGTTGACGCCGCCCAGAGTCGTGGTACCGCTCAGCTGCTGTGCTGCGCTGACCGCACGCTGGATCTGCGGGTCGGTCTCCGGGGTGTAATCATAGAAGTTGGTGGTCTCTTCTGCGGTCAGAGCCTTTTCCACATCCACACTCAGACCGGTGCCGTCAAAGCAGGAGCCGTCACCACAGATGAGCTTTGCCACCGTGATGCTCACCGCACTGCCGTCCGAAAGGCGCTGGGGGCTGCTCTGGATGGTGCCCTTGCCCATGGTGGTGGTGCCTACCAGACGTGCACCGTTCATGGTGTGCAGGCTGGCGGCAAACAGCTCTGCTGCGCTGGCGGTGTTCCCGTTCACCAGACAGACGATGGGCAGGTCTACCCCTGCTCTCGTTGTCACTGCTGCCAATGATCGTGCGGTTGCCGTTCTTATCCTCAGCATAGGCCACCGTGCCCTCCGGAGCGATCAGGTCGATGCAGCTGACGGCATCATCCAGCACGCCGCCGCCGTTGTCGCGCAGGTCGAACACAAAGCTCTGCGCCCCGCTGGCGGTCAGGGAACGAATGGCATAATCCAGTTCACTGGGCGTGCTGCCGTCGAACTGGCGGATCTTGATGTAGCCCACGCTGTCCAGCATCTGATAATCCACGGTGGTGCTGGTATAGCCGGAGTGGGTCAGGTCTGCCGTTTTGGAGGCTGCTTCGCTGTTGAGCCATGTCACATTGACGGTCGTACCGGCCTCGCCCTGCAGGCGGGCCTGCACAGCGTCCACGCCGGAAAGGCTCTTCACCTCGGTGCCGTCAATGGCGGTGATGTAGTCCCCCTGCCACGATGCCGGCCTCCTGTGCAGGCGAGTCCTCGTAGACCTTGGTCACCTTTGCGTAGCCGGTCTGGTCGATGCCCAGCTCCACGCCAATGCCCATCACCTTGCCGCTCTGCTGATTCATCAGCTCCGTGTAAGCAATGGCGCTGTAGTAGCGGGCGTACTTGTCGCCCGTGCCCAGCAGATAGCCCGCCGTCAGGCGGTCATACAGCAACCGTTTCGTCGATGGGATAGTAGTCGTTGCTGCGCACATAGCGGTCCACCTCGGCCACCTTGTTGTACATGCTCTCCTTTTCCTTCACGCTGCTGACGGTGCTGTCAAACAGCCGCATGGCGATCAGCATGGTGATGGAAAAAAGTCACGGTCATAGCCAGGATCACAATGGTGACGGCCATGCCTACAGAGATCTTACGGTTCATGCCTTGCTCCCTCCTGTCAGAACAGCAGCATCATCAGCACACTGCCCAGCAGCGAAAGTGCAAACAAGCCTGCCAGCAAAGGCAGCCGATGCGCAGCAAACGCTTATGTTTTTGTTCGTTCATAGAATACCAGACTCCTTATAAATACACTCAGTTGTGCGGGAACGGGATATAACCACGCGGATTGACCGCATTGGCCTTTTGCCGCCCTTCCAGACCTCCAGATGCAGGTGGTTGCCGGTAGAGTTGCCGGTAGAGCCAACGTAGCCGATCAGCTCGCCCTGCTTGACATACTTGCCTGCGCTGGTGGCGACCGACCTCATGTGGCCGTACAGGGTGCTGTAGGCATTGCCGTCCGACATGCTGCCGTGATAGATGATGACGTAGTTGCCATAGCCGCCGCTGGACCAGCCTGCCACCTGCACATAGCCGCTGGCGGCTGCGTAGATGGGGCGTACCGCCCGGGGCCAGCCAGATCGATGCCGGCATGCAGCCTGTTGACGCCGGAAACCGGATTCTTACGCCAGCCGTACTCGCTGGAAACGCGGGTATAGCTCTTCAGCGGGCAGGCAAAGCCGGTAAAAAGCTCAGCTGCGGCTTACTGGATGCAGCCGCTGCGATCGACTTCTGGATCTCTTTTTTTGACTGCCTCATAGTTCAGCTCGTCCGATTCAATGGCCGCCTGCGCTGCCTGCTGGGCCTTCTGGGCGTCCTGTGCAGAGAGCTGTGCCGCAGAGATGCTGCTGTTCAGCTCGCTCTGCTTTGCCTTCATCTGGTAGTTCTGGGTATCCAGCTCTGCCTTCTGGCCCTTCAGCTCCCTTGCGCTGGGCTTCCAACTCCACCTTATCTGCTTCCAGAGCGCTCTTGGCGGCCTTCATGTTGTCCATGATCTCGGTATCTTTGATGGAGATATCCTGCATGACCTCGTTGAAGGTCAGCAGCTCATACAGGTCGTTCACTGCGCTCAGCATGGCCACGCTGCCGCCGTCGCGCAGCTCCTGCATGGCGCCATGTGCTTTTTTTAAAATCGCCCCACTGGCTGTCGATCTCGGCCTGCTTCTGGGTGATCTCGCCTTCCTTGGCGGTGATCTTCTGCTCGGTCTGGCCAATGTTGTTCTGCACAGCAGCGATCTGGGTGCTCAGCACACTGATCTGAGACTGAATGACGCCCACGCGCTCCTTCAGCTCACTTTCCAGCGCTTTTTTGCAGCAGCTTCCTTTTTCTTTTGCGTCCGAAAGCTCCTTCTTGTGCTGGTCGATGGATTTGGAAAGGCTGTTCAGCTTGTTCTGCAGGCTGGCCATGCTGGTGGCTGCCGTGGCCGGCTGGAAGCTGACGCTTGCCGCAAGGCATACCGCCGCCAGGCACAGACTCACGCCGCGCAGCAGCTTGCTGCGGGCAGGCTCCGGCCGTGCATGGCGCGGCGTATGGCCGGGCATCTGCAGCCGGAAGGGCTTTGCATGAAGTGCTTTTTTCATGTGCGGCTCCTTTCGATCACACGTTCAGGTGCTTGCGGATGGAGAACATACTGCCCAGACCACCCACAACGGCACCGCCGATGAGGCTGTACGGGATGATAGTGGACCAGACGGCGCTCACCGGCACCAGTGCCTGACCCATGATCATTTCCCACACGCCGCCCAGACCGTCGGAGGCCTGCACCATGTAGGAGTAGCCGCCCAGACTGATCGCTGCAGTGAGCACGCCGGAGATCAAGCCCATGGCCAGACCTTCCACAACGAAGGGCAGAGTGACCAGACCGTTGGTGGCACCCACGTACTTCATGATCTCAATTTCGCGGCGGCGCGCAAACACGCTCCAGGCGGATGGTGCTGCCCACCGTGATGATGCTGACGACCATCAGCACCAGCACGATGCCGCGGCCCACTTTGGTAACAGAGCGCTGCACCTGCACAAAGACGTTGGTCATTTCCACCGGGGCGGTAACGCTGTACACGCCCTGAATGGCCTGCATCTGCTTGCTCATGCTCTCCATCTGGCTCAGATCCGCGATGGAAACGCGGTAGTTGGCCTTGAAGGGGTTGTCATTTTCAAACTCATCCCACAGGGAGGAGTAATCTTCCATGTAATTGCGGTAGGTGTTCAGCACGTCCTGCTTGGAGACGAACTGCACATTGGTCACGCCGGGCATTGCCGCCAGCTTTTTCGCCCACGTCCTGCGCAGTGGCATCAGCACACCCGGGTCCAGATAGACCACGGTCTCGTTCTGGCTGCCCAGATAGTTCACCATGCTGTCCACATTCACCTCGGCAAGACTTGCAAAGGTGTTCAGGGTCATACAGACACTGAGGGACAGGATGCACACAAAGGTCATGGCCCAGTGCTTGCCCAGATTGCGGATACCGCGCCGGATCAGAAAAAAGAAGGTAGAAGGTCTCATCATACGGTGGCCGCCTCCTTTTTCTGCGGTGTCAGCAGGCTCCAGCTCGGTCTCGAACAGGCGTTCTTTGCGCTCTGCGCGTGCGCGGATGGCTTCCTTGTCGGCAGGCACATCCGAAATGATGCGGCCCTTTTTCAGGGTGACGACGCGCTGGTGGAACTGGCGTACCAGCTCGTGCTCATGGGTAACAACCACCGCGGTGATGCCCGTTTCGCTCACCCGCTCCAGCAGCTCCATCATTTCCAGGCTCAATTCCGGGTCGATGTTGCCGGTGGGCTCGTCCGCAATGACCAGCTTGGGGCCGTGGGCAGGGGCGCGGGCCACAGCCACGCGCTGTTGTTCACCGCCGGAAAGGGTGTCCGGATAGGCCTTGGCCTTATCCTCCAGATGCACCAGCTCCAGCATGTACTCCACACGGTCGCTGATCTCCCGGCTCTTGACGTTGGTCACATGCATGGCAAAGGCGATGTTCTCGTACACAGTCATGGTGGGGATCAGCCGGAAATCCTGAAAGATAATGCCCATCTGACGGCGCAGATACGGCACCTGATGGCGGTGCAGGCTGGCAACATCCTTGCCCAGCACGGTCACCTTGCCCTCACTGGGCAGCTCTTCGCGCAGCAGCAGCTTGAGCAGGGTGGATTTGCCTGCGCCGGAATGGCCCAGCAGGAACACGAACTCGCCGTCGTCCACATGGAGGTTGATATCGTCCAGTGCCAGCGGTCCGCCCCGTTTATATTCCTTGGAAACGTGTTCTAAATCGATCATAGGGTAATATTAGCTCCTGACATTAAAATCTGTTTTCACAGCAAAAAGAACCGGCCAGCATCGGTTTCGAGCGGCCGGTTCTGCACTGCAGGCAGAGCCTGCAGCTTATTAGTATTTGGCCGGATTGTTGGACAGGTACTTCTTGACCATCAGTGCTACCTTAAAGACGATAGCATCGTCGAACTCACGCAGATCCAGGCCAGTCAGCTTTTTGATCTTTTCAGACGATACACCAGCGTGTTGCGGTGCACAAACAGGCCGCGGCTGGTTTCAGACACATTCAGGTTATTCTCGAAGAAGCGCTGGATGGTGAACAGGGTCTCCTGATCCAAGCTTTCGATGCTGCCCTGCTTGAACACCTCGCGCAGGAACATCTCGCACACGGTGGTGGGCAGCTGATAGATCAGGCGTGCAATGCCCAGATTATCGTAGCGGATGATCTGCTTTTCGGTGTCGAACACCTTGCTCACTTCCATGGCGATCTGTGCTTCCTTAAAGGAGGTAGCCAGATCCTTCACGTTGGAGATGGGGGTGCCGATGCCCACCACAGCCTTGATGTAATGCTCGCCGGACAGGGTATCCACGATGCTGGCAGCCAGCTTTTCCATATCGGTGCGGTCGATGCCCTTGCGGATCTCCTTGACCAGCACGGTGTCGTTTTCACTGATATTGAAGACAAAGTCTTTCTGCTTGTCGGGGAACAGGCCGCTCACCACGTCGTAGGCGGAGATATCGCCGCCGCTGGTAACACGCACGATGAACACCACGCGGGAAACATCGGTGGCAAAGTGCAGCTCCCGCGCCTTGGCAAAGATATCGCCGGGCAGGATGTTATCCAGCACCACATTCTTGATAAAATGGACTTATCAAACTTTTCGTCGTGATACTGCTTGATGTTCTGCAGGCTGATGGACAGCATGGCGGCAAACTGACCAGCCGTCTCGTCCACGCCTTCCACGAATACTGCATAATCATTATGCTTGGCGCTGGAGAACTGCTGATAGGTGTAGCCATCGCGCACAAAGCGGTCGCCTGCGGTCAGACGCTCCGCCATGAAACCCTCGCGCACCTCGCCGATCAGGTTCAGTACCGAGCAGGAAATAACAGCGCCGGTCTCATCCACCACGCCGACCACCCGGTTGAACGCGTCTTTCATCTGGTAGATCACGCTTTGAAATACTCTATTGGCCATAATGGATACCCCTTTTCCTCGTTTGTGCAAACCGCAGCGGCAGCCGGTCGTGATTTTTAACAATTTAGCTGCATTACATTTTATATTTTACACAAAAAAAATTTACTTTTTTGCAACATATTTCAACAAAAAAGATAGTTTTTTCTTGTGAATATTATCTTTAGGGGCCATTCTGAACCAAAAAAGTGCCTTTTTTGCGTGGTTCTGCCCCTATTCTACCGGAAAAATGTGTTGCTTTTTGAAATTCGGGTGAAAAGCCGACCCTGTCAGCTGGAAATTTTTTGCCACTTCTTCGGCAGAAAGCTCCCCGCCACTGGCCCGGTGCAAGGGGCCGGGTCGAGAGTGCAAGGCCGCCGATGGCATCCCGGTGCAGGCCCTTCACGCCTGCGCCGTACACGCCGAACATCCGCTTGATCTGGTGGTATACGCCCTGCTTGAGCACCACCCGCACAGTGCAGCCATCGGCCGAAAGGGCTGTGACCTCCGCAGGCGAAAGTGCTGTGCCGTCGGCAAAGGGGTCACGCCCGCCGCAAAAGCCGGTGCGCATCTGCTCGGTCAGCGGCGTGTCCAGCACCACGGTGTAGGTCTTGGAGACGTGGCGCTTTGGAGCAAAGGATGTCGTGGGCAAAGGTGCCGTCATCGGTCAGCAGCACAAAGCCGGTGCTGGTCTTGTCCAGCCTTCCCTGCCGGGAACAGCTGCCGCCGCCGGGGATAGGCATCCCCACCAGATCGACCACGGTGGTGTCACGCTTGTCGGTGGAAGCGCTCACCACGCCCTCGGGCTTGTTGAGCATGATGTACACGAACTGCTGATAGCTGAGCGCTCTGCCATCTACAGCCACAGTGTCACTTTCTTTGAGCTGGGTGTCCCTTTTTTGCAGACAGCACCGTTCACCTGCACGCGGCCCTTTGAAAGCATCGCCTTAGCTTCGCTGCTGTGCACTGGGCCGTCTCGGCTAAAGTATTTATCCAATCGCATACGCGGTTCTCCTTTGTTGATGATGCTCCCAGTGTAGCATGACAGCGGATTTTTCTCAAGGGGGACAGGCATCAAAAGGCCGCCGCCTTTCGGCGACGACCTTTAATATTTACTGCAGCTACCCGGCAGGACGGCAGGAAGTTTCTCCAGCGAATGTCCTGGGGGTGGGACCCTGCCGCCGCAGGCGGTAGAGAGGGACTGGAGTCTTGCAACAGCGACGACCGCTGCCCGCGGCAGAAAAACAGGAGAAGCTGTTGGGGCAGCGGCCAGCAAGACGCAAGCGATAGCGAAGCGGATGCTGGGTGCCGCAACCCGTCGCTGTTCGCGGAGAAAGCCCCTGATGGCCTGCCCTATTACACGCTAGGGGATGGTGCTGCTCCACGGCGTCGGGGTTGGCATCGAAGATGGGCTTTATTGATTGGCGATGAACTCCTCCACCTGTTGTGCACGGCCCACAAAGTTCTCCGGCACAAGGCCTGCCACGATCTCCTCGCGGGTCAGGCCAAAGGCAGGGTCGGCAAGTACGGTCCACCATACGCTGGCAGGCCCTCTTCTCGACCCAAGCTTGCCGGCGGCGATGGCGTGCTGGCGCAGACGCTCGTGCAGCTCCTGACGGTTGCCGCCCTTTTCCACAGCCTGCATCATGATGTTCTCGCGCTGGCAAAAGCGAAGACGCTCGGCCATCCAGGCATGCGCACTGCAGGGGTACACCGCGAACCATCGGTGGAAGCATAATGTTCAGGATGGCATCATTGGCCGCCCCTCGGCCATGGCAACGCGCTTGTTGGCATGATGCGTCCGGCGTGCGCTCAAACCACTGGTGCCGGTGGTGAAGCTGGGGTTCAACATCCTACCATCAGGTGGCAGCTCAGGGCGCAGATACGCTCACACCGCATGGGAGTTGCGCTTGTAAGGCATGGCGGAGGAACCGATCTGGTTCTTTTTCAAACGGCTCCATCTCCTTGA